>Ga0172380_10003468_pt1 | contig 21609 bp, 21 predicted proteins | sample Leawe162metaG_FD_119747 | JGI IMG/M metagenome (GOLD analysis project Ga0172380, IMG submission 119747) | Leachate microbial communities from a municipal landfill in Southern Ontario, Canada - Leachate well 162 metaG | ecosystem: Engineered > Solid waste > Landfill > Unclassified | place...
CCAGATCGACCCCGATCATTGTATTGTCTGTCATGCCGCCATCCTCCACCTATTGGATTTAACCCGATCATCATCCAGCAGGATGCATCAGGTCGGTAGAGCGGCAACCACTCCATCTATTCAAATTGCCTCATCACGAATTCACGATAAAAGAAGCTGCGGCCACCTTCGGCGCCGATGTCCGTGGTCTCAGAAAGATTGCACAGCAGGCTGGACTGGCACCCGAGAAACCACTCCCTGACGAACGCGCCTTCCTGACCAAAGAGCAGATGGCGGAACTTCATGAACTCGCTGGCGACCTCATCTCGGTGATCGAGGCGGCTACGAGGCTGGGGTGCAGCCAGGCTTGTCTCCGCGATCTGGTGAAAGTCGGCGAATTTCAGGGATTCCTACAAACGCGCCTGTTCCAGTCGAAGGGACATGGCCTCGGTCTGCGCGCGTCAAAGGTCGAGGAGTTCCGGCAGCGGATTCTAAGTATCGCATGCGACGATATGGTCGCCGAAGCGATGATCGAGAAAGCGATCCGCGAACCGGAGCACATGATAGATCGTGCGCGGCCTGAGACCACGTTGCCGGACAAGATAGGTTTCGAAGTTGCCCAGCAGTTCGGCGCGTTCGGCCTGCGCGGGCGTCAGCGGCGGTCGTATCGCGACGCCCATTTCAATCAGGTGCGCGACGAACAGCCTCGCGAGATTGGGGATCTTCACCTGGCTCTTCGGCGTGGCTAGCAACCGCTGTCCCAATTCGACAGCAAGGTCGGGCGTCAACGTCGACGGCGCGATGTCCTCGGCGTCGAATAAGCGCCCGAACCGCCGAAGCAGGCAACGATAGTTGTTCAGCGTGGCTGGTTTGTAGTTCCGTGCTGAAAGACTTTTCTCGAACGATTCAAGATAGCAATCGAGGCAGGTAATGTCGTTGGATATTTCCATTTCTTGTGCTCCATGTTGTTGGAGCACAATCTTGGCGGCAAATCCGGAATGTTTGACCAGCCCTGCGGCGGATTTCGACCAGACCGCGTGCGTCCGCGGCAATCGATGAGGTTGTCCGCTTCGAGCCCAAAATAAAGGTGCTGCGTCGCGTTCGAATGTCTGCTTCGCGCCCGTATCCCGGTCGTTGCAGCTGCTCAGGGCGTTTCCCAAACCGGCGTTGCCTGCAATGTTACTTGAAGTGGTCGCAGCGCCCATCAGCTGCCGTACCTTTAAGCGCATGCGAATTCACCTGAAGAAGGTGCTCCACCATTTACCCGTCACGTCGCCTCGGTGCTGCATGGCGGGCCTTGGCATCGACGTTGTCGGCGAGAGCCCTCAGCAGACCCGGCAGCCCGTCCACCGTTTCCGCGGGCAATCCGGCCACCGTCTCCTCGGCTAGTTCGCACCAGACCTGCGTGAGCCTGTCGACTACGTCCTTTCCGGTTTCCGTCAGTGCGACGACCGTGGCACGCCTGTCATCGGGCGCAGGGCTGCGGCGAACGAAGCCGGCAGTCTCGAGCTTGCCGGCCATCAACGTGACGCTGGGGGGTTCGCACCCGAGGGCGCCGCTGAGCTGGGCCTGGATTACCGGGCCGGTTCTTGCCAGTTCCAGCAACAGAGCCTCCTGGCCGGGATAAAGGCCGAGCGGGGCGAGAAGCGCCGTTGCTCGCGCCCGGTGACGTAGGCTCAAAAGGCGGATCGCCTGATTGATCGCATCGGCTTGATCGAAATCCATCGTAGTCCCTTGACAAGATTATTATGCGCATAACATTATGTGCATAACGAATCCTACACAACATCCAAGGAGCCGGCAATGCCTACGAAGATCGCCATCATTTATTATAGTGCCACAGGCAGCGTGCATGCCTTGGCCGAAGCCGTCGCACAGGGCGCCGCCTCTACCGGCGCCGAAGTGCGGCTGCGGCGGGTCGCCGAGCTGGCGCCCGACAGCGCGATCGACCAGAACCCACACTGGCGCCGGCACGTGGAGGCTACGAAATCGATCGCCGAAGCATCGCTTGATGATCTCGTCTGGGCGGACGGCTTCGCCTTCGGCACTCCGACGCGATTCGGCGGGCCAGCGGCGCAGCTCAAGCAGTTCATCGACCAGGCCGGAGGCCTTTGGCATGAAGGTAAGCTCGTGGACAAGCCGGCGACCGCCTTCACCTCGGCCTTCAACCGGCATGGCGGCGCCGAGGCGACGATCCTGTCGCTGAGCAACGTCTTTTATCACTGGGGCACGCTGATAGTGCCGCCCGGCTATGCCGATCCGGCGGTCTTCGCCGCGGGTGGTAATCCCTACGGCACATCGCACGTGTCCAGTCCGAACGGCGAGGGTCCGGATGAGGCTGTGCTGGAAGCGGCGCGGTTTCAGGGAAAGCGTCTGGCCGCTACGGCGACCCGGCTCCTGTTCGACCGAGACGCGACCGCATCCGCGCCATCCGCCCACGCGGTGTGAGCCGTCCTGGGCCAAGGAGACTATCATGGCAACCATGAACACTGCAGCCGGTTCGGCGGCGCCGACCAGCAGCGCGCGATCCATTTTCTTCCTCGTTTGCGCCAGCCAGTTCATGGTGATCCTGGATGCGGCGATCGTGAACGTTGCGCTTCCATCGATCGAAAGAGATCTGGGCTTCACCCCCACCGATCTCGCCTGGGTGGTGAACGGGTACCTGCTTACTTTCGCGGGCTTCATGCTATTCGGTGGTCGGGCGGTGGACCTGTTCGGCCATCGCCGGATGCTGGTCGCGGGGCTCGGCCTGTTCGCGGCGTCAAGCCTCATAGCCGGCCTCGCGGTGACGCCGGCGATGCTGGTCATCGCGCGCCTTGCCCAGGGCCTGGGCGCCGCCATGCTAGCGCCGGCCACCCTGGCGGTCATCAACGCAAGTTTCGCCGAAGGTCCAGCGCGGGCGAAAGCCTTTGGCGCCTGGTCGGCCGCTGGCGGTATTGGAGGCATGTCCGGCGCACTCATTGGCGGGGCGCTGACCACCGCGCTCACGTGGCGGTGGGTCTTCCTGATCAATGTCCCCATCGGCGCGGCGTTGATCGCGCTGGCTTTGCTGGCGTTGACAGGTAATCGAAACGGCCGGCGCGAACCACTGGACCTCGCCGGCGCTGTCACCGGAACGGCTGGTCTCGGCGCACTGGTCTATGGGGTCATGCAAAGTGCCGATCACGGCTGGCTTTCGGGTGAGGTCGTCGCCTTGATCGGGATTGGGTGCATCCTGCTGATCGCCTTTCTGCTGGTCGAGGCCCGGATCGCACTCCAGCCGATGCTGCCGCTCGGACTATTCGCCCGGCGCAATATTGCCGTCGGCAACGTGATGCTGATGCTGTTCGGCGGCATTACCATCGCCATGTGGTATTTCAGCTCACTCCTCCTGCAGAACGTACTGGGCTATTCCGCACTTGCCGCCGGGCTCGGACAGACTCCGGCGGCGGTGGTCTTCGTCGTTGTGGCGCACTTGGCAGCGCCCTTGCTGCCGCGCTTTGGTGTGCGTCCGCTTGTTCTAGCCGGCTGCGCCTGTTTCGTGGGTGGTTTCGGCTGGCTGACGCAGGCTGGGCCAGAAAGCGCTTACTTGGTCGCGGTTCTCGGGCCGACGCTGCTCGTTGCCGCCGGCATAGGACTGACCTTCCCAACACTGATGGCGGCCGCGACCGCCGATGCGCCCGAAGGCGATGCGGGAATCGTCGCTGGGCTTGCCAGCACCGCCAGCCAGGTTGGAAGCGCTCTTGGCCTCGCCGTACTGGCGACGGCCGCCAGCGTGGGTGCAAACGCGAATGGTGGCATGGTGACCCAGGCCGCACTGGCAAATGGTTACGCACACGTGTTTCTTATCGCGGCAGGGTACGCGCTCGCCATCGCTTTGGCGAGCATTCTTTTGCAGCGGCACAAGAACCAGCCGACAGCTTGACTGCCAGAGCAGACGCCAGCCGCTTCAGGCTCGGCTCGACCGTCTAGTAACTGAGAAGCTCGTTGCTACTGCCGATGGTGTGCGCACCGAAGGCTGGGGCTGGGTTGAAATCATGCCCACGCTCGACCGTACGGCACTGGCAGAATATCGCCGTGCGGCTGCCGAGCAGGTTCCGTTGACTGACAAGCAGCAGGCGGAACTCGATGCCCTCACTGCCGAGTACGATGAACTCGCCGACTCCGCTGAAGCTGACGAAGGCGATGAAGCGGTGCTGGCGCGCCTTGATGAGATCCAGGCCCGTCTCGATGACATCGAGGCACAGCAGGAGCGCTGGAGCGACAACGTGCTGGCGTCTGCCGGTGCTATCGTCAGCGTCGGCTGGGGCGGTGATGTTGCTGTCGAGCGGGGTCTGATGCGTGGCGATGACGCCGTCGAGCCGGAGGCTGCCGAACAACCGGTTGCGGATGTTGTGCCATCGGCAGGGCTTCCGGCCACGCTCATCACCGACCTCACCGCACGCCGAACGGCAGCGCTGCAAGTGACTGCCGGTGTCAACGTACCAGTCATGGTCGCGGCCGTCGTTCATGCTCTGGCTTTACAGGCCCTCTATCGCTTCGCGCATGAGGCCTGCGTGAAGCTGTCTGTCGATGTCGCCAGCCCGGAGCGCAATATGGGCGTGCCGGAGGCCTGTGCCGCCGTGCAGCGGATGGCGGATTCGCATCGGGCATGGAGCGAGCGTCTTCCCGAAGAGCCTTCCATGCTCTGGGGCTGGTGCCTGCAACAGCCGCAGGATGTGTTGCTGGCGCTGCTTGCCCATATCGGAGTGCTGTCAATCGATGCCATCCGGCAGAAGGATGATCGTTTCGGTAGCGCACGTCTTGCCCACGCGGACGCTTTGGCGGAGGCGATTGGGTTCGACATTGCGGACCACTACGTTCCGGACCTTCCGACCTACCTCGGCAGCGTCAGCAGCGCGCAGATCGTATCGGCGCTCTGCGAAGCGAAAGGCGCGCCCGCAGCCCCGGCATGGAGCCGGATGAAGAAAGCCGAGCTGGCAGCGCTTGCTGCCCGCGAGGTTGCCGGGACGGGCTGGCTTCCGGAAGTGCTGCGCGCTCGTGACCCGTTGTCCGACAGCCTGGACAACGCAGCTTAGTAGCCAATCAGCTAACGACGCCAACCGCGCCCTCGGCGCGGTTGGCTTTTTTCTGTTCGTGGCCTGATTCGTCCCGTTCGGGACGTTTTAGAGCTATGCTCGCCAATAAATACGAAAATCGTCCCGTTCGGTTCTTTTTCTTGATTTTTAACGGATGCTCCGGTAAAATCGTCCTGATGGGGGTGATTTATGCAAACGATCCTAGACAGCAAGAGCTTGGGCCTTCTCATCCGCATGGAGAGGAAGGCGCAGAAATTGACGCAGGAACAGCTGGCGGGCCTGACGGGTGTCGGCGTGCGCTTCGTGCGCGAGCTGGAGGCTGGAAAGGAAAGTTGCCAGATCGGCCGCGCCCTTCAGGTAGCGGCGTCCCTGGGGCTGACCGTGTCTGTCGGCAGACGGCAGGAGGGCGGCTGATGGCGCATTTGCTGGATGTATGGTTCGGCGAGACGAAGGCGGGCGCGCTCGCTCAGGACGAGGCGGGGGCTTTGAGCTTCGCTTATGACCCGGGCTATCTCACGGGGCCGGACCCGCGCGCCATCTCTTTTTCGATGCCACTGCAGGAGACTCCCTATACGGATCGGGTTGTTCGCCCCTTTTTCTCCGGCCTGCTGCCGGATGAAGGGGCGCGCCAGCGTCTGGCGGGTGCGCTCGGCATATCGGCCGGCAACGCTTTCGGGTTGCTGGAAGTAATCGGCGGGGAATGCGCCGGTGCCTTGTCACTCTATCCGGCTGGTGAGGCACCGCCTTCGTCTGACGATGACGGCATCGAAATTTTGAGCCAGCCCCGCCTTGAAGAAATCCTCGGCAAGCTGCGTGAGCGTCCTTTGCTTGGCGGCGAGGAAGGGGTGCGGCTTTCGCTGGCCGGCGCGCAGGACAAAATCGCTGTCTGCGTGGAGGGCGATGCCATCGGGCTCGTCAAAGGCGGGCGCCCGACCACGCACATCCTCAAGCCTTTCATCCAGGCGCTCGACGGCACGGTTGAGAACGAGCTGTTCTGTCTGCGGCTGGCGGCACGCCTGAAGCTTCCCGTGCCTTCCGTCGAAATGCGCCACGGCGGAACGATCCCGTTCCTTCTTGTGGAACGCTACGACCGCGCCGCCCACAAGGACGGGACCATTACGCGCCTTCATCAGGAGGATTTCTGTCAGGCGCTCAGCGTGCCGCCAGAACTCAAATATGAGGAAGAAGGGGGACCAGGCACAGAGCGGTCGCTGGACCTGATTGACCGTGCCACCGCCCGTCCGGCGGCCGACCGTCTGGCCTTCATCCGCGCGCTGATTTTCCACTACCTCGTCGGCAATGCCGACGCGCACGGGAAGAATTATGCCTTGCTTTATCGCGGTAAAGTTCCCGACCTTGCACCGCTCTACGATGTCGTCTGCACGGCGGCCTATCCGCGGCTCGCGAAGAAACAAGCCATGGCGATTGGCGGGCGGGCGGTCCCAGACACCATCCAGTTGAAACACTGGCTGACGCTCGTGCCAGAAACACGAGGCGCGCAGCGCTTGTTGGTCAAGGACATCACCGATCTTGCTGGACGCATCGGGAAACAGGCAGACGGGCTTCTGACCGAGTTTGAGGATACAGGCATAGCTCATGGAATTCTTGGTGCGGTTCGCGCTGTGATCGAGACGCGTGCCGCGCACATGCTACGAATTATCGAAAATGACTGAGTTCAGGTCTATCTTGCGCGGCGACCGTGCGCCGTTGATAGCAACGGGGCCGCCGGGCAGTATTCGTGGGTGCATGTGAGCATAAGGCTGCGCCTAGCACCTCGAATATTGCGGCCATCAAGAACCCAGCGCCAGTATGTACTGGTCAGGCTGATGAAATCCCGCAAACAATCTATGGAGGCGTGCCATGCACGACATGGATTCCTTTGTGCGGAAGCCGGCCCTGGACGTAAGTGCCGCGCAGCCGCCTCTTTCTGAGCTGCTTCTCGTTTTCGAGAAGGAAGTCCAAGCTGCGTTTCAAGACGAGCTGTACCGCGTGCGCGACAATGGCGCGGTTTATCGCTGCGCGCGGGCGGGTGGCCGGCGGCGCAGACCGCTTGATGAGGTTTGGACGTTCGGCGGCCTGAACCGGCACTCGGGGTATTTCGAGATCGCGGGGCACGTCGTTCACCGGATCGTCGCCACGGCCTTCCACGGCGCCTGTCCGTCACCAGAGCATGTCGTCGATCATATCGACACGAACCGCCTCAATAACCGGCCGGACAATCTTCGCTGGGTGACCCGTCTCGAAAACATCCTATTGAACCCGATCACGCGGGCAAGGATCGAGCTGGCCTATGGCTCGCTCGAAGCGTTCTTCGCTAATCCCGGCGCCAGCACCATCCCACAGTGGGAATGGATGCGCGTCGTCACGAAGGAGCAGGCGGAAGCGAGCCGGCAGCGCCTGCTGGCGTGGGCGCAGACCGCGCAGAACGGGAAAGGGGGGAAGCTGGATGATTGGGTGTTTGCGCCGGCACGGCCTGCGTTGCCGGTTGATGAGGCGCAGCTGACGGCCGCGCAGTGGGAAGCACAGGAGGTGCCGGCCTTCGCGTTTCCGGCCGCAGAACGTGAAGTGCGGATACCGGGCGCGGTGACGAAAAGTCCCATCTTCGAGCCGGAGCCGCTTGATACGCCTTCGCTCACAGAGAGCGCGTTTCAGCGCAAGTGGCGCACGCCCACTGAATTTCCGCAATGTCCGGCGGAAGTCGGAGATGAAGCGCTTGCGGATTATCTCGGTCGGCTGTCGCCTGGAGCGGTGTTCACGCGCAGCCGCTATGGCGAGAATCTCGTGGTGGAGGCGGGTATCGGTCCTGACAACGTGATGTCGGTCGTGTGCAGCGCGCCACCGGGGAGTGTCAAAGGCTGGGCGCGGGCGCAGGTCTTTATCGAGGGGGAGAAATTCTGCCACGAGTCTTGCGGGACATTCTTTGCTCAGGAAGGGGCCATGAAGGCTCACAGCATGGCGATCGGCGCGCCGTACGAGCACTATGGCGAGTCGATTGATGACTATTGCTAGAGGCTCGGGAACGCACCACCAAAGCAGGGTGCGCTCGTCTGTATCGCCGTCGCCCTCATCGGGTGAGGCGACGGACGGCTCCAGACGAAGCAGAGCAGAATAACGCGAGGACGCGAAAAGGCATGACGATAAAGACGGTTGAGGAGATCACACGAGAGTATCTCGACGAGGCGGCCAAAGCGGCGCTCTCGACCTTTCGGGATGCCGTGAAGCCGATATACGGCGCTACGGAGAGAGGCGTTCCCGACCATATCGGATCGGGATTGCTGCTTGAGCTGCCCGAGGGGCGCTTTCTTTTAACCGCCGCTCATGTGCTCGATGACAATGATAAGACGTCGCTTTACCTAGGCGCTGACGGATTTGCACTGCTGCAGTTCGAGGCCCTTGTCTCGGCGGCTCCTGATGGCAAGCGGGCGAGCGACCATGCCGACTTTGCCATCGCCCGCCTTGGTGATGATCTTCTCGCAAAGCTGTCGAATGCGAAATTCATCACAGAGTCCGAAATTAGCCGCGCGGCAGGCTCTTCCGAAGGCCGGACGTATACTTGCCTTGGCGACCCAAACTCGAAAAACAAAGTGAAGCCGCATAAGGGTCCGAAGGTCACGCCCAAACTGCTGCCCTATACCAGCGTTGGCCGGTCTGCGGCACAGCTCCCGGAGATCGCCAAGGACGAATCCCATGTCCTCGTGGACTACAACGCCAAATATGCCCGAGATGACGCCGGCAACAAGGTGAGCGCCACCGACATGCATGGGTGCAGCGGAGGCGCGATTATCGATCTGGGCAGAATAGGACCTGATGCACTTGCAGCCGCCTTTGAACCCAAGCTCGCAGGCCTGTTGATTGAGGGACATGCAACTCACAAAGTGATCCTTGGGACCCGCGTGGTATCAATTTTGGCGGCCGTCCGCGAACATCTGAGGGCGGCGGAGGCACCGACCCGCGCGAAAGAGCAACGTGGCTAGAATAAGGATTACAGAGCACAAATAAGGACATAGGAGTGCCCAGTTTCATCTCGTCCGGCGCGCCACTTCAACAAATGATGGCACGACATGCCTATCCCCTGGCGGGTAGCGCATCTGGCTTCCCTCGACACGTGAGGGCGCGTCGCCCCATCGACTAATTCGCCACTCCGTCCCGACCCTCTATCGTCATCAACGTGGCAGTAAGAAGCGCTACCAGCTTCTCGCGACCCGCCGATTCGGAAAAAACTTCTGTCTGTGCCAACGTCAGCGTTCGTCCGGACTTAACGACGCGACCCTTGGCGATGATCCGCTCACCTGTGGCTGGTGCAACCAGGTTTATTTTGAATTCGGCAGTTAACACCCCGGCGCCTTGCGGCATGAGACTGAGCGCGGCATATCCTGCCGCGCTGTCCGCAATGGCCGCCACGGCTCCCGCGTGCACGAAACCATGCTGCTGCGAGACAGACGGATTTGGCGTCAAGGCGATATCAACCGCTCCGGGCGCAATGCATAGTATTGAAGCGCCAAGGGTGTCCATCAACCCCTGCTTGTCAAAGCTGGCTTGTACGCGGGTCTCAAAATCGGGATCTTGCGGGGTAAATGCGCACATAGATTTGCTCTCTAAAGTGGAACCGGGCGGTTCTGCATGATGCTCTTCATCAAGAGGGTGGAGGTGAGGTGCCGAACGCCCGTTCGTTCCAGCCAGCACGTCCTTTGTCGAGGGAGAATGTTTCCATATTCTGGTCAATCCGACAACTGCCTGCTCTCAAAGAGAGGTTCGCGCAGATGCATCAGAGATCGACAGGAATAACAACAACATATGAGTTCGCGCTAAATCCCGTCCAGTGCGCCAATTTCCTGATTGCGGGATGTGTGGAGGCGTTTCGGGAAGGTTGGCCGCGTGCTTACCCCCTATGCATCCGTGGCGGCCCGCGTCTCCCGTCACCCGGTCCAAAAGAACCGGCCAGTTACAGTCTCCTGCAACCGCAGCGAATCTTGTCGTTTGGCAATTCAGTTTAAGTGTATATTAGCCTACGGTGTATTACTACTGTGAGTTCTGCCGGCTGTCGATTTGCGAGAACCATCCTGACAGGCCGACGAAGTACGAGGAAACTCCATGGAACGGCAGTTGCTCGCCGATGTTCTGGGCCTCCCGAGAGAAGATCTCTTCAGCGTGCTGACCCACGCCGTTCCTGGCTTCGTATGGCTCACGGGTCTCGATGGCAAAGTCCTTTTCGCCAACCAGAGCTGGCTGGACTATACCGGTCTGACGGCCAAGCAGACACGTGGCTATGGCTGGCTGCATGCGGTACATCCAGATGATGCCCGCCAGGTCTCTCCGATCTGGCACCCGGAGAACGAGGAGCCCCGCGAGCAATACGATTTCCAGATGCGGTTTCGCCGCCACGACGGCGAATATCGCTGGCACAAGGTATGTGCCCGTCCGGTTGCCGGGCATGCCGCAGCATGGATCGGCTGCGCTGTCGACATCCAAGATCAGATTGCCGCACAGGAACTCCAGGATAGTCAGGTCCGCATCCTGGAAATGGTGGCCTCAGGTGCGCCGCTCGACGACGTTCTGGCGGCACTGTGCCTGTTGGCTGAACATCAGCTCCCTGATGCGCGCTGTTCCATCCTGCTCGTCGATGCGGACAACGGCATCTTCACGGGCGCGGTCGCCCCGAGCCTATCTCTCGACCTCTCAATAATCCCCGGCGTCAAGATCGGCACTGGCGTAGGGTCTTGCGGCACAGCCGCCTATGAGCGCCGCGACGTCGTCGTTTCCGACATCTCGACCGACCCGCTGTGGGAAACCTGGCGGGATTTCGCGCTTTCCAATGGACTGCATTCATGTTGGTCAAGGCCCATCTATGGGTCCGACGGGAAAGTGCTCGCAACGTTGGCTTTCTATTTCACCGAAATCCGCTCGCCGACACCGGACGAAATGGCGCGGATGAGCGCAATACAGCATATCGCCTCGGTCGTGATCGAGAGAACCAATGTGCTGCGCGCGCTGAAGGAAAGCGAGGAGCACTATCGCCATGCGGTCGATCTCAATCCCCAGATTCCCTGGACTGCGGATCCTGAAGGCAATATCCTGACCATATCATCGCGCTGGGAAGGCGTCACCGGCGTCAAACCGGAGGACGCACTCGGCCAGAAGTGGCTTGGCGTCCTTCATCCGGACGATTTGGACCGCGTGACCGCGATCTGGGGCGAAACGCTGGGCAGCGGCGAGCAGGTTGATGCCCAGTTCCGCATTCGTCTCAAGGACGGCACCTATCGCTGGGCACGCGCCCGTGCCGCCGCCCGGCGCGACGACGATGGCAATATCGTGCGCTGGTACGGAACGTTGGAGGACATCAACGAGTACAAGCTAGCCGAAGAAAGGCTCCAGCGTGCTGCCTATGAGGACGACCTGACCCGGTTGCCCAACCGTCGTTGGTTCGAAGAGAAGCTCGCCGAAACGCTGGCCCTGGCAGACAAGGCGCGGCAGCGTGTCGGCCTGCTTATTCTCGATGTGGATGATTTCAAGCAGATCAATGATCGTTTCGGACACCCCACAGGAGACGCGGTCCTGCGGCTTCTGGCTCATCATCTGCGAGACGCGATCAAGCCAAGCAAGCTGGTCGCACGGCTCGGAGGCGACGAGTTCGCCATCGTCTTGGAGGGCATTGCGGAAGACGAAGACGTTCTCGATCAAGCGCAAGCCATAGGAAATTATCTGGATGTCCAGCTGAAGGGCAGCGCCAAATCCAGGAACAGCCATGTCAGCATCGGCTGCGCCGCCTCCGATGCCGGAGATTCCGCCGACGAACTTTTCAAAAAGGCCGACCTGGCGCTTTCTGCAACAAAATCGACAAAAAAGGGCACAGTCAAACTGTTCACGCAAGAGATACGGGTGCAGAACAGGCAACGATTTTCCGAGATAGAACTGGCGCGTGATGCAGTTCGAAATGGCTGGATCGTGCCCTATTACCAGCCGAAGATCTCGCTCGCCGACGGCAGGATCGTGGGTGTCGAAGCCCTGATCAGAATCAGGCATCCGCGCGATGGTATCCTTGGTCCGGAAAGAATTGTTGCTGCACTCGACAGTCCGGACTCCGATATAGCCCTCAACGACCGGATGATATCTCTCGTCATCCGCGACATTGCCGACTGGCACCATGCTGGGATACCTGTCGGGAGTACAGCCGTGAATGTCTGCGCAGATTGCGTGGGCCGGCCGCAGTTCTCCGGCGAACTCCTGGCCTCGCTTGAAACCGCCGGCCTCCCCTTCGACGCCTTGAGGCTGGAGATCACCGAACGCGTCCTGATCGATGACCTCGGGGACGATATCCACAAATCCCTGGAAGAACTGAGGGCCCGTGGCATCCGCATCTCTCTCGACGACTTCGGGACCGGATATGCGGCACTGACTCATCTGCGCCGCTTCCCCGTGGACGAGATAAAGATCGACAGATCGTTCCTGGAGGACCTGGCGAGTGACCACGGCAACAGCGCGATCGTCAAGGCGATGATCAACCTTGGAAAGAACCTCGGCATCGAAGTGGTTGCCGAAGGCATAGAGACACTGGCGCAGGCGCTTACCCTGCGGTCATGGGGCTGCGAGATTGGGCAAGGCTACTATTTCGACAAACCGGTCCCGTCGGACCAGATCCCGGCGGCCGTTCGACGCCACAATTCCCCCACCGAGCGTAAACGCTGGCAGCTTGCAGCAGCGCTTGATGTCACTGAGGCGGGTTCGCCCCTGCCGAAGAAAACCGGTCATCGGAAAGCATCACGCAAATGAGAAGAGGCTCCGCCAATGGAACCTCCCCTGTCACAGCCGGGCTGACGAGGGCGGGAACTTCATGCGGCATCGTTCGCGTATAGCCGTCCCTGCCGATCCGGACATCTCACCACCCACCTGACGCCGCGATCGACTGTATGTGCCCGATCGCCGCACAAGCCGCTCCAGCGGTTGCGTGACGGTGTCAAAACCGGCAAGAAGGGCAATATGCATCAAGAGGTCCGAAGGTGAGCGAAGAGGCTATCACTCTGTATCAGGCAATCGGCGGGGACAGCACCGTCCGCGCGCTGACGAAGCGTTTCTACGAGTTGATGGATACGCTGCCTGAAGCCGCCCGATGCCGCGCCATCCATCCGCCTGATCTGACCGGCAGCGAGGAAAAGCTCTACGAATATCTGACGGGATATCTCGGCGGCCCCCAGCTCTACATCGAGAAGCGCGGCCATCCCATGTTGCGGCGCCGTCATTTCCTCGCCGAGATCGGGCCGGCCGAACGCGACGAATGGCTGCTCTGTTTCCGCCGCGCCATGGACGAGACGATCGAAAACGAGAAGTTGCGGGCCATCATTTGGGAACCGGTAGAGCGTCTTGCCCATCATATGCAGAACAAGGATTGATAATGCCATGGGCATTTGTGACCGCATCCGTCCCATTGTATTGCTCCTATCGGGCCTGCTCGGCGCTTGCGGAGTCGGGCTCGCCGCGGCCGCCACCCATATGGGCGGGGCCCTGCTCGGTCCCGCCTCAGCCATGTGCCTCGCCCATGCGCCGGCCATGCTCGCCCTCTATACCGGCCACAAGCTGATCCGTCCCGCCACCGGCGCCGGCCTGCTGATGGGTATCGGTACCGTTTTGTTTGCCAGCGATCTCGTCTTGAAGCAATTTTTCGGCGCCGGTCTCTTTCCGATGGCGGCGCCGACCGGTGGGATGCTGATGATGGGGGGCTGGCTCATGGCCGGGATCGGCGCCTTCCTGTCCGTCGCCCGGACCTGACCGCCCGACCCCGCGCCAATCAGCGGCGTCAGCCCTTCTTGCGCAGGGCATTACTCTGCCATGTCGGCGAGGGAAAGCCGATGATCGTCCCCTCACCATAGGGCAGGCGCGCCGACATCGGCTTGGTCGGACGCTGGTGCAGGCCCGGTAGGGGCACGATCTCGGCGCTGCTCTGACGAACCGCCTCGGTATCGGCAATCCGCTCATACATCGCCGTCGCCAGTCCGTCGCCGCTCTGGGCAGCCATCTTGTGCAGGCCGATCAACAGGCTCCGGTCAAAATCGTCGTCGCTCATGAATTGTCCTTCCTATCATTCAAGGTCTGCAAGGCCCGTTCAAGGCTGGACTTCGAACCGTTGCGCAACGGAATGAACGCCTTGCCGAACTTCTTGCAGCCGCTCTTCACCCTCAGACACGCATCGTGGCTGATACAGTCGATCGGGCAGAAGACACAGTCGACGGAGGGCAGCACCGTGTCGATGCGCGATACCGCTTCGCGCAGGCCGCCATCATGGTGGATGAGTTCGGCGCCGTGATTGGTGGCGATCTGGCGCAGATGCGCTACCTGGCAGTCACGTCCGCCGACATAGAGGAAACTGCGGATGTCGAGCGCCCTGCGCTCGTCCGGCCGCTCGCTCGCCAAGTCCTTCTGCGCCGCTTGATTCCTGCCCTTCTTCGCCATGGCCTTCGTCTCCCTCTCGTTGCCCGCGTAGCGGGGTGGGCTCGATGATCTCGAAGGAGACAATATTAAAGTTGAATTTTGGAGTAAAGATTAAACTTGATAGATTTCATCATCTTTTTGGTGAAAGAAGAAGGGCGAGCCGCATCGGCCCGCCCTTACGTGACGATCAAAAAGGGGTGGTCTCCGCTCAGTACGGAAGCCCGACGTAGTTCTCCGCCATCGAGGTCTGCGCCGCTTCGGACGACGAAAGATAGTCGAGCTCTGCCTCCTGCACCTTCTGACCGAAATCGCCCTCGTCGGGGAAGCGGTGCAGAAGCATCGTCATCGACCAGGAAAAGCGCTCGGCCTTCCAGATGCGCGACAATGCCCGGGCCGAATAGGCATCGATTCCGGCCATCGATCTCTCGCCGTAGAAGCTCTGTAGCCCCTCGAACAGATAGTGGACGTCGGAGGCCGCCAGATTGAGACCCTTGGCGCCGGTCGGCGGCACGATGTGCCCTGCATCGCCAACCAGGAACATCGACCCGAAGCGCAAGGGCTCCGCCACGAATGAACGAAGCGGCGCGATGGATTTCTCGATCGAGGGCCCGGTGACCATCGCCTCAGCCACATCCACCGGCAGGCGGCGGCGGATCTCGTCCCAGAAGGCATCGTCGGACCATTGCTCGACCTTGTCGCTGAGCGGCACCTGGACGTAATAGCGCGAACGGGTGAGCGAGCGCTGTGAACAGAGCGCGAAGCCGCGCGCGTGGTTTGCATAGATCAGCTCATGGTCGACCGGCGGCACATCGGCGAGAATACCGAGCCAGCCGAACGGATAGACCTTCTCGTAGGTCTTCAGCCCCCTGCCCTCGACCGCGGCCCGGCTCGGTCCGTGATAGCCGTCGCAGCCGGCGATGAAATCGCAGTCGATGCGGTGGCTGACCCCGTCCTTGTCATAGGTGATGTACGGGCTTTCGCCATCGAAATCATGCGGCGTGACATTAGCGGCATTATAGATCGAGACACCGCCATCGGCCTCGCGCTGATCCATCAGATCCCGCGTCAACTCGGTCTGGCCGTAGACCATCACCGGCGTGCCGGTGAGGCCCTTGAGGTCGATGCGGTGGCGCCGCCCGGAGAATGACAGGGAGAAACCATCATGGACCAGCCCCTCCGCGTGCATGCGCTGGCCGGCGCCGGCCCGGTGCATCATGCCGACTGCGCCCACTTCGAGCACGCCGGCGCGGATGCGCCCGAGGATATAGTCGCGATCGACGCGATCTATGATGACATTGTCGATGCCGGCTTTGCTGAGCAACTGACCGAGCAAAAGGCCCGAGGGCCCGGAACCGATGATGGCGACCTGGGTGCGCATGGAAATCCTCCCTGAATTCTTGCCGAATGATAAGCCGCGAGGGCTTGCCGACAATGGAAGATTCCTGCACATTCTTGGATAATTCGAACATCGAGCGAAATGCCGAACGTGACCAGACCCGTTCCAACTTACAGTCTCTACGGCGAGAAGCCGACGGAACACACGGAATTCTGGGCCCATGCCGAGACAATCTACAGCCGCAGCTCGCTGCACAGCTGGGAGATCCGGCCGCACCGGCACGAGCGTCTGTTTCAGATTCTGCACATTCGCGGCGGCCAGGGCGAAGCCCTGTTCGGCGGTCGCTGGCACCCCTTCGGCCCCCGCACGGTGATCGTCATGCCGGAGCGGCATGACCACGGCTTCCGCTTCTCGCGCGACGTCGACGGCGCCGTCATCACGCTGGTGGCCAGCCGCTTCTCGGCCGAACTGCAGGGCCATGCGGGTCTCGCCGAATGGCTGCGGCAACCGAGCTTGACCGCCCTGCCCGACGAACACCCGGACAGCCGATATCTGGGCGAAACTCTCGACCGCGCCGAGCAGGAAATCGTCCAGGGCGGCGCGCGCCCGACTGCGCTTGTCGAGCCTTTGCTGCGCACCGTGCTGCTGTTGAGCTTGCGACTTGCCGGCGCAGAACGTGGCCGGGGCGACACCGACCGGGATGGGGAGCGCCTGGCGGAACTGACCCGGATGATCGGCGAGGACTTTCGATCCCGCCTGCCGGTCGACCACTATGCCCGGCGCCTCGGCCTGACGGCCACCCACCTCAACCGCATCACCCGGGCACTGGCCGGCAAGCCGGTGAGCCGCCTGGTCGCCGACCGCATCGTGCTGGAGGCCAAGCGCGACCTGGTGTTCAGCGCCCTGTCGATCCAGCAGATCGCCTTGCGGCTCGGATTCGAGGACCAGGCTTATTTCAGCCGCTTCTTCGCCCGGCATGCCGGCCTGCCGCCGAAGCTCTACCGGCAGCTGGAGAAGGACCTGCTGGAAAGCTAGAACCCCTGCTCTACAAGCCTTCTGCTCGCCCACCACAGAGAAATTTTACCGTTTGATAAATTTTTTTTCCTGGGTTAGCCTGTTGCCAATCGCTCGATAAAAAAGGGGAACCACGATGCGACGACTGGAACCGGGCCTGAAGGCCGGGCGGCTGGACGCTGCCGATTATTTGAGGAATTTCTCCGACCTGCATCCGCGCCTCGATGAGCATGAGGCGCTGGTGGCATCCGATCGATGCTACTTCTGTCATGACGCGCCGTGCATGACGGCCTGTCCGACCTCGATCGACATCCCGCTGTTCATCCGCCAGATCTCGACCGGCAATCCGATCGGCTCAGCCAAGACCATCTTCGACCAGAACATCCTCGGGGGCATGTGCGCCCGCGTCTGTCCGACCGAGACCCTCTGCGAGGAGGCCTGCGTGCGCAATACGGCGGAAGAGCGCCCGGTCGAGATCGGACGGCTGCAACGCTATGCGACCGACATTGCCATCGAACAGGGGCGGCAATTCTACACGCCCGCGCCATCGACCGACCGATCGGTCGCCGTCGTCGGCGCCGGCCCGGCGGGCCTTGCCTGCGCCCACCGCCTCGCCATGCACGGCCACCGGGTCACGATCTACGACCACCGCGAAAAGGCCGGCGGCCTCAACGAATACGGCATCGCCGCCTACAAGACGACCAATGATTTCGCCCAGAGCGAAGTCGATTACATCCTTTCGATCGGCAATATCGATGTGATCAACGGCGGAATGCTCGGCCGCGACGTCACGCTCGCCGACCTGCAGGCCAAGCATGACGCCGTCTTCCTCGGCACCGGCCTTGGCAATGTCAATGCGCTCAACATTCCCGGCGCCGACACCAACGGTATCCTCGACGCCGTCGAGTTCATCGCCAACCTGCGCGAAGCAAAAGACAAGGCGGACGTTCCGGTCGGCCGCGACGTCGTCGTCATCGGCGGCGGCATGACGGCGATCGACGCCGCCGTGCAGGCCAAGCTGCTCGGCGCGGAAAACGTGACGATCTGCTACCGCCGCGGCAAGGAACACATGAACGCCTCCGAGTTCGAGCAGGATCTGGCCGCCTCCAAGGGCGTGCACATCCGCCACTGGCTCCAGCCAAAGGAAGTGGCGCACCACCATGGCCATGTCTCGGCGATCACCCTCGAATACACCCATGTCGAAGACGGCATGATGAAGGGCACCGGCCACAAGACCGAGATCAAGGCCGACCAGATCCTCGTGGCGATCGGCCAGAAGATTGATCTGCTAGGCGTCGAGCAGCTCCAGTTGCAGGCCGGAAAGATCGCCGTCGACGGCGAGGGCCGGACCTCGGTGCCCGGCGTATGGGCCGGCGGCGACTGTGCCTTCGGCGGCCAGGACCTCACCGTTTCCGCCGTCGCCATGGGCCGCGATGCGGCCGAATCTATCAATCGTTCTCTCGCCGTCCAATCGGCGGGAGCAAGTGCCGTCGCTTGACCCGGGATCGAGAGGAACGAAACCATGGCTGATCTTCGCAACAATTTCGTCGGCATCAAATCGCCGAACCCCTTCTGGCTCGCGTCTGCGCCACCGACCGACAAAGCCTACAACGTCGAGCGCGCCTTCAAGGCCGGCTGGGGCGGCGTGGTCTGGAAGACGCTGGGCTCGGAAGGCCCGCCGGTCGTCAACGTCAACGGCCCGCGCTACGGGGCAATCTGGGGAGCCGACCGCCGTCTCCTCGGCCTCAACAACATCGAGCTGATCACCGACCGCCCGCTTCAGGTCAATCTGCAGGAGATGAAGCAGGTAAAGATGAACTGGCCGGACCGGGCGCTCGTTGCCTCGATCATGGTGCCTTGCGTCGAGGAAGAGTGGAAGGCGATCCTGCCGCTCGTGGAAGAGACGGGTGCGGACGGAATCGAACTCAACTTCGGCTGTCCGCACGGCATGTCCGAGCGCGGCATGGGCGCCGCCGTCGGCCAGGTGCCGGAATATATCGAAATGGTCGTGCGCTGGTGCAAGCAGTATACCCGCATGCCGGTTATCACCAAGCTGACGCCGAACATTGCCGACATCCGCAAGCCGGCGCGCGCGGCGAAGGCCGGCGGCACCGATGCCGTCTCGCTGATCAACACGATCAACTCGATCGTCTCGGTCGACCTCGACAGCTTCGCTCCCAACCCGACCGTCGGCGGCAAGGGCACCCATGGCGGCTATTGCGGCCCGGCGGTCAAGCCGATCGCCCTCAATATGGTGGCCGAGATCGCCCGTGATCCGGAGACCTACGGCCTGCCGATCTCCGGCATCGGCGGCGTGACCACCTGGCGGGACGCTGCCGAGTTCCTGGTGCTCGGCGCCGGCAATGTGCAGGTCTGCACGGCGGCCATGACCTATGGCTTCAAGATCGTCGAGGAAATGATCACCGGCCTCTCCGACTGGATGGACGCCAAAGGCCATCGCAATCTCGACGACATCACCGGCCGCGCGGTGCCGAACGTCACCGACTGGCAGTACCTCAACCTCAACTATGTGGCCAAGGCGCGCATCGACCAGGACGCCTGTATCAAGTGCGGCCGCTGTCACATCGCCTGCGAGGACACCTCCCACCAGGCGATCACGGCGCAGGTCGGTGGCGTGCGGCATTTCGAGGTGATGGAAGACGAATGCGTCGGGTGCAACCTCTGCGTCAACGTCTGTCCGGTCGAGAACTGCATCACCATGGTCGGTCTCGAACCCGGAACGCTCGACCAGCGCACCGGCCGGCCAGTCGATCCGAACTACGCCAACTGGACGACCCACCCGAACAACCCGATGGCCGTTCAGGCCGCCGAATAGACTAAGACCAGGGCCGGGCCATCGGCGACAATGGATCGCCGATGGTCTGGTGTTTCTCTCAGTACACGTTGTCAATCGGCTGGCCCAGCGCCATCGCGCCGGCGTAGTGGGCCTGGGAACCCGATTGGAGCGGATGGAAGCGAGCGCCCTGCACGTCCCTGAACCGCCGTTCGAGCCCGTTGCGACGGTAAAACCCCGTACCGCCCGCCAATTCCATCGCCAGCTCGACCGTCCTGATTGCATGAGTGGCGACCAGGGAGCGGCCAATCATGACCTCATTGACCGTTTCGGCGGATGGCGCGTTTCGTTCTGCCGCCTTGAGCATCCATCCATGCGCGAGCTGCGCCGCCCGCAATGATGTGTCCATCTGCCCTGCCAGAGTGAAGGTGTATTCGTTCAATGGCTTCTTTTTGGCGAGTTCGAGGGCAATATCGCGAGCACTTTCAGCCACCCCGAGATAGACGGCATAGATCAGTGGCATCGCGATCGTGGCAATCGTCTGGAAGACAGGATGCCATTCTCCAGCCTTGCGTGAAAAAGCGACTGCGGCCTCTGGAATGAACAGATTGTCGATCAGAACATCGTTCGAACCAGTTCCTCGCATTCCCAATGCCCGCCAGGTTTCGTCGATCTTCACCTCCGCTGCTTTCATTGGTACTGCGAAATGGATGACCGTATCGGCGCCGTCATCGGCGGCAAGAACGGCTCCCGTTATCAACAGGTCGCCAGCGCTTGCGCCGGAGGTAAACGCCTTCCTGGCCGAAATGCGGTAACCGCCCTCGACCTTCGTCGCCTTGCCGGATCCGCCGATCCAGTCGGATCCCCCGCTGGAAAGAAGGATCAGCCGTTCCGCAGCGACGCGTTTCAGCAATGGCTCGACCGCAGCAACCTTCTGATAGCGCCAGCGCCATGCCGGAATCGCAACCTGGTGCGTATGCATTGAAAGCGCCAACGCCGTTGACGAACACGAATGCGCCAGCACGCGCAACATTTCGGCAAGCTCCGAGATTTCGGCGCCGCCACCGCCAAACTCCCGCGGAACCCCGATTTCAGCCAATCCGGCATCCTTCAGCAAATCGTAGTTCTCGGCGACAAACCTGTCATTCTCGTCGAACTGTGCCGCCCGCCCGGCTAGGACGGGCGCCAAGGAGCGCGCGATATCAACGGCATTACCGGTTAGAACTACGGCCTCTCGCGTGTTTTGTGGTGATGTTTGCGTTATGGTGTTCATCTGCTCACTCCTCTTCAAACATGAACCACGACAGAATCCTCCCACCCCTTCTCTGCGTCCAGTTCAGGAACTGTACTACCGCGTATCCATTGCCGGGCGTCCATGATATTGTGCAATAGGGCGCTTCTATTGGTGAAACTCATGGAAGACCGTGGAGGATACGGACAATTCTGTCCGGTAGCGATGGCATCGGAGATCTTATGTTCCCGATGGACACTCCTCGTGTTGCGCGAGCTTCTGTGCGGAACGAACCGCTTCAACGATCTGCGCCGCGGCGTTCCGCGAATGTCGCCAACGCTGCTGTCGAAACGGTTGAAAGAACTGGAACGGGCTGGTGTCGTGCTGGCAATAGCCAACAGCAAAGGCGCAATCGAGTATCATCTTTCGCCTGCGGGTGAAGAGTTGCGGCCAATCATCATGGGTGTAGGAAACTGGGGCCAGCGTTGGATTGAATCAGAGATTTCGCTCAGGAATCTCGACCCGTCGCTACTCATGTGGGACATGCGCCGCAATCTGAACCCGAGAGCGCTACCACAGCGGCGTTGCACGATTCAGTTTCTATATCCCGAACTCCCCGAGTCAAAACAGAACTGGTGGCTGGTCGTAAATGGAGCCTCCATTGACCTCTGTGGTTTCGACCCGGGTTTCGATATTGACCTTCTCGTGACGAGTTCATTGAAAAGCATGACCGCGATCTGGATGGGGATCTCGCTGGTGCGGCAGGAGATCGAGGCCG
>Ga0172380_10003469_pt1 | contig 21607 bp, 22 predicted proteins | sample Leawe162metaG_FD_119747 | JGI IMG/M metagenome (GOLD analysis project Ga0172380, IMG submission 119747) | Leachate microbial communities from a municipal landfill in Southern Ontario, Canada - Leachate well 162 metaG | ecosystem: Engineered > Solid waste > Landfill > Unclassified | place...
CAAAGACAGTCCTGCTCCAAGCATCGAGCCCAGGTTCTTTGCAAAGAAAACTTTTTCTGCTGTTTTTACCCTACCCTTTAAAAAAGGGAGCGAGATGTCCTTAGACTTTTCTTCTGATACATTCAAAGGGACAATGTTTTCTTTTTTCAAAAGCTTAAAAAGCATATACTTGTCAGATGCTTCAAGTATCTTTTCCCCCGTTCCACCACTCTCAGTTGTAAATGTGACTTTATATTGCATCGTTATTAGTTGGTAAGGTGGTAAGGTAGTGAGGTGGTAAGAATTTTCCCTGTCTGCCGACAGGCAGGCTTACAACCTTACAAACTCACCAACTGACAGCTTTCTTATTCTGATATAACTCGTAGAACTTCCTCGATAACTGTAAAACCTTTGACAGACTTTACTATACCGTCCTCAATCATTGATAACATACCTTCTTTCTTTGCCTGTTCCTCAACCTCGTCTGATGTTGCCCCTTTCATTATAAGTGCTCGAATAGTGGGTGTAACCTTTAATACCTCATGTATACCTATTCGGCTATGAAATCCGTCCGGGTGCTCTGTGGTGATGTTTGGCTTCCAGAATGGAACCTTGTCCCACGTATCATTCTGCTCAACAATATTTTCTTTTTTAAGAACAGATAGTATTTTGTCCATGTCCACTTTTTTTGCAAGTACAGCCTGCTCCTGTTTGGTTAAAAAGAATTTAACTTTTGGTTCAAAAAGCCTACGTACGAGCCGCTGCCCTATAATTACATTCAAAGTTGAAACGAGCAGGAATGGCTCCGCCTGCATATCCAGGAGTCGAGGTATTGCCCCGGCTGCAGAGTTGGTGTGGAGTGTCGAAAGTACCAAATGCCCTGTTAGTGCGGCATTAATGGCAAGTGATGCTGTCTCATTATCTCTAATCTCCCCCACCATGATCACGTCTGGATCTTGTCGCACCAAAGATCGGAGACCAGAAGAGAACGTAAACCCGATCTCCGGTTTTACTTGTGTTTGGTTCACACGCTTCATCTGATACTCGATTGGGTCTTCAATAGTTGAGATATTTACATCTGGTGTATTTAAAATATCAAGCACCGTATATAGTGTTGTTGTCTTACCCGAACCAGTTGGTCCCGTTGTAAGTATCATACCTGTTGTCTGCTTGGTTGCTTCATGTAGTTGCTCTAACGCATCACCATGAAAACCAAGTGATTCCAAAGTAAATCCTGAGACACCCTCTCGCAGAAGTCGCATCACTGTCTTTTCACCAAAATATGTAGGTAAAATAGATACACGAAACGCTACTTTTTCGCCGTTAAGTTCAATCTTGAATCTGCCGTCTTGAGGAAGTCTCTTTTCATCAAGCTTGAGGTTTGATAAAACCTTAAGGCGCGCAGTTATACCAGCACCAGCATTTTTGGGTAAAATCATGGCATCGTGCAACATACCATCAATTCTATATCTGACCACAACTTCGTTTTCATACTGCTCTATATGAATATCAGAAGAGTCTTGAAGTATTGCGTGCTTTAATAGAGTATCAACGATTCGAACCACAGGTAAGTCTTCTGCCATTTTTTTCAAATCGTCGGCATTTTGGTTTTCTGCAGTCTCTGTAAAAGTAGTCATCTTTGCTGACTCGTTTTGTATCAAATCACCAAAATCTGCCTTGAGGCTTTTTTGATACTGTAGTAATACAGCCTTTATTGAGTCAGTACTCGTAAGTCGGGGAAGTATTTTGAGACCCGTCTTCTTCTTAATGAAATCAATGGCGCCCAAGTCTTCAATATCGAGCATGGCCACCTCGAGACATTTGTCTGTCTTTTTGAATGCAATAATATTGTGTTTGCGGGCAATAGGTTCTGGAATAAGTGAAATAACATCAAAATCTAGCTTTTGATCGTTTAAATCCACAAAAGGGATACCTAATATATAGGCAGCAATTCTACGGAGATCGTCCTTCGATATTTTGCCTGAGGAAACAAGAATATCCCCTAAAGGTTGCCCCTTTTCTTCTGCTTCTTGTTTTGATTTTTGGAGAGCGGATTTGTCTACGAGGCCAGAGTCAAGAATAAATTTTTCTAATTGTTCTTCTTTGAGAATCATTAATAATATTATATCAGAAATTAATGCGTAGTATATAGTATATGTTTGCACAAAATTAAATTCACCCCTCTAAATACAAGATGGGTGAATTTAATCTTGATAGCTAGGGTCCTAATTAATTTCCTGAGTCTTTAGGTTTAATCTACATGAACCGAAAGCCTTTTCGTAACCTGCCTCACTTGTAGGTAGTGTTGGTCCATCATAACACTTGAGTATGTAGTGTGTATCTTTACTTACATTTGCTTCCGTATAAGTCGTAGGGTATGAAGGCTCACCTATAGTATCATTGTTCAAATAGATGGGATCAAATGATGTGAGTAATCCATCTTGGTTATACAACTTGCAATGCGTGGTCTCATCAAAATGCTCAAACACATCAGGTGTACTATCAAAGTTGACAACGCATTCCCCACCTTTGTTTATTATGGGTGTAGTTATCTCTAGTCTACTATCAAGTGTAACTAGACCTTTTCTTTTACAAAAATTAATGTTTACACAATCATTTGGTGGTTCACATGTCTGACCAGCAGAGATACATATACCATTGCAATATGTTCCGGACCCACAATCAAGGTTTGCCTGACATGATGACGAAGAACCGCCCTCCACCCCAAGACAGCTCCAATTAAATCTTCCATTAGTTGGCCCAGTAACGCCCCCATAACCTATATTTCCAACAGAACAAGCGTTGCTGCCAGTAATATTATTTGCTGAGGACTGATTTGTGTTATTCATGGACCCGCATACACCATTAATAGGATTACATGTTCCGCTACTACACACCACACACTCACTCTGATTTAGTTGTATGCCAGGATTATTAGCGTCCGTACAGACATCTAGACAATCAGTAGGATCCGTCTGCACACCTTCAATATTTGGACACCAGTCAACTAGATCACAGTAGTCACCGGTACACTGAGGTGAGCCACCGTCCCCACATATCAATTGCTCAAAATATCCTTCAAAGTAATTCTGCTCAACATAAGTCAATAATGCAGTACATTCATCACCTTCCGATATGGCTCGCGAGTATACATAAGGCTCGTCAGTATTTGAAGAGAACAAGAATCCTCCTGGACAGTCTATGTCTAGCGCAAAATCGACATTGCAATAAAAATTATCGTAATGACAGACAGGTGTGTCTGTGTGCGCCACACAATCTCTTTCTGCAATACCCCCCTTACACTCATCTTCGGTCTGATAGTTATTTGCATTCTCATCTGAACAATAGTCTTCAGTCGGATATTCACAAGTAGACTGATCTTCAATACACGCGGGCCAATATGATGGAATACTGTTGTCACACTCGCTCTGTGTACTGTGATCTAACGCAGGAGTTGTGTTGTCTGCACAAAAATATGTTTGTGGAAATTCACATTCAGTTCTATCTGAGATACAAGGGTTATTAGGATTAGCCGCATCACAAGTAGCCTTTGACTCTTTGTTTATTGCATCAGGATCGTCGTTTTCATCACAATAATACACTTCACAAGAAAAATCTGTACTATCTTTGGTGCAAAGTTCACAAATCGAATTATCCTCAACTGTCGGAGCATCAGCATCTGGACAATTAAAGTCAAAATTCTTTGCTCCTGGAGTGTTACAACAATAACTGTATTCGCAATCACCGTAATCTTCATAATTAGTGGCATTCGGGTCTTCGCATAGCGTATCGTATTCACAAGATCCGTCGTCACCAACGGCGGTAGCATCATAATTAGTTGCATTTGGATCGGTACAACCTGGGTATGTACACGATCCGTCATCAGTCGTTGCAGTTGGGTCATAGTTGCCTGCATCAGGATCAGTGCAGCCTTCACCACACCCGGGATAATCACTAGAATTCACATCACATGCAAGTGTTGTATCATTAGGTGTCAAATACGCACCTACGGTTGCGACCGTTATGAGCATTAATACAAATAGTATTTTAAATTTGTGTTTCATTTTATTTCTTCCGTATGAGGCTAGAGGGTGTTGTCGTGGACACTCTCGCTGATAGAACTTTTATTTTGACATTATTGCTCCCGTTTACTCCAAAATCTGGAATGAGTGCAAGTAATTTTTCTTTTTCGCTTTTATTCATAAACAGGTAGTCATTTATTGTTGCTTTTGCGAGAGTTGAATATGTATCATATTCGGACTTATTGTCATTGAGGGAGGCTAATCTGGCAAGCAACACATAGCTATGTGGATATGCAGGGTCGACATCAATTGTTTTTTTGGCGTACTGAACGGCATCAAGTGTAGACTGGGATATGTTATTTATATTAAAATTCTTTGCAAATGATACCTCTGCGAGACCATATAACGCATATACAGAATTAGGATTGATAGTTATAACATTATTATATGATTGGATAGCCTTACTGTAGTCCGTGAGTTTTGAGTAGATATTCCCCATAATTTCACCTAACAACACCTTGACATTGGAGTCTGTTGTATTTTCGTAAAGCACCCGAGCCTGACCTAAAGCCTGGTCATACTTACTTTGAATTAACATTAGCCTTATTAAACCTACTTTTGCTTGTTCGTTTTGTGGTTCCAAATCTATTGCGGTTTTATAACTCTGGTATGCCTGGTCTATGTCTTTTTTGATTAACATTAGGTTACCAAGATCATTTAATGTTGAAACAGATTTTGGTTCTAGTGATATAGCCTTTCTATAAAAAGTTTCGGAAAGCTTGAATTCGCCCAGATTCAGATACACTAAGCCTTTAATTCTAAATATTTCAACAATATTGCCATTTATACGCTCCGCATCATTTAATGCCTGAATTGATTTGAGCAAGTAGCCCTTTTTCATCACAGGGTCATTTGACTGGCTCGAACGTCCCACATATGTACGCGCAATAAGAACCAAAAAATAAGGGTCCTTTGCGTTATCCACTAAAAAATCTCCTATTCGCTGCTCTGCTTCGATATATTTATGATCATTGACGAGCATTGTCATTTCTGAATAGTCACTAATATGATGCTGGTTGTAATAATATCGGCCCACAAAAAACAATGCGATAAGTAAAAAAGCAACAGCAATGAGTAGCTTAGTTCTTTTTGAAGTTGAGCTTATTATTGCAATAACTCTTTGAAGAAAATCTCGCATTCGCTAGAAAAGATTAGTATTGGTCTCTAATAAACTTTTACACCCATCGGTATTATCAAACATATTTTTAGTCGATATATAACCCAACCTACTAATTGAAATCATTGTTAATATTATATAACAAAAAAATAGAAAACAATACCGAGCAAAGTATCCCGAACATTCTGACTACTCACCATATCAACAAACATGCAACACCTTGCCAGGCATTGCATGTTTGTAAATTCCACAGGAGTCCATGAATTGATTATTTATATACCTCATCTAGCCCCGCCATATCCGCTGAAACGTCAACACCGCCCGATACTTCTAAATCTTTTTGAAGAGTGTCATCTGCAACAGGTTCTTGAGCTTTTAGGTTTTCTTGCATTTTTGTTTGATTTGTAACTCTACTATACCAAAAGAATGCTCCACCTAACGCAATAATTAATATAACAATAATAATGGCTAATGAGGATGAACCACCTTTTGAATCTGTTACACCGCCTGTTTGAGTTTGTGTTGTATCCATATGTTTAAATATTAATTATTAATTTGATTCTACTGTTGCTGTTGTTGTCGTATTTATCTCTATTTTTGGAAGAAGCATAATTACGTCCTGATATTTTGCTTTTACAAGCTTTATAGATTCTATAGCAGTACTTATAACAGATTTAATCGCTTCTTTTGATGCACCTGTATCAGAATCTATACTAGCTGAGACCGCAGCACTAACTGCGTCTACAGACACTTTAGCTTCCTCAAGTGACTGTCTCGCAAGCACAAGCGCCGCCTCTGCCTCACCTGTATCTAAACCTTTAGCATTTCGACTTGCAATCTCATTACTAATTCTTTCATCAAACCCAAATATTTTTGATATTACATCATTAAGTTTGGAAAACGCACTACCTAACCTCTCCTTTACCTGAACCTTAGCTTCTTCTGATAATTTAACCTTAACACCCTCCTTAAACGTATCTATCTTCGCCCTGATTTCATCTTTCAATGTATTTCTCTTTTCCTCGATCTGAGTCCTGAATTCCTCTCTTGCAGCAAGATTTGATGTTTGAACTTCCTCAACCTTAGCCTTGATTTCTTCTGGTGTTGCACCGTCATCTTTCATCGCTTTAATATCTACCCTCATTGATTCTATCTTTACCTTTGTGTCTTTATGAAGTGAATCCATCTGGTCTTTCATTTCATTTCTAAAGTCTTCACGCCGTTGTTCATTTTCGTCATGCGAATCCTCTCTTTCTACACGTTTATCGGTCCTTAATTCTGCCCTGATACCTAAAGGTTTAATTTCTGCACGCACCTTTACATCATCATTAGATTCTGCTAAAGCTGCTGCGGCCGGTACAACCACCAAAGCAACAGCACCCAATATCCCAATAATTTTTTTGTTTTTCATAGTTTTCGAATTTAGCGAATGTCTTATTACACTCGTGCTTTTATTATAACACCTTTGAGAGAGACAGTTACTTGTTGTGGAAGGGTATAATTTAAAGCACAAATAGTAATACAAAATGCACCGTGGCTACGCCGCGGTGCATTTTGTATTAACTTTTACCTAGAATCTTTATACATCTTGATAGCTTTCTCAAATGCCTCTTGGGCTTTTGATGCATTATCTATACCATCAATTTTAACTTCTTTGTTTTGAATCTGTTTGTAGGTTTCAAAGAAATGCTGAATTTCTTTGAGGGTATGTTTGTTTACCTCGGGCAAATCAGTCACTTCCTTCCAACGAGGGTCTTCACAGGGGACCGCAATAATCTTTGCATCACTCTCGCCACAGTCAATCATGTTCATAACCGCAACAGGTCTTACTCTAACAAGTATTCCGGGTGCGAGCGGATACGTAGTGAGAACAACAACATCGAGAGCATCTCCATCATCCCAAAGAGTCTGTGGTACAAACCCGTAATCAAAAGGGTAATCTTGTGCGGAATGCATTGCCCGGTCTAGTGCAATAAGTCCTGTTTTTTTATCTATTTCATATTTGTTTTTTGAACCCTTTGGAATTTCAATAATAACATTCATTTCATCCACTGTTCCTGGGTCAATATCATGTAGTAGGTTCATATAGTTAACTGTTAGCTTTCAGTTTTTTCGAAACACTGAAAGATTTAATAATATTTAATATTATATATTTGTATCAATTTCTGCGCTACCATCATCCCTTTTATCTTCTGGTTCAACATCAACAGATTTGATATCGATTCTGAAGTTTGTAAGCTTCGCGGCTAGTCGAACATTTTGACCACCCTTACCAATAGCAAGTGACTGCTGGTCTTCCGCTACCTCTACATTTGCAGTACCACTTTCAATATCTATCTCTACACTTTTTACTTTTGCCGGCGAAAGAGCGTCTTCAACAAATTTCTTTGAATTTTCTGACCACTCAATTATATCAATTTTCTCTCCGCCAAGCTCACTCATAACAGTAGACACTCGAACACCCCTTTGTCCTACCATAGAACCGATTGGATCGATATGTGCATCAGAAGAGAATACAGCAATTTTTGATCGTGAGCCCGCTTCTCGTGCAATAGCTCGCACTTCGAGAGTTCCCGCGAGAATTTCTGGCACTTCGATTTCAAAAAGTTTTTCTAGGAATTGTGGATGCGCACGAGAAAGTCGAATAAATACACCTCGTGGAGTTTCTTCTACCTTTGTGAGGTATGCACGAATCTTTTCACCCTGTCTGTATCTCTCACCTGGAATTTGTTCCTCATATGGCAATATTCCAGAAGCTTTACCCATATCAAAATAGATATTACCTCTCTCAATTCTCTGTACTGTTCCAGAAACGATTGTTCCTTCCTTTTCTCCAAATTCACCGAGTACAGATACTTTTTCTGCTTCACGAATCTTTTGAATAATTACCTGTTTAGCAGTCTGGGCTGCAATTCGTCCGAAGTCGCTTTTTGATTCGAGTGGGAACACCATTTCATCATCAATTTTTGCATCTCGCTTAATCTTCTTCGCATCCTCGATCATGATGTGGTGCTCTGGGTTAAAGCGAGTTCTTTCGTCATCATCCTCTGGAGTTTCATCTTCAAGAAGCACGATAGTATTGTCAACAACGACTTTAGCCTGTGAAAAATCTGTTTTTCCTGAGTTAATATCAAATGTTGCACGGATAATTTGCCCACGCTTTCCATACTCTTTTTTGTATGCAGTTGCGAGAGCCGATTCGATAGCTTCAATTATCTTTTCTTTTGGTATTCCTCGCTCTTCTTCAAGTTGAGCTAAGACTGAATGTATTACTTTTAGGTCAAACATGTGTGTTTCGTATTATTTGGTAAAAAATAAAGCCCGCCGTATGGCGAACTTCAGTAGTAGAACTATTATATCACAAGAGTTTTTTGTGTCAAACACAAAAAACTCAGCTGTTAGGAGACAAGCTGCTAGCTATTAGAAAATGCACGGCGCCTACGGCGCCGTGCATTTTCAAGGATTTTCCTCATCAGTAGATGATACCCGAGAGCGGTGAACATCTAATAGCTAACAGCTTGTATTTTAAGCTTTCCCCTGTTCCTCAAGAAACTTAAACACTTCTTCTTTAATCAAAACCTCTTCTACGAAAGCCCCAATTCTTTCCTTTGGAGTTCCAGGATACTGCGCCTCCATCGCACTAGCCTCTCTTTCAATATCCTCCTTTTTTGCATCAATCTTTTCAGTCTTTGCGATTTCGAGAAGTATGAGTTCATTTTGTACTCGTTCTTTTGCTTTGTCAGTCCACTCTGTTCGAATATCTTCTTCAGTCTTTTTAGTATCTTTAAGATATTGTTCGAGCGTTGCGCCCATTCGAGAAAGATGATGGTTGAATTCGTTAGACATTCTATCGAGTTCACTTTCTATAAGCATTTTTGGAATTTCCAGTTTTGAATCCTTTCGGATGGATTCGAGTGTATCAATTCGAGCCTTTTCTTTTGCTTTGTATTCCTTTTCTTTCTTAAGATTGTCCATCACCTTCGCCTTGAAGTCCGCCATGTCCTTGAAATCTCCAAGACCTTTTACAAATTCATCATCAATAACAACCTCAGAATGATCATGGTTGTCGTGGTCATGTCCGTGCTCAGAATGGAATTTATGTGACTTTAATTCTTCTACTACTTTGTTGTAGTCGTCTTCAGTTACTTCCTCAATCTTTTCTGTCTTTGCTTTACTTGCAATCTTTTTATAATCAGCAAGTTTTATCTCAGGTAATACAGCAGTTGTAATAGTTACTTCAAGTGGAGAACCTTTTGCAATCTTTGTGATAACCACCTTAGGGTTACCAATCGCTTTAATGTCCTTTTCTTTCAAAACTTCAGGATATACCTCGTGAATAGCTAGCTCTCCCGCTTCTTCGAGTACAGTTATTTCTCCAACCTTTTCAACGAGAGTCTTTTCTGGTATGTGGCCCTTTCTAAATCCATCCATCGTAATACTGTCATTGATAGCTTGGATAGCCTTTGGCCATTTCTTTTCAATAGTTTCAACTGCGATCTCGAGATGGATTTCTACCTCCGACCCCTCCTTTTTGTCTATTTTTTTAATTGTATACATATATATAGTCTGAATTTGTATTAAGAGTCCTATAATACACAGAAACGAGAGAAAAACAAAATCCCCACGAAGCCTTCGGCTTCGTGGGGATTTTTTTACTCATAACTCACTACTCACCCCTTATCACAAACGCACTCGCTACAATAGCCGCAGTTTCAGCACGGAGCACCGTGTCCCCTAGTTTATATGTTTGAATCTTTAAACCTTGCCTGTCGGCAGGCAGGTCTTTAAACATTTGAATCTCCTTATCACTCCACCCGCCCTCAGGACCAATTAATAGTTTGTAGTCATTAGTTGCTAGTTTGTAGTTAGAAATATTTTCCCCATCCATATCAAAAATGATCACATCAGGATTTTCCTTAAGCACATCTTCAAGGTCCATAATCTCACCGATAGTTGGTACATCACCCCGTCCACATTGCTCGCTCGCTTCTCGAACTATTCTATGCGCGCGATTCATATCAATATTTTTCTTCTGCACACGCTCAGTCATTACAGGCACAAAGTGCGTCACTCCGATCTCTGTTGCCTTCTCGAGCACCATCTCAAAATTATCTTTCTTGATGAGTGACATAAGGAGAGTTACTTTTTTTGAAATTGTGATATTTTGAGTGGTCTCTACAAATCCAAACTCCGCATCCTTTTTAGAAATGATACGAGCTTCATATATATAGTCCAATCCGTCGCCATTAAAAAATATCACTCGGTCGCCCTTAGCAAGTCGAAACACGTCTCGGAGCTGATGTAGCGCCGCCTCATCCCGAAGAGTTATTTCCTCTTGCCCCGCCAAATGGTCTTTTGTATAGAATCTGTGTAGTCTCATAATTAAACATTAACATCAAACTATTTTTTAGCAATGTTCCACATTGTTTCAAAAATCGATCGCATCCCTTGTACCACTGATGCACTTTTAATAACTACTGCGTGTTCCACACCTTTTGTAAGAGAAATAATCAACATAGTATCTCCATACATATCAATTTCATTTTTAAAAGAAAATAGACCTGAGGGTAAAAACAGAAGTTCGCGCAACTCTCTCTGATTCCTTTCATTATTAAAATCCATTCGAGCTTTCTCTGTATCAGGAAGTATCCCCCTTGTTTTAATTTTTAGAAATACTCTTTTGTTCCAATATTCTTTGAGAAAAGAGCTATCGAACCCTTCCTCAAGCAATTCCGCTGAAGAAAAAGATAATATTTCGTCCGGATTATCCTTTAATGTATCCATGAGAACCTTTTGAATTCCCTCTTTGCCTTCATAAAATAGCACCTCTGGCCTGCTTTCAATATGCCGAAATTTTGCATCAAAATAAGATTTCATTTCTGTCACAGAAGAGATTACGGTTTCGATAGTTTTCTTTTTAATTTCTAACTTTTCTTTAATAGTGTCAAACTCTTCTGGAACAAAATACTTAACAGAACTACCCTTTTTGGCTCTAATTTTGACCAGACCTTTTTTAGACAATCTCTTCAAAGCTTCATAAGTAGTAATACGATTGAGCCCTGCGTTATTAGCAATAACACTAGTCACCCCTGACCCCATATCCAAAAGACCAAGAAAAACCCGTATTTCCATGTCATTTAGGTCCAATTCTCCCAAAATTTCCTTTATTTTCTGCATTTGTAGTTATGATATTACAACTTAATTAGAATTTCAAGTTCTAGTATAGCTATGTTTTATATGATTATTTTGTAAATATTTTAATTTATACTTAATTTTGTAATTTATAATCTACAATCATTGGATTATATCGTTTAATACTCATAGTTCGCCGAGCAATGTTGCGAGGTAAATAAAGTTCTCTTAACAAAACAACCATGACACCAAATTTCCACCAATTCTGCAAACTAGATGCTAATGAAGAATACGATTACGTTTACGATTACATGAACAAAGATATCAGTCATCGACCACTTCAAGAGAGTGTTGCAATCATTAAACCTCTTAAAGAAACAAAAGAGATGTTCGTTTGCCTCAGAGGGGTAAAGAAAGAAATTATAAGCAGTTGGGTATTTTTGCTCATGAACATAAGTAAGGAGTTCTGCTTACATCATTTCCAATTTGATGAGGTTGGGAGTGATTATTATCAGAGAGGAAGAGTACTTTTTGCTGAAGCTAAACTTCGAATACCGCTGGACACTGTCCCGTTTGATAAGGTGATTCAAACCATTTCACAATTTCATTCAGGAGGGTATTGGAAGTACTATTACACAGGATTTCCTTAATTAAACCTAACCCACTGAACTTTCGTTCTGTGGGTTATTTTTTAGAATTTTGCCACAAGTGAGCAAATATCTTTCGAAATGCATCAGATATAATTTTATTCTTGAGTATCATTCCCATCGGTTCCTTTTTGTCGAATGCTACAATCGCAAGCTTGTCATCAAAAATATTTATCTCAATTCCAAGATCTTTGAACACATCTGAAAATCTCATCTCACGCAGAAGCTCCTTTTCTCTCGTTTTATCTCTCTTTCCATATTTATCCATCGGCAAAAGACTCTCAACCGAAACTCCCGCTTTCACTCGGTAAGGAAAATAATCCTCAACAAAAAATTCTCCCATGGTCTCATACGCCTTTTGATAGTCAGTAATAGCTAAGATTTGCTTTTCATTATTTTCTCTCCACGTTTCTCCATAAAGTTTCTTCACTGCCTCCTTCCCTTCAAAGTAGCGAATGCCTGAATGAAGCACAGGGTGTTTTTTCTTTTTAAACATTCCTACAAGTTTTTGTGATTCATCTTCAAGAGACTTAATTTTTCTTTTGGCCCATATCTCAAATTCTTCTTCCGAAATAGATTGAAAGAGTGTTGTATCGTTTTTCTTGATTTCAAACACAAGTCCTTTTTCTTCAAGAAGCTTGAGTGTGTGGTAAAGCGCCGTTCTGTTCAAACTTGTATCTTTTGCGATTTGAGAAACAGCAGAAGGACCAAAACTCGCGAGAGCCTCAAACACCACCCTCTCCTTTTCGCTTATGAGTTCATTATTCATATAAATATAATATCGAAATCAAATAATGTTGTCAAATTGTTTAAACATATTTACTATTATCAAATAGGGTCGTATTCTATCCTACGGACAACAATCCTACAAAACTATGCAGAAAATCGTTCAACAAACGGGACCATTCACGGTCATACCCCTCAACCGCAACTCAGCAAATTCAATCTCCGTCGGTGAACACGGAATGGAGAAAGTGGAGTGTGGCACAAAAACCAAAAACCACACTCACCGCTTCCTTTCCCTCTATCTCGCCGTCGGACTCGTTCTTACCAGTGGTGGGAAAAAATATCCATTGCCACCTCATGCGCTGGTCATTGTGCCACCTGGCACAGACCACAGCTGGACTCCAGCTCGCAAGAGTGGCAAGGTCGGTTCGATCGACAAACGCCACGCAAAACAGATTGTGCTCGCGGCTTAGTAGTCCACACTTCCACGGCAGGCAAGATTATATCTTGCCTGCTTTTTTTATTTATCACCGTACTAGTATGCTGTCTTTTTCTAAAGCAAAGATCTGGTATAGAATGTGTGGGTATGAAATCTGAGACAATCAAAAACTTCCGAAAAACTGTCTGGCAGCACCACAAGAAAAACCGGCGGGATTTTCCTTGGCGAGAAACTCGCGACCCATACCATATATTAGTATCAGAAATAATGCTCCAACAAACAGGAGTCGTTCGTGTAATGTACAAGTATAAAGAATTTTTAGACCGATTCCCTACCATAGAAAAACTCGCAAAGGCAAACCTTCGAGATGTCCTCCATCTCTGGCAAGGACTCGGCTACAACAGACGTGCCAAATTCCTCTATGAATGTGCAAAAGAAATTTCTGAAAAGCACGAAGGTAAATTTCCAAAAGATTTAAATTCACTTAAAAGACTCCCGGGTATCGGACAATCGACCGCAGGCGCTGTCCTTAATTTCGCCTTCAACATCCCTACCCCATTTATTGAGACCAACATCCGCACCGTTTTCATTCATCATTTTTTTAAAAATTTCAAAACCAAAGTAACAGAAAAAGAAATGTTAGAACTGATTAACAAAACAATTGATAGTGACAAACCTCGAGAGTGGTTCTATGCGCTCTATGACTATGGTTCGTTTCTCAAATCAACACTCGACACAGATCCTGCAAAACGAAGTAAAATTTATAAAAAACAATCTACATTCGAAGGATCATTCCGTGAGAAACGTTCTTTCGTATTGAAACTTCTTTTGAATAACAAGTTACGAGAAACAGATGTAATGAAACATCTTCTTGATAAAAAACTTGTGGGGAAACAAAATCCAAAAGAAGCAACCAAACAAATTCTCTCCTCCCTTCTTAAGGACAAATTAATTCTAAAAGACAAAGGACTTTATTTTGTATAATGAATCATTGAAATAAAAAGTGGCGGCAAGACTTCTCTTGCCGCCATAGATGAACATCACCTATTTCTCCTCCTTCAGAATCCGCATCCGAGAATGCGTTCTGTTTCCCGCTGCATCGTATGCCCACTCCTCCATAAAAAGACCGTTAGGTCCATGATGAAGTGTGCAAACAAGGCGCCCGAGTTCGTCATAAACATTCTTCTGTGACGATGGATCTCCGGGCTTGAGTTTCTTGTAGTTAGCAAGGTAAACCTGAGCCCGAATATTCGAAATCACATTGAAGTGTTGGTCCGCCCAATGACGAAGGACATCAAACCGAGCTTTTTCTGTATCAACCACATCTTTTGGCAGATGAACAACTTCAGATGGTGTGGGGTGAGTCGTTGTGGAAGGCTGGAGTTGCAGGACATCTCCCACAGTCTCATCATCTTTTTTGAACGCAACGTTGATGACACCGTCCACATTGGTGTCATCCAGAATTCGGAGCTCTGACCTTTTGCCGGCCGGATAGTAGTAAACCCGGAAACGATTTTGCTTCGTCTCCGCATCTTTCCACAACCAGCAGGTGTAGTGCATTCCACCCTGCTCAAAGACGGTTTCGAATCCGCCAACTGCTGGCGGGCGGTCGCAGGTGTGCTGAAGCAGCACCTTGGTAGCAGGAAGCGATGCGAGCTCGACCACAGCTTCAAAGGTTGGATGGTTTTTTGCTTCGCCACGAAACGTTTCGAGCGACACAGTTGGTGTGAGTTCATCTGCAAAAGTGACAGATAACAGAAGGAGCCCGAGAAGGGCGATGGTGTTAAGGAGCGTTTTCACGATTTTGTATTCGGAGTTGAGGTGTATTGTGGCGTGATTGCCGTTTTTTATATTGACATATTTTTATGTTTTTGTCTATAGTTATCTTTTTTTGGACTTTAATATCTTCTGATACTCCTTCTCAGTCACAATACTTTTCGGATCTGTTCTATCCAAAAATACAATTCCGTTTAGATGATCATATTCATGCTGAAATATTCGTGCAGGAAAACCTTCAAGAGTAATCTTGAGCTTCTCCCCTTCTCGAGTTATGAATTCTACATCAATACTTTTGTATCTCCACACAATTCCACGAATACCCGGGACAGATAGGCACCCTTCATACCCTTTAACCATTTTCTTTGAAGATGAAATAATTTTAGGATTCACAATCGCTATTGGTCCAAGCGTTGGTATATTCTTTCTCTTCTTTGTTGTTCGAGACCAAAGTATAAATACTCGAAGTCCCACATTTACTTGTGGCGCCGCAATACCCACACCTTCATTCAAATCACAAGTTTTGATCATATCATCAACGAGATCTTGAAATTTCTTAGTCTTCAATTCCTTCATTGAAACCACCTTCGCCTTAGTGCGAAGTATTTTGTCCCCGAGTTCGACTATCTTTAGTTTTTTACTCATGACCTACAATCTACTCCCCTTTTGTATTATTTTCAATCGCACGGCTGTTCCAAGATAATTCAAAAATCATCTTCATGAGTCCATGAATAGTTTCGTCTTCAATGATCACTCCAGTCAATTTTTCTTTACCAAGGTTAATAATCGAAACATTCTTTTCTCCGTAAATAGTAATTTCGGATTTGTACGGGAAAAGTGTTTCATCAATAAATCTCACATTAGGGAGCACATGTTCCCTCACATCACTGTATGCGCGTTCCACAAATGTTTTGTCTATGGGGTTGCTAGGAAAAATACCTCTTGACGTTATACCTTTATGGTTTTTGGTCTTAATATAATCCTGAAAAAAGTTTTTAGGCAGAAGATCCTCAACCTCTCGCACATTTGCCCAAGCGAGCATTTCGTATGCTTTGGACACATTTATATGTGTTGCATAAATATCAAGTACACCTTCGATTCCTTCGTAATAAGTAATCTTAGGTTTATCTGCAGTGCCCAAAAGCCCCTCAAGATCTGGAAGAATTCTTTGAGCATTCTCGATTTCGTCCTGAATAATAGACATCTTTGACTTCGCATACCGCACAAGCTTCGTTGGACTTTCAAGTTGATAGAATTGTTTATTCTTCTTTTCTATTTCATTCACAATCCCCTTTACCGACATCTGAGTTAAGAGCATATAGACCGTACTTCGATTAAGTCCTGTGTATTCAGCAATCTTTGATGGATAAGCCCCTCCAAGTTCGAGCAAGGCAACATATATAAAGGCTTCCTTGTCAGAAAGACCTGATTTTTGAAGCTTTTTAAGGAGATTTTCGTGCTTTATACTCATTTATATATAATATTATACCACACCATTTTGTCAATTTTTACTAACAAAATAATATAAATTGCAATTTACCCATAAAATATAATAATAATTTTAAAATAATAGATATTTATAAATCACAATAATTGACAGTATGCGATAATCCTTGCAGAAAGGGAGTAACCAAGCTCTTTGAAACCAATGACATCAATTATGAAACTCAATTACACTGAAGTAGTAAAACTGGATCCCAAAATCCAGGTGGCAATTTTCCACAATCCTGACAATGCAAGCCTTCAGCAAGCATTCCCACAATGTTTCTCTGGAGAAGGATCTTCACAAATCCCATGGAGCCTCATTAATTCTGATGGATTCATCGGGAGATTCGCATGGGATACTACCGGAGATGGTTATGGTCCAACACTGGACTATAGATATTTTGAACCCTTAGGTATCCCCTGTATCGGAATACATTGTGACAGTGCTGGGAAAGATCCTGGTAAAACAAACATCATTATTATACCGGACGACGATCCTTTCTGGTATGACAAGTTATGGGAAGAAGGACCAGAGAATGATCTGAAGAATTTCAGACCATTCATCTATGAAGTCAGTGGTCAGTTGCTTCTCATCGTAGGTTATCTACTCCACCAGTATGCCTACGGAATTCCGCTGTCGGTCATCGACTTCTCAAAGTAAGTGCAACGCATTAAATCAACCAATAAAACTATGGCAATCAAAGTGGCTAGCTTGAAAGTTGGGTCAATCATTCGACACAATAAGCGAAATAAGAGAGATCGAGTCAATACTTACCCTCCAGTGGTAGTTATAAAACTAACCGTTGAGGGCATGAACTGTATGGCATTGGATGGTCGGGGTGCTGGATCTCCTGAAATTGGCGTCACTGCTACAGTATGGAGATTTCATGGTGAGAATACTGTTCAAGACGCACATTTTTGCACCAAAACTGAGATTGAAAAATATTTCAGTGTTACTGGTACTAAAGGAGCATTATTAGATGTGGCCATGCAGGAAGGTGTAGTGCGGAGTGATAAGAAAAAGGTTGACCTCGCAAAGGATAATCTTAGAAAAACTCAAGTAAATCTAAAAAGAGCAAAAGAACGGGTAGAATATTTCTGTCAAACCCCTGAAAAAGCGGTGGAGACGCTCCTGGTGAGATACAGAAGAAAACTACCTTATTTACCTGATCGTTATAACTTGGATTGAGCCCTGTGTTAATAACTGGTTTCGCTTCGCGAAACCAGCTTTTTTAATTGGAAAACAAAGCCAAATCGTGATATTGTATGGGTGTCACATTATCCTTAATTCATAATACTTAATTCTATGAGCTACTTAATCCCAACTGTCATTGAGAAAACTAACCTAGGTGAGCGAGCATACGATATCTACTCCCGACTTCTCAAGGAAAACATTATTTTCCTTGGAGGCCCTATTGATGATGGAGTTGCGAACATTATTATCGCCCAGCTTCTCTTCCTTCAGTCAGAAGATCCAAAGAAGGATATTACTCTCTATGTTAACTCACCAGGAGGCCACGTCACATCTGGACTTGCAATCATCGACACAATGAACAACATCAAAAACGATGTTTCAACTGTCTGTGTCGGCCTCGCAGCATCTATGGGTGCAGTCATCCTCGCATCAGGAGCAAAAGGCAAGAGATATGCACTCCCAAACAGTGAAATAATGATCCACCAGCCACACGGAGGAGCAGAAGGTCAGGCATCGGATATCGAGATCAGTGCAAAACGAATCCTCAAAAACCGAGATATATTAAATAGAATCCTCGCCAAAGCATCAGGACAAACTCTCGCAAAGATTGAAAAGGATGTGGACCGAGATTTCTTCCTCCAAGCAGATGAAGCAAAGAAGTATGGGATTATTGATAAGGTTCTATAATAATAGAAAGCAGAATATTGAATGTAGTATATAGAAGAAAATACAAACAACAAAATGCACCGCGGCTACGCCGCGGTGCATTTTGATTTAAACAGGCAAAAAAATGTAGAGGTTACCCAATGGATAACCTCTACCGATTTAGACTGAGTGCCTAGAGTCTATCAAGGCCCTGAGTATAAAAAAAACCCCCATCCAGATCAACCAATACAGCAACGCGGGGTTGATGTTGTTGATCGTGGCGTGTAGCCAACTCTGGTCATTCTCGATGTAGTATCTTACTACCAACCAGTAGACGGTTAGTAAGTACCCAACGGACGAGAAATATCTCGCTAGCCTAATTGAACGATGGTATGTTTTCTTCTCGTTTGGTGAGCTAATCAAGGAACTAGGTCTACGTGTATTCATAATTCTATGATACCACACTTACATCACAAAGTCAAACCACATTAAGATTAAGGGCATTTTAATTATTAAATCTCTGCGTCCTTCCGCGTATCCTGAATCCTTTTAAGGATAAGGATTCGAATATTCCGAAAATTAACTAGAGTCAATTTTCTCCTTCAGTTCCGCACAGTTGCGCGTCTGCCGTGACATTTACAAAACATTCCTTTTAAGGTATACTATTCGTATTAACATTTAATATTAAGTTTGTTTCCGATACTGATTCACTTAAATTTCCGAACTCAAAATCGCCCAATCATGCAATTTCAAAATTTGAAAAAATTCTTAAGAGAATAAAAAGTTAGAGGAAGCGAACCAATCCGCTTTATGTCATTAAAATTAGTTTTCACACTCCTTGCGGTAGCAGGAGTTGTCGGAATAGCAGCGGGATATGTACTCCGTATGCTTATCGCGCTAAGTAAAAAAGGTACAGCAGAACATTATCTAAAGGAAGTTACTCTGAAAGCCTCAGAAGAGGCAAAGAAGATCACACTCAAAGCCGAAGAAGAGGCTGCGGAAGTACTCAAAGGTGTTCGACACGAATTAAAAGAAAAGGAGGAAAAGATAAAAAAAATAGAGGATAGACTCATATCTAAAGAAGATTTATTAGACAAGAGACAGACAGACATCGACAAGGAAGTTGAGGCTATGAAGTCCCGTATCAATGAACTTCGAGAAAAGAAAGAAAAAGTTGACGCAATGGAAAGCCAGAAACTAGCAGAACTTCAAAAAGTAGCACGGCTTACAGAAGAAGAAGCTCGACAGAAGCTTTTGGCATCTGTCGAACAAAACTCAGAAGAGGACCTTCTCGTTCGAATGAAGAAACTAGAGAATGGTGTTAATGAAAATCTTGAGAGAAAAGCAAAAGAGATCCTGACAATGTCTATACAAAGACTAGCGAACTCAGTAAGTCCTGACATATTCATCACATCTGTGCCGATCCAATCAGACGAACTCAAAGGAAAGATTATTGGCAAGGAAGGACGTAACATAAAAGCATTTGAGCGAGAGACTGGTGTTGAAGTTATTATCGATGATACCCCAGGAGCCATCACAATATCTTGTTTTGACCCTGTTCGACGCGCAGTTGCAAAGCTTGCGTTAGAGAGCCTACTCCTTGACGGTAGAATCCAGCCAGCAAAGATCGAAAAAGAAGTTGAAAAAGCAAAACTTGATATAAATAAAATCATTAAGGAGAAGGGGGAGCAAGCCGCCCTTGAGTGTGGAGTGTTCAATCTGGATCCTCGCATCCTTGCCATACTCGGAAGACTATATTTTCGAACAAGTTATGGGCAAAACGTGCTCCAGCACTCAATCGAGATGACACATATCGCCGGAATGATTGCGCAAGAGCTTGGAGCAGACGTTGCAGTCGCAAAAGCAGGGGCACTCACACACGATATCGGCAAGGCGCTTGATCATGAAGTTCAAGGAACCCACGTCGAGATAGGAAGAAGAATACTTCAAAAGTTTGGGGCGAACGAGGCTATTGTTAAAGCAATGGAGGCTCATCACGAAGAATACCCATATGAAACACTCGAATCACGAATCGTTCAGGCAGCAGACTCAATCTCAGGTTCAAGACCCGGGGCAAGACGAGATAGTGTAGAAAATTATATTAAGAGACTTGCAGATTTAGAAGCTATTGCGAATGGGTTTGGAGGTGTGGACAAGTGTTATGCGTTGCAAGCTGGGCGAGAAATACGTGTATTTGTAAGACCAAACGAGGTAAGTGATGTTGAAGCTATTAATATGGCTCGAGATATAGCAATCAAAATTGAAGGTGAACTTAAGTATCCCGGAGAAATAAGGGTAACTGTCATAAGAGAGAACAGAATAGTCGAAGTAGCTAGGTAAGGTAGTAAGTGCGTTAGGAAAAATGAACTGCAAAATGCACCGCACCCAAAGGGTGCGGTGCATTTTGCTTACGGCCTTATCATCTAACCAGCTCACACACTTGAATTCAAGTCAATACTTGGATATAGAAAACTATTGTTATATAATGGTTTAGAAAGAGATAGGTCGTTAAAACTTATTAGAAAATAATTTTTCCGAAAAAATAATTTGTTAGCAAATTAAAATAACGGTTACAAAAAATATGAACAAGCAAGGAATAGTAGAAGCAGTTCACGCGATACTACAAGGAACAAAAGTTCAAGCTGAGTCTGTTGTAGATGCAGTTATTGAATCAATTGTTAAATCTCTCAAAAAGGGAAACGAAGTATCGATTGCAGGACTTGGAATCTTTTCTGTAAAAGCACGTGCAGCTCGAATGGCGAGAAACCCTCGCACAGGTGAGTCTGTAAAGGTTGCAGCAACAAAGGTACCAAAATTCAGAGCAGCAAAGGCTTTGAAAGACGCAGTTAAATAATATTTATCTTCGCACTTATACAAAAAATCTCTCATCATTGAGAGATTTTTTGTTTGTCCTAAAATGTTTTACCTTAGTGATCAAACTTACTGTTGAAATTTTAAATATGTTCTATTGAGATTTAAATCTTAATAGAACTAGTCTCTTGCTTCACGTATAGCATTTCTCAAATCATCCCTGTTGTATCCTCCTACAGCTGGGTACTCTTCGATAACCTGAGGTTCTACATCTAAGACATCAGCCTTTTCTCCTGACTCATTTAGATTATCTATGTTAAAAAAGTTTTCTTCTGGGTTCATAGGTTTGAATATTGTATAAATGTAAACTCATTACAATGCAAGCAGGCGGAGACGGATGAAGAGATTTTGTATAACAGAATTTCTGGAATGAGATAAGGGAACCGGTCACAGATATTTTACTCGCCGTCGTTCATGTAACAAATCTTACCAATAAGGGAATCTCCGATTACATCTAACCTAAATTATTAAGGAAACGGAATCTGTCACGAATATTTTATTCACCTTCGTTCA
>Ga0172380_10003470_pt1 | contig 21606 bp, 15 predicted proteins | sample Leawe162metaG_FD_119747 | JGI IMG/M metagenome (GOLD analysis project Ga0172380, IMG submission 119747) | Leachate microbial communities from a municipal landfill in Southern Ontario, Canada - Leachate well 162 metaG | ecosystem: Engineered > Solid waste > Landfill > Unclassified | place...
AGCACTTCAACATTAATATTACCGAGGAAAAAGAAAAACTTATTCATTGTGCTCTTGAAGTTGGGAGCGATGTACCTTTTTTCCTGATACAGAAACCTTGTTACGCAACTGGAAAAGGGGAGAATCTGCATCTTCTAAACAGCTTTGTTTTGAATTATGATATACTTCTTGTTAATCCCAATCAGCATGTATCAACTAAATTAGCTTACGATAGTCTTGGAATATCAAACAGTTTTTCGCAAGAACAAGTTTTAAATAATGTGACGGAATTTAATCCTGCAAACAAGGAACTTTTTCTTAATGATTTTGAAAAAGTAGTTTTTCCAAAATATCCAATTCTTGAAAAAGTCAAAGATGACTTTTATAAAATGGGTGCCGTATTTTCATCGATGAGCGGAAGCGGTGCAGTAATTTACGGCTTTTTTAATCATGCAGATAGGGATAAACTTAATTATGCAGTTAAAGAATTCAGAAAGTCAGGATACTTCACTGATATTGCTTAAAATAAATATTTTGTAATTTTATTTGTTAATGCTTAATTTACAAAATATCTTCTTAAAACAATTTAATGAATCGTAAGCTTCTTTATCGCAAATTAGACAGGTTTCTCGGCATACCAATCCTGATGGTTTTAGCCCTGCTGTTTAAAAGAAGAAAATCGTTTCCTGCTTACGATATTAATAAAATACTCGTCGTCAAATTTGCTGCAATAGGTGATAGCATTATGCTGATTCCAATGCTGAGAACGCTTCGCAGGGCTTACCCAAAAGCTGAAATTACATTCCTTTGCTCTGAAATAAATGAATCAATAATTCGTAAGGTCCCTTATGTTGATAAAGTACTCGTAGAAAATGTTCACAGCTATTTAAAAAATCCGTTTAAGTTTCTGCGGATGATATATTCGTTGCGAAAAAATAAATATTCAATTATTATCGATACAGAGCAATGGTCGAGAATCAGCGCTATTATTATCGCACTGCTTCGGTATGAGTTTTCTGTCGGATTTAAAACTCCGGGACAGTATAAACATATTATGTTTAATCGTGTTATTAATCATTCAAAGGAGAAGCACGAGCTCGATACGTTTATGGATTTGTTGACACCGCTTTTCGTACCTGTATATCAAAGTGATTATGTACTGGAATATTTTCTCACCCAAAAGAATGAGGATACTGCTGCTGATTTCTTTAGAGAAAAAGAATTAAACGGAAGGACTGTGGTAACTCTGCATCCTGGATGCGGTGGGTTGGGAGCCCCGAGAGAATGGGATATTGAAAGCTATGTTGCACTCGGAAAAAGGTTGATTGAATTCAATAATGAAATAGTAATACTTATTACAGGTGCACCGAATGAAAAACAGAAATGCAATGAGCTGGAAAGCGGACTGAGAAAATTATACGGAAACAGCAATAAAATAATTAACATTGCGGGTATGTTTTCTCTTGACGATGTAGTTGCATTAATCAAAAGAGTGACGCTGATTGTTTGCAGCAATACGGGAATACTCCATCTGGCTTCTTGTATGGGAACAAAGACAATGGGCTTGCATGGACCTACCAACCCTGCGAAATGGGGAGCATACAGCAAGAATACTGTATTGATTCAGAGTGATAAATACTGTAGTCCGTGTCTGTATCTCGGTCATGATTACGGATGCAAGGCTCCTTCCTGCATGAGCCATATTTCAGTCGATGATGTATTTATTCATATTAGAAAAGCCTTAAATCCTGAACTTTTTCCTGATGAACTGAAAGTCCTGAATTAAATTCTACCTAATCAACCTGCTCTGTCATATGATAGTCGAATCCAGTCTATTACTTCCTTGTTGATTTCTTTTTCTGATGTTAAATTAATTTTATGCGAGCACATCATGTTTGACCCTGCTGATTCAAGCTTCCCTGTGTTAGGTTCACCCTTGAGGTTAAGTCCAATTTCAAAACGTGTTTTTGTTGCAGGTGTTAGCATTGCAAATTGTTTTTTCCGTCTAAATGCAACGTATGCATTCTTTGGTGACACCTCTATATCATTGCCAAATTTTAATATCTCAGAATAAAGCTTATCATATATTGATTTGAAATGTTCTTTACCCTTGTATTGTTTTTCAATGAGTTCATCCTTATTCTCTGCCGACCCTGCATCAGAACCTTTAGCCTTATGGGCGACTAAATTTGCATAACCGTGAGTCAAAGAATGCTTTTCCTTCAGAAAATTAACCATCTCACCGTGTTTCTGGAAGTTCTGTTTTTTAACGATTTCAATCCATTGTTCGAGTGATTTACCCGATATCTTTAAAAGATTGTCAATCATTGTCTTTTCGGCGTTATCTAAGTTACTCATGTCTTGTTTTCCTTAATTTAAAATATATTTAACATTATTGAACTTATAACATTAAAATATCATTAAAAAGTTTACAAAAACATTTTTAAGAATAACTAATGATTTATTTCGTGACAGTTTGAAAAACTGGAGTGTATTTACAGTATGTTTTCCTGTATTAACTTAATTTTATGAAACTATTTTTGCGCAATAACCAGCATCTCGAAATCTTCAGTCGTTAATTTATCATTTCTGCTGAATGCACCCAGTTTGGCACCGAAAATATCTATCGCTTTAAAATCAAGAGATTTTAGCATCCACGTTATTTCGGAAGGTACATAATACCGTTCATTGCAAAGTAATTCCTTTTTATTTCCCGAATCATCTTCGAAAGTTGTAGTATTAATATCCCTGAATGTCATTAAATTAAACGAGTAACTGGCGCACGTAGAATTTCCTTCCTTTGCTTGTGACTTAATAAAATCTTTAACTGAATGGAAGAGTGGAAATAAACCGTTCAATGTTGTAAAAATTAGTTTACCGTCTTTCTTTAAAGATTTTGCTGCGTTTTGCAGAATACTGTAATTCATCTCGTCTGTTTCCATAAGTGGGAAAGAACCTTCACATAACATTATTGCTGCATCAAATTCGTTTACGAAAGGTAAGTCGCGGGCATCATGCTGAAGAAATTCTATGTTCAGTTTCATTCTTAATGCTTTTTCTTTTGCACTCTTTAATTGTGAATCCGATAAATCAATTCCTATTACTGAATAACCTCTTTTCGTAAGTTCTATCGAATGTCTGCCCGTGCCGCATCCTATATCGAGTATTCTGAGATTTTTATTGTGTCCGATTTCTGATTCTATAAAATCACATTCTCCGAGTGTACCTTGAGTGAATACTTCATTATCGTATTTCTCCGCATAATTCTCGAATAATGACTCATACCATTGCTTCATAATGTTTTGTTTTTATGTAAACTTATAAATAATGAGCTGTATATTCAAGATAATGTATACTTACTTATATCATCCATAAAATTGTTGTTACAAAAATAAACTTTATACAAAATAAAAACTTTCCGATAAAATAATTGTTATGCTATCTTTGCCGCAGATCCGCCGCGGAGTTCGTCTCAAAACACCCCCCGCTGTCATCCCCGCGTGTTTTTGGCGGGGATCTAACCCCGTTTTCAATGTTTTTTATTTGCTTTATTGTAAATTTAAGTTATGAGACAAACTCCGCGGAGAACGATCCTTGCCTTCGAGTCGCAGATCCGCCATCTTATTTGGCGGACGACCCTTGTAGTAAAATCTTGCTCTTAGAAATAAAATAAATTTCTCTGTGCTACTATACATAAAAATGTTGTAATAAAAACAAACTTATTACAAAATAAAAACTCTCTGAATATTTGCATTTATCAATAAATAAAATAATTATCTTTGCTCTCTTTGCGACCTTTGCCTTCGAGTCGCAGATCCGTCGTCTTCTTTGGCGGACGACCTTGCGGTAAAATCTTTTGTCTCTGCGTTCTCTGCGACCTCAGCGGTAAAATTTTCTAGCTCATTTTGTATTTCAGGAATTTTTATTTATTTGTAGCACCATTGGTTTTGCTTTGGACTTTTTAATCGAGTGCAACATCAAGCATCATCATTGTTGCAAAACCCAGCATCGCCCCTATCGTAGATAAATCCGTTTCGTTTCCGGTTTGTGATTCTGGTATTAATTCCTCAACTACTACAAAAATCATCGCGCCGGCAGCGAACGAAAGTGCATAAGGTAGAAGCGGTGAAATTGCCAATACAAGATAAGCACCTATTACTCCGGCAATAGGTTCAACAATTCCTGATAATTGTCCGTAACTAAACGCTTTCAATCTTGAAAATCCTTCTCGTCTTAATGGAATAGATACTGCGGCACCTTCAGGAAAATTCTGCAATCCGATACCCAACGCTAAAGCGACTGCTCCGGCCGCTAATTCTGGATCGGCATTAACAGCTAAAGCTCCAAAAGCTACACCAACAGCAAGACCTTCGGGTATATTGTGCAATGTTATAGCAAGAATAAGGAGAACGCTCCTTTGCCAGGATGTCTTTATACCCTCTGCTTTATCCGTCGAAAGCCCCATGTGTAAATGCGGCAATATTTTATCTATGAGGTATAAAAACGCGCCCCCGCTCAAAAATCCTACAACAGCAGGTATCCATGAAATCGTCCCGCTTTTTTCCGCCATTTCAATTGCAGGAAGAAGTAGTGACCAGAAACTTGCTGCAATCATTACTCCCGCCGCAAAACCAAGCATAGAATTTAAAACCTTTTTGTTTATCGATTTAAAGAAGAAAACCATAGCTGAACCAAGTGCCGTTACCCCCCATGTAAAAAGTGTTGCAAGCAGTGCCAGTAAAACTGGATCGTAATCAAGTAAATAATCAAACTTCATTTTAATCTTTCTCCATTCTTAATGTAAAATAATACTGAATATACCAAAGTAAGTATATAATCGTAAAACCCTTTAATAAAAACAAGTAAATCTGTTATTAATATTATTACTTGAGTTTCATTTTCAACAAATTGATCATTTTTGTCACAAAACTTTCAGCATAATTTAAACCAAACTTACAAAGTACGTACAAAGTGCGCATAAAGTGCGCATAAAGTGCGCATAATAATCATCAAAGTAACTAATACAATCCAAAATATTTTCACTAATAAACAATAGGGAGATGTGATTGAAGTTTCATTTTTTATTACAAATTGTCTTTAAAATGACGCGGGTTTTTGGTAATTTTATGATTATGAAAAAACAGATATACCTCAAAACCTCGTATAATCACAGATGATAGATTTTGTATTCAAGCCGTTTAACGAAATGACCGATAAGGACTATAAACTTATTGGTTTTAAATCAGGACTTGAAATTCATCAGCAGCTTTTTACTGAGAAAAAACTTTTTTGCAGATGTCCGGCAGGAAAATACAATCAAAAGTTTGATGCTGAAATATTGAGACACATGCGGCCTACCCTTTCTGAACTTGGTGAATATGACGGTACGGCACTGATGGAATTCAAGACAAAGAAAGATATTATTTACCATATTAACAGAGAGACTGTCTGTACTTATGAGATGGATGATACACCTCCGTTTGAAATAAACGAACAGGCTCTTGATATTGCTCTTGAAATTGCTTTGTTGTATAAAAGTGCAACAACAGATGAGATTCACATCGCAAGAAAACAGTATCTTGACGGAAGCATACCCACTGGTTTTCAAAGAACTGCAATCATTAGTATCGGCGGTAGTATCCCATATAAGAACAGAAGGATTAATATTATTCAGCTTTCGATTGAAGAAGATTCATGCAGGGAAGTGAGCGACTTCGGACACAGACGTGTTTATATTGCCGACAGGCTCGGAATGCCTCTCGTAGAAACAGTAACAGCTCCCGACATGAAAACCCCGGTCGAAGTAGCGGAAGTAGGAAAGATTCTAAGCAATATTGTTAAGAGCACTGGAAAAGTTAGAACAGGTGCAGGTGCGGCAAGGGAAGATGTTAATGTCAGCGTAACAGGCGGAACACGGATTGAAATAAAAGGTGTCCCGAGTTTATATAGAATACCGCTGCTTACTTATAATGAAGCTATGCGACAATGGAACTTACTCAGGCTAAAAGAAGAATTAAAGAATAGAAATATTACTGCCGAAACATTCTCTTCAAGACATGATCACATCACCAGATTACTAAGAAAAACAAAATACCTGCCGATTTCCAATGCACTTAATGAAGAATTGATTATCGGTTCTGTTATTCTTAGAGGTTTTAAAGGATTGCTGAACTGGCAGACTCAGACTGAAACTTATTTCTCAAAAGAAATATCCGACAGAGTCCGTGTTGTGGCTTGTCTCACAACTCTCCCAAATATTATTCATTCCGATAGCACTTCCGAAACTATTTCTATTGCAGAATGGCAGAAGGTAAAGAAAGCAATAGGTGCTGTTGAGAATGACACGGTGGTGATCGTGTGGGGCAGTGAGATGGATGTAGATACTGCCATGAAAGAAATTACCATCAGGGCTAAAGAAGCAACTATCGGCATTCCATCAGAAACAAGACAGGCATTGAAAGACGGCACTACAGGTTTTGAAAGAATATTGCCGGGACCCGAAAGAATGTATCCTGACACCGATCTTCCTCCAAAGAGAATTAAATCAGATAGGATTAAAGAAATCCAGTTGCAAGTACCGGGCTTTTATTGCGACAGGGTAGTATGGTATAAAAAACTCGGAGTTCCCGAAGATTTAATTGAACCACTTGCTATCTCAAAGCTTGCAAATTTGTTTGAAGAAGTTGTATCTAAATGGAAATTAGACCCGAAGTTGGCTGCAGTTGTTCTAATTCAGTATCCTAAGAGATTGAAGAAAATGGGATTGAAATTTGAGAATGTAGATTCAAATTTAATTAATGATATTTTGAAAGCATATAAAGATGGACTGCTTGCTAAAGAAGGTATATTACCGGCTTTGTATGAATCTGTAAAGTCTGGAATATTCGATGCTAAGAATCTCCCTTCGCAGATAAAACCAAAAGAAATGAAAGAAGTTATTGCAAATTGTGTTATAGATATGAACAGAAAGAAAATACACAACAATGATAAACGCGGAATTGTGCTTAAAGGAATTGTAATGGATAATGTCAGGGGCAAAATAGACGGAAAGAAAGCTACCGATTCAGTCATGAAATACTTGAAGGAGAATAAATGATGGCAGATGATAAGTATAAAGGATATAAAGGCAAAGCATTAAAAGTATTAAAGAAGTTTAAAGCACTTGTTTGGTGCGATGTTATTATTGCTACTCCTCGAGCTGATTTTATCGGAATAATTTTACCACGTTCTGAAACTGCTGACGATTTGCATATAGTTTTGAAATTACGTTCCGGTTATAATGTTGGCATTCTTGCTGATAGTGTAAAAAACATAAAGGTAGAAGGACGCAAAGAAGCAATTTATAAGATACCCGAAAAGGCATTTCCTTTTGACCCTGCAAAACCGAATGTAAAACTTTTGGGGACAGGCGGAACTATAGCTAGCAGGCTCGATTACAGGACAGGTGCAGTTATACCCGCATTCACACCTGGTGAATTGTACGGATCAGTTCCCGAACTTGCTGATATTTGTAATCTCAATACTGATAAGCTTTATGGAGTGTTCAGTGAAAACATGGGTCCTGAACAATGGAAAGGAACTGCGCTAGCTATTGGCAAAGAAATTGAAAAGGGGATTCATGGAATTGTCATAGGTCATGGGACAGATACCATGCATCACACTGCCGCCGCACTTTCATTCATGGTTCAGAATTCACCGGTACCGATTGTAATGGTAGGTTCACAAAGATCAAGCGATAGACCGTCATCTGATGCAGCGTTAAATTTAATGCACAGCGTGAAAACTGCCGCAGAAAGCGATATCGCAGAAGTTCTCGTTTGTATGTTCGGTCCTACCTCTGATGAATACGGTTTACTACATAGAGGCACAAGAGTAAGGAAAATGCATTCATCTTACCGTTCTACATTCAGAACAATTGGCGACATACCCGTTGCAATGGTTAGCAGAAAAGAAATAACACCATTAAGACAGGATTATAAAAGGAGACGCAGCGATAAAGATGTTATCATAAACACTGCATTTGATGAGAGGGTAGGAATAGTTTATTACTATCCTAATATGAAACCCGATATAATTGATTCACTTATTGAAAATGATTATAGAGGAATAGTAATTGCCGGCACAGGTCTTGGACACGTTAACAAACCTTTATATCCTGCTTTAAAAAGAGCAAAAGAAAAGAAAATTGCGGTTTATATGACAGTTCAAACTCTCTGGGGTTATGTTCAGATGTACGTTTATGATACAGGGCGCGACATGATGGAACTGGGAGTTGTACCCACAGCAAACATGCTTCCTGAAGTTGCGTACGTTAAACTTGGTTGGGCTCTCGGTCAGACTGATAATATTGATGAAGTTAAGAAAATTATGCTGACACCAATTAACGGTGAAATAACAGAGCGTGAACCGAGTAACGGCTATTTAATCTATCAGGGTGGAATACCTGAAGTTGAAGAATTTATTTCGAAGCACAGAAAATAAAATATTCCCCTTTATTCAAAATAAATTTTCTATCTCAAAAAATATGAGTAATAAAAAGTGGGTCGTATTCACGGCTTCCATTTTTATAAGCCTTGCTTTAGGTGTCCTCTACACTTGGAGCATACTGAAAAGCGCTATTGAAGCTTCCGTTAACAAGGGAGGACTCGATGCCTTCCAATGGGATATGGCTTCTATTAATGACCCGTATTCTGTCGCGATTCTAACCTTTGCATTCGTGATGATAATTTCTGGTAAAGTATTTGACAGATTCGGACCAAGAATTACTTCTTTAATAGGTGGAATTTTAATCGTCACTGGTTTATTACTCGCAGCCTCATCAACAAATTATATTAACTGGATTATTGGTTTTGGTATTCTTGTTGGCGGTGGAATCGGTTTCGGGTATGCAGTAATTACCCCTGCAACAGTAAAGTGGTTTCCACCTGAAAAGACAGGTCTGATAACAGGATTTGTCGTAGGTGGATTTGGATTATCGTCAGTATTTATTGCTCCTCTTTTCAGTTATTTAATAAAAAGTTACGATATTTCTTTTGCCTTGTACGTTTATGCATCCATTTTTTCTGTTATAGTCGGAATATGTTCATTCTTACTTTTTAATCCCCCACATTCAGGAATTCACACATCTGCTACTAGCCACGCAACTTCAAAAGATAATATAAAATTATCAGACATACTGAAAAAGTCTGAGTTTTATATACTTTGGATTTTATTCTTTATCGGTTCAGGCGCAGGTCTAATGGTTATTGGTTTTACAACAGATATGGTGAAAAAAGGACTCGGAGAAGAAGCTTTTCTTGGAGTTGCAATAATAGCTATTGGCAATTCAGGTGGGAGAGTTGCTGCTGGATATTTATCCGATAGAATTGGCAGATTAAAAACACTGTCAATTATGTTTCTATTTCAATGTATATTGATGGTTACCTCTGCGTTAGTTTCCGAACAGTCAATCAGCATCGTACTTCTGCTGCTTGTTGCAACATTTATCGGATTTAATTACGGGTCTAATTTATCGTTGTTCCCTTCAATTACTAAGGACTTATGGGGGATGAAGAACTTTGGTATAAACTATGGTGCTTTGTTTACTGCTTGGGGAGTCGGAGGATTTGTTCTAAGCCGTGTTTCTCAGATGATTAAAGCTACGACAGGTTCACTTGAATATTCTTTCTGGCTTGCAGGAGTTCTTTTAGCTGTAGGAAGTATTTTATTGTTCCTTTTTGAGAGATTAATGAAACAAAAAGGTCATTGATTAAGTATATTGACTATACATTATTGTATTACTAATTTAACAACTTTCTAAATTAATTAAAAAATCAAAGTTATGAAAAAAATTCTTTTGATGCTGGTAGTTGCAGCATTGTTCGTCTCGGCTAATCTTTTTGCTAAAACCTTTCCCGGAGATATTGCGGGAGCAAGAGCTGATTATCTTTACAAGAAATTAAAGCTTACGAATGAACAGTACACAAACGTTTATTCTATTTTCCTTGAAGCTGCAAAGAAAATGGATGACATGGACATGAACAAAATGACCAAAGATGCTAAGAATGAAATGATGAAAAAAACTCATGATGAAACAATGAGTAAAATCGAAAAGATTCTTACTAAGGACCAGCTGACATTATGGCCTAAGGAAAAGGAAAAAGTCTGTAAAGTGAAAACTAAGAAAATTGTTAAGAAGACTTCAACCGATTCCAAAGAGGAAGTAAAGAAAGACGAAAAGAAAGAGGTAAAGAAAGACGAAAAGAAAGACGTAAAGAAAGACGTAAAGAAAGAAGAAAAGAAAGATGTAAAGAAAGAAGAAACGAAAAAGTAACATTAATTTTGAATCCCGTGATTATTAGTTAGTTTAGTCACGGGATTTTTTACGCTTAAATTTACATACTCATATATTTGATGCAATGAAATTAAAAGAGTGGAAATTTAAATCGGGTGAAACTAAGTTCATTAACCCATGGTGGGAATACCGTATGGATAAGTGTTATATACCGAACGGACGCGAGTATGAGTATCATTATGTTCATACAGGCGGTTCTGTAATGATAGCTCCGGTTATGGATGATGGCAAAATTATACTTGTAAAGCAATATCGTTATTTAAATAAAAGGTTTAGTATCGAATTCCCGGCAGGTGGAATGAAACCAGGACAAAACCCCGATGTAATAGCTCATAAAGAACTGATTGAAGAAACAGGTTTTGATGGTGAATTGCAGAAAATTGGAAAATTTAATCCATATAACGGAATAACCAGTGAATATTGTCATGTTTATATAGCCAATAAATTATTCAAATCTGAAAAAGAAATAAAAGATGAGCAGGAAGAATTTGAATCCCTTTATCTCGAACCCGGAGTAATTGAAGATAAAATTATCTCAAATGAAATTCATGATGGTATGTCGATGGCAGTATGGTCTATGTTGAGAAAACATTTCCTTTAAATTTAAACCCCATAACCCTCAAAATTGTCTAATTAGAATTAAATCAATATTATTATTGTTAGATTTGATGTTAACTATTAAAATAATTATAAAATGAGATATTTTGCGTCGTTGGTTTTAGTTGCTTTATTAAGTGTAAATTTAATTGCTCAAGACCTTGAAAGTGAGAAAAAGAATAGAGATTTATCCGATATTAAAACAAAGCTTGCCGGTAGAATTATAGATTTTGAATCAGGAAAACCTGTTGAAGCTGCTACTGTACAGATATTTTCCATAAAGGATACAACAAAATTAGTAAAAGGTGCTGCTACCGATAAAGATGGTAATTTTGTTATTACCGATTTTAAACCCGGTAAGTATGAAGTCCGGGTTTCTTCCATCGGTTATAACACATCAAAAATAAAAGAAGTAACTGTCTCTCCTATGGAGCCTGAAGTAAGCCTTGGGGATATTAAAATCAAAGCTGGTGATGAATTTGTAACGTCGGAGATTAGTGTTGAAGCTGAGCAGAATTTTATGGAGATGGGTGTCGATAAAAAAGTATTTAACGTTGATAAGGATATTAACAGCCAGAGCGGATCTGTAACAGATGTCTTAAAGAATGTTCCATCTGTAACTATCGACAGCGACGGAAGAATTAGTTTAAGAGGCAGCGGTAACGTCAAGATTTTAATAAACGGAAAACCATCGGGTCTTTTGTCAACCGACCCTATTGGTGTTCTTGAAACTATTCCTGCAAATACTGTTGATAGAATTGAAGTTATTAATAATCCCTCAGCAAAATACGACCCCGAGGGCATTTCTGGGATAATAAACATTGTTCTCAAAAAGGGTCAGTCAGAATCTAACAAAGGTTATACTTACAATTTAAGCTTAAATGCAGGTACAGGTGATAAATATAATTTATCAACAGGTCTTTCTTTCAGGACAGGTAAATGGAATCTGTATGGTAATTACAGCTATAGGTCATTTAATATGAATGTGACCGGTGCTTCAAAGAGCAATAATTTTTTGAGCGATTCCTTGTTCGTACTGAACACTTCAACTAATATGTTTAATAAAATGAGGTCTCATTTAGGAACTGTCGGATTCGATTTTGACATAAATAAGGAAAATTATCTGGGAATGTCAGTAAGTTACAGCAATAGAGATAGAAACAGGAATGAACTGACCAATTATAAAAACTATGACAAGTTACTTAATCCAACTTTCTTTTATGACATGCATGTTGCTGATGATGAGCTCGAAGACGGACTCGATGCTAACTTAAACTATAAACTTAATTTTAAAAATAAATTCCAGGATTTAACAATATCTTCACAATTTTCTTCTTCAAATGAAAAGGGAAATATAAATTCAAACAAGCAGGATCTGAATTATAACAGCATTCCTGTCGATAATACTCCGTATATACAAAATGAATATGTTGATAGTAAATTCAGATCTTTCTCATTGCAGGGCGATTATGTGCATCCATTAAAGATTGACGAATCGCACGGATTTAAGCTTGTAAGCAAGTTGGAACTTGGATTCAGGTCTCAGTTAAGAAATACTGACGATAACTACAGACTTGATACTTTGAACTATAACACCGGTATTTTTAATACCGATGCATACGTAAGTAATGATTTTTCCTACAATGAACAGATACATGCTTTATACGGAACATACGAAAACAAATACAAGAAATTCGGTTATCAGGTAGGTTTGAGACTTGAGCAGACATTCACAAAATCAGAGCAACCCGTAACTGCTCAGAATTATGATAATAATTATTTTAGTTTCTTTCCGAGTTTGTTCGTAAAGCAGGGACTTTCGGATAATTTTGAAATACAGGCAAGCTTTACGAGACGAATAAACAGACCAAGCCTGTGGAGTCTCAATCCATTTATTATTAGAACTGACCCGCAAAACCTGAGAACAGGGAATCCTGACTTAAAACCGGAATACGTAAATGGGATAGAAGTAGGTGCCGTAAAATATTTTAATGCATTTACTCTAACATCTTCAGTTTTTTATCGGCTTACCACAGATGTTATAACAAGATATTCTGTTTTTGATTCGAACGGAGTTGCCACGAATAAGCCTGAAAATCTCTCTCAGGCAAGAAACTATGGTGTTGAATTAATCGGAACGGGATCACTCGCAAAATGGTGGTTCGTAAATGCAAGTGCATCATATTTCAGGTCGGAACTTGACGGTAACATTCAATCTGCTGAAATTGATAACAGCGGTTATTCCTGGACTGCAAAACTTATTTCCAATATGACTTTTAAGGATTTGTTTGATGTTCAACTTTCATATTTTTACCAGGGTGAAAATGTCACTTCTCAGGGTACTTTTAACCCGATGCAATCTCTTGACCTGACTATGAAGAAAGACTTCCTGCAGAAACGCATGAGCCTCGGATTCAGAATAAGCGATCTTCTCAATACACAGGGATTTGGATTCAGTCAGAGTACGAGCACTTTCACTAGAGAAACAAACAGAAGACGTGATGGAAGATCATTATTCCTTACGTTTACTTACAGAATAGGTACTGACGATAAGAAGAATAAAAAGAAACCTCAGCAGCAGGAAGAAAATAGAGACAGAGAAGGACAGGAATTTTAATCTTATATATCTTAAATAAATCCCCTGAACATGGGGATTTATTTTATAAACTTACTAATTGAAAAGTTTTAGAAGTAATTCTGATGCTTCCGTAGGAAGAAGGTTACCTTTAAGTACTCTTTCAGTAACTTTATCCAGTTCGCTTTTTATAATCTTGTTATTATAAAAATCAGCAAGAAGTTTTTCTTCAATCATGCTCAACATCCAGCTGATATTTTGAGAGTTTCTTCTTTCGGAAAATATTCCATTTCCAATTGTAATATCTTTAAATTTCTGAACTGTATTCCAGAATTCTTTAATTCCTTCACCTTTAAGTGCAGAACAAACATCAGCTTGAGTCTTCCACCCCATAGTAGCAGGATGTAGATAGTGTAATGCCATACTAAATTCAGACTTTGCCAGCATTGCTTTTGCCTTATTATCACCGTCAGCCTTATTAATTAAAATGGAATCAGCAAGTTCAATTACACCTTTCTTAATTCCCTGAAGTTCATCACCTGCACCGGATATCATTATTAGCAAAAAGAAATCCACCATTGACCTTACAGTAGTTTCACTTTGTCCAACACCGACAGTTTCAACGAGTATAACATCGTAACCCGCAGCTTCACAAACAAGCATTGTTTCCCTCGTCTTCCTTGCCACACCCCCAAGCGTACCGCTCGAAGGAGATGGACGTATAAAAGAATTCTTTTCCCTCGAGAGTTTTTCCATTCGTGTCTTATCACCAAGAATACTTCCTTTTGTAATCGTACTTGAAGGGTCAATCGCAAGAACTGCAACTTTGTATCCAAGATTTATCAGAAATAATCCAAATGTTTCAATGAAAGAACTCTTCCCCGCACCGGGAAATCCCGTTATACCTATTCGCAGTGATTTTCCCGTGTTTGGAAGTAATTTCTTAAGGACTTTTTGTGCAATTTCATTGTGTGAAGATGAATTACTTTCTATTAGTGTAATAGTTCTTGCAAGAATCGTCCTGTCGTTTTCCAAAACTCCATTGACGTAATCCTGTATATCTAAGTTTCTGCGTTTGCTGAACTTTTTAGTCTCATGTTTCACTTTCTCTTTATCCACTCCTTTTACAACTTTAACTGCAAATTCTGCACCAGCATTCTTTGGCACCCAGTCTGGTTTATATGATTTATGTTTATTTGAACTGCTCATATTACAAAATAGAAAAATTAAAAACCTAAATCTATTTCAAAATAAAACTTCATTGTGAATCTTTGTTTTCATATATAATAAAAAATATTACAGGTAAGTGAAAAGTTGCAGTATTATTTAATGTTCATTCTTAGTATATTTTAAATAGTTTATAATTTAAAAAAACAAAGAATGAAAAAACTATTATTAATTTCAATTCTATTATACAGCGTTTCACTGTATTCACAATGGTCTTCAGATCCTGCAGTGAATTTAACTGTAAGTGACTTGTCGGGTGAACAAGTTTTACCAAAAATTGCAGCTACGTCTGATGGCGGTTGTTATATAGGTTGGTTTGATCAGCGAGGCGGAAGTTATGCTGTTTATTTGCAGAAACTGAATTCTCAGGGTGTAAAGCAATTTGCTGCTGATGGTCTGCTTATAAGCAATAATACACAAAGTTCTTCTTTGGTTGACTGGGATTTAGCAGTTGATGACAGTAACTGCTGTGTACTTGCTTTTACCGATACAAGAGCGGGAAGCTCAATCAATCCTTATGCTTATAGAATTAGCCCTTCGGGACAGTTCCTGTGGGGAGCAAACGGTATTGCTCTGACAGATTCAATCAACATTTATCAGGCAAATCCGAAAGTTATTGTTACGTCTGACGGAAATTTCGTTATTCCATGGCAGTACAACAATAAGATTGGTATTCAAAAGCTTGATAAATCCGGAAATAAAGTTTGGGGAAGTGTACCTAAGATGCTGATAGGTAATCCTGCAATCAGCGAGAAATGGAATTATCCGACTGGAGTAAAATCTGATAACGGAAGTTTTATCTTATACTGGATTGGATATACAGGCTCATTCATAAGTCCGTCAAACTATAAACTTTACACACAAAAATATTCTTCCGCTGGCACGGGTCAATGGGGAAACCCGCAGGACACATTATTCGTCGGCGGTGCACAAGGCACGTATCAACCAACAATTTATTCTGACGGAGACAATGGTGCAATATACGTTTGGCAAAGTTTTATTACGGGTCCTACTGTTTGCTACGTACAGCGAAAGAATTCAGCAGGCGCTATTCAGTTTCCCGCAAATGGTTCAGCTGTTACTACAACTGGTTCTACTATGCTGAATTTCGCACCCGCAGCATCATACATGCCTTCAACAGGTGAAACTTATGTTTTCTGGCAGAGAAAGAATTCATTGCAGTCGGTGATAGGTGTCTATGGTCAGAAGTTTTCATCAAACGGAACACGTTTATGGGCAGACTCAGGGCATGTCGTGAAACCTCTTGACGGAAATTCATTCGCAAGTCTCTGGACTTACACAAGGGACACAAGTATTCTTGGATACTATATGGAACTTGGTACTTCTACAAGTGATTTTGCAAAAGCATTTAAACTTGATAGAAACGGGAATAAACAGTGGGGCGGCAGTATTATTACACCCGGCGCTTATAATGGAGACAAAGGAAGAATGAGCGTTGCAATTAGTCAGAGCGGAATGTCAATGCTTGCATGGCAGGATAACAGAATTGACGGCGGCGGAATGTATGCACAGAATATTAATTTTGATGGTTCCTTCGGTAACCCGACAGGTATAAACTCAATCGGTGTTGTTCCGAATAAGTATTCTTTATCTCAGAATTATCCAAATCCGTTCAACCCGACTACCACTATCAAGTTTGAAGTTGCCAAAAACAGTTTTGTAACTTTGAAGATTTATGATATTATGGGAAGGGAAATAATGTCGCTTGTTAATCAAAATTTGAATGCAGGTACTTATGAATATTCTCTAAATATGATTAACATAACAAGTGGTTCGTATTTTTATAAAATGACGGCTGGAGATTTTACTTCTGTAAAGAAAATGATGGTTCTGAAGTAAATTAATATAATCTAAATAACGTTAATAAAGGGGCTGTAAGCCCCTTTATTATAATACAATTATCGAACTTGATTTAAATTCTTTTCTTATTTACGTTTTAAAAATCATCCTTGTGAACGCAAATGAAACCTACGTTTATCTTTATTCATTATTAAAAACTCATAAAGTAAACCAAGAAGCAAAGATGCAATTAGCGTTCAGATTAGTCGATTTGCTTTTCTTCATTAACTGGTTTATTCCGTATTTGGACAATCACGATTCTTTACAAAAAGGTCGGTTAAACAAGAACATGTGAATTCGAAATTAATAAGTCCAATAAATTATGATTAATTCTTTAATTGTTTTTCTCATTTCATACAATTAAATTATATGAACATCTACAAGTATACTTTTTCAATAAATTATTTACGTTATCAGTAATGTTATTGGGTAATTAATGGAAAGCTGTACAAGTACTTAATAATCTGTTAAACCCCAACCCGAATGAAAGATGAAATTAATATTGTGAATAAAGTTGTATAAATGTTCTTATTCTGTTAATGTAATTTAGTATAGTAGAAGTATTAGTATCTATTCAGAATATTTAAATAAAAATATAAAGAATTAAGAAATGTTGAAAATCTTTCACAAAATATTTAGTAAAAGCAAAAATACCGCGGACGATTATTTATTCCAAGGGATAGTTGAAAAACAACGCGGAGAGTATAAATTGGCTATTAAATTATTCACAAAATCAATTGAATTAAAACCGATAAATGAATTAGCTTATTACGAGCGTGCGGTTGCTTATGTTGAGGGTTTACAAGAATATTCCAGAGCAATTTCAGATTTTAACAAGGCAATTGAAATTAATCCAATTTTTACTGATGCATATTCTGAAAGAGGTCTTCTATATTCTAAAACTTTGCTTGATTATAATAAGGCAATTATAGATTTTGATAAAGTACTCGAAATCAATCCTACCAATGTAGAAGTATATAACAATCGAGGGATTTCTTATTGTCAAATTCAAAATTATTCTAAAGCTATTTCAGATTTTAGTATTTCAATTGAATTAAATCCAACAAATGCAGAAACGTATAACAATAGAGGAATTTCTTATTATAGTATAAATGAATATTCCAAAGCAATTTCCGATTACTCTGAAGCCATAAAAGTAAAACCAAATTATGGAGAAGCTTATAAAAACCGTGCTATATTATATGAGACTTTAGAAGATTATAACAATGCTCTAATAGATTATACAAAAGCGATTGAAATTACACCTAATGATGCAATTTTATTTTATAAACGTGGAAAAATATTTGAGGATTTAAAAGATTTTCGTAGAGCAGTATTGGATTATGATAGAGCAATTGAAATCGAACCAAAAATGGTAAAAGCATATTTACTTCGTTGCATTATTTATGGTATGGTATTGAAAGACTGGGAAAAGGCAATTACTGATTGTAATACATTAATAAAATTGAATCAAAATAAAGAACAAGCCTATTTTATACGAGGAACTTCCAATTTTTATTTGCATAATTATTCCAAATCAATATCTGATTTTACAAAAGTTATAGAAATAAATAAGGTTTATGTTGATGCATATGTAGGAAAAGGGATGGCATATTTTTGTTTAGAAGAATATTCTAAAGCTATATCAGATTTTGCAAAAGCCATAGAAATTAATCCAAATCATGAGGAAGCATACAAAAACCGTGCACTTGCTTATATTGCTTTGAAAGATAGCTTAAAATCAATTTTAGATTTAACAAAAGCAATTGAAATAAGTCCTAGTAATGGTGCTTTATATAATTATCGCGGAGAAATTTATTTCGAATTGAAAAAATGGTCAAATTCTGAATCAGATTACACGAAAGCTATAGAATTAAATCCAAATGATTATACTTTATATTATCGTCGTGGAATTATATATTATCATCTAAAACAATATCCAAAAGGTATAATAGATTTTAATAAAGCAATTGAGTTAAATCCAAATTACGCAGATGCATATTATGCACGTGGATTATTATATTATGGTCTATATTTTGGTCTTGATACAGAAAAAGCCTGTAATGATTGGCGTATAGCGTACTCACTCGGTCATCTGGGAGCAAAAGAACAATTAGATAAATATTGTAAAATAGAGTAAATAAATCATTATGAAATACAATTATCTATTCATATTAATATCGCTTGTTTTTCTGTCATGCGATGAACATTCGGAGAAAGATTACTCGATCTTATCTAAAAATTATGACGAAAAGACTAAAGAAAACTCTAAAAATTTTAATATTGCTGATTCGCTAAGAGAACGTATCAAAATGATGTCTACAGGTTCGGTAGATACTCCATTAAATGAGGATGATAGTTCTGATAGCAAAGACAAATCTACTTTAAAAATTCAGAACAATAATATCCTGAAAGACCCGTTTTTTGATAATTATGATTATGCTAACTATATTAAGATTCTTCCAAAGACATATTTTGTAACAGTAAATAAAAACAATGTAACTAAAAATTATATTTGCCAGTATCTTGAATCAATAGATGGGTCTTCTCCAAAATATGTTTTTAGTCCAACAAATTTAAATATTATCGAACTTCTGGGTAGATATGATAAAGAGAATACTTCACGTAATTTTTTTGATTTATTGGATTAACAATATTGTAAATATTTATTTGAAATAAAAAGAAATTTTGATATATAAAATCAACACTTCTTTCTTTTTTAAAAAACACTTTCTCTTAAAACCCCTTAATTAATTCTTCCATTATTTGGTATTACCGCTTCAGGTATCTTTTATTCTTCGTTTCTCAAGTTTCTTTCGGTAACATTGTCAGTTTATTGCCATTTACCTTCCCAATAAGATCTTTGGGATGAGGGAGTATAATGCTCGTAATTATTTAATGTTAACCAAATATCAAATCTTCAAATTTATTTATCACTAAATCATTTATATGTTTTGCTTCTTTCTCAATATTATTGAATGAATATCTTAATAATTCTTCATTTAAAACAAGATAACCCTGTTTGTTTTTCAAATTATCTGGGATACTATTTATTTAAATGGCTTTAGAACTATGAACTATAGAATTTCTTATTATTATGCAAATATTAATATTGTTGCTATTTTTATTAATAGATCCAGTATCTAATGAATCTCTAATAAATTCATACCGTTTATCAAAGTTTGCTTTACTAATATTTGATATCTGTTTTATATGACTAACTTTATATTGCAAAATTATTTCAGTTATTATTGAATTAATGAATTCTTCAAAATAAATTAATAATGAAAGAAAAATTAATTTAATGCCTTCTTCTTTTATTGATTTATCATTTGAGTCAATTTCATCATCATTAATTTCTTCATCAAAAATTCTATTTTCGTTAATTAAATTAGGATATTGCTGTAAAAGATCAAAACTTTCATTTGTCACTGTATTAAAATAATTTGCGGTTTTCTTTAGTTCTTTTACTTTTAAAGTGAATAGAAAAAATGATTCTGTTTTACTCATGTTTATTTGATATATTAAATCCTTAACAGCATGCAATCAAAACCTCTTGTTCACCTCTTCCATAATCTGTATTGCAGCTTCCGGAATCTTTGTTCCCGGACCAAATATTGCCGTTGCTCCATGCTCGTAAAGAAATTCATAATCCTGAACAGGTATTACACCGCCGCATATAACGATTATGTCCTCACGCCCGAGTTTCTTCAATTCCTCAATAAGCTGTGGTAATAATGTTTTATGTCCTGCTGCAAGCGAACTCATTCCGATAACATGAACGTCATTTTCAACTGCCTGTCTTGCTGTTTCTTCCGGTGTCTGGAAAAGCGGACCCATATCAACATCGAATCCCATATCAGCATAAGCCGTCGCAACAACCTTTGCACCTCTGTCATGTCCGTCCTGACCCATCTTTGCAACCATTATTCTCGGTCTGCGTCCTTCCTTTTTCGCAAAGTCATCTGTCATTTTCTTTGCAAGTATTACTTTATCTTCACTGTCGGAAGCATATTCTGAACTGTAAACACCTGATATTGTTCTTGTCACTGCCTGAAACCTCCCCCATATTTTTTCTAATGAATAAGATATCTCGCCAAGTGAGGCTCTGACTCTTGCTGCTTTAATTGCTAAATCAAGTAAATTTCCTTCGCTTGATTCTGCGCATTTCGTCAATGCTGAAAGTGCTTCATCAACTTTTTCCTGGTCGCGGTTTTTCTTCATCTCATCAAGTCTCTTAATCTGAGATATCCTTACTGCAGTATTATCTACTTCAAGAATTTCCATCGGTTCTTCTTTATCAAGACAGAATTTGTTTACACCGACAATAGTCTCTCTCGATGAGTCTATTCTTGCCTGACGTCTTGCAGAGGCTTCTTCAATTCTAAGCTTTGGAATTCCTGCTTCAATAGCTTTTGTCATACCGCCGTATGATTCAACCTCGAGAATATGCTGCCATCCCCGTTTAAGCAGTGCATCTGTCAAACTTTCAACATAAAAAGAACCGCCCCATGGGTCTATGACTTTGCAGATGTTTGTTTCATCCTGAAGATAAAGTTGTGTATTACGGGCTATACGTGCTGAGAAGTCTGTCGGTAAAGCTATTGCCTCATCAAGTGAATTTGTGTGCAATGACTGTGTATGTCCCAAAGCTGCTGCCATAGCTTCTATACAGGTTCTTACGACATTGTTATAAGGGTCTTGTTCAGTTAAACTCCAGCCTGAAGTCTGTGAATGAGTCCTAAGTGCCATTGACTTAGGATTCTTTGGGTCAAACATTTTTATTAACTTTGCCCAAATAACTCTTGCTGCACGAAGCTTTGCAACTTCCATGAAATAGTTCATACCTTCCGCCCAGAAAAATGAAAGTCTCGGAGCAAATGTATCAATATCCATTCCCGACTGAATACCCGTGCGTACATATTCAAGTCCGTCAGCAAGTGTGTAAGCCATTTCAAGGTCTGCTGTCGCTCCTGCTTCCTGCATGTGGTATCCCGAAATACTTATACTGTTGAACTTCGGCATATTTGAAGAT
>Ga0172380_10003471_pt1 | contig 21599 bp, 25 predicted proteins | sample Leawe162metaG_FD_119747 | JGI IMG/M metagenome (GOLD analysis project Ga0172380, IMG submission 119747) | Leachate microbial communities from a municipal landfill in Southern Ontario, Canada - Leachate well 162 metaG | ecosystem: Engineered > Solid waste > Landfill > Unclassified | place...
AAATCAAAAAACATATGTTAATCGGCGAATACAAACACACACTAGACGAAAAGAAAAGAATTTCAATCCCGAGTAAATTTCGAGCTGTGCTTGGTAAAAAAGTTGTGATAACAAAAGGTCTTGATAATTGCCTTTCAATGTATCCACTCAAAGATTGGAATAAAATTGCTGCTCAGTTAGGAGAATTAAGTTTTACTCAATCAGATGCTCGAAACTTCAACCGTTTCTTGCTCGCGAGTGCTCATGAAGTTTCAATTGATTCGGTAGGTCGAATCTTGATTCCAGAAAATCTTTGTTCATTTGCAAAAATCAAAACAAAAGTTGTATTTGCAGGTATTTATAACAGAGTTGAAATTTGGGATGAAATAGCGTGGGAAGAATTTAATAACCAGGTTTCAAAAAATGCAGATCAGATTGCTGAGAAACTTGGTCAAATTGGCGCAATATAAGTATGAGACACAAATCAGTACTTTTACATGAAGTAATATCGAACCTCAACCTAAAGGATAATTCAAAGTATTTGGATTTAACTTTAGGAAGTGCTGGTCATGCCCAAGCAGTGTGCACTGCTGGCTATAAAGACCTCACAATTATTGGAGTTGATGCAGACGCACAAGCAATTGAGCGTTCATCAAAGAATTTAGAAGGTTGTCACGCACATATCATTTTAGAGAAAGCAAATTATAAAGACTTTCCAGAAGTTTTAGAAAAACATCAAATAAAACAAGTTAATGCAATTGTAATTGATCTTGGTCTAAGTTCGGAACAACTTGATATCGCGCGACGAGGTTTCTCTTTTCGTTTTGATGAGCCGCTTGTGATGACGCTTAATGATTCACCAACAGATCAAGAGTTAACTGCTAAAATAATTCTTAATGAGTTTTCTGAAGAAGCTCTTGCAAATGTAATATTTGCCTATGGAGAAGAACGATTCGCTCGTCGAATTGCTCGATACATAGTTGAGTACAGACAAACAAAATCTATTGAATTTACATCACAACTCGAAGACATTGTGAAAAGGGCAATCCCAAAGAGATTTCATCCAAAGAAAATCAATCCAGCTACAAAGACATTTCAAGCTATTCGAATCGCAGTAAACAATGAACTAGAGAATGCTCGCGAAACCATCCTTAAGGCGCCAAACTATTTGGTACCAGGAGGAAGGTTAGCAGTCATCTCGTTTCATAGTTTAGAAGATCGAATAGTGAAGCATACGTTTAAAGAGTTGGAACAAAGAGGAGAGGGGAAAATTATTACTTCACGTCCAATCATTTCCGGTGAACAAGAATTATTAGAGAATCCACGAGCCAGAAGTGCCAAATTAAGAATTTTTGAAAAAATATGAATACCAAAACTTACATACTCTCATACCGAAAAATAATGATCATAACAATTACATTGTTTGTCATCCTCTTACTTTCGTATGCCGTCTTAATGAATGCTGTAGTTTCTACTTCAAAAAAGCTTGTGAATCTCCAAGAATCTCTTGTTTCCATGCAAACTAAAATTACACAAACAGAACAAGAAATCGTGGCTCTTAAGCGATCGGTTACTAAAGAATATGCATTGGCAAACGGATTCATAGAATCTTCAGATGTCACATATATTAAAACTGATATAAGTAAAACTGCGTTCTTGAATGAATAAGAAAAACGAATTCTCTTTCATACACGTTTTCTCAATAGGGGTAATTGCGATTGCTCTTGTTCTGCTTGTGCGATTATATGATATTCAAGTTAATAAAGGAGAATCTTTCAAGGAAGAATCTCAGCGACAATATAGCTCGCTTACGTTGGATGAAAACTTCGACAGAGGACTTGTTATTTTTAAATACAAAAATGGTAAAGATTTTTTTGCAGCATCAAATCAAACAGGATACGCTCTTGTAATTGATCCCTCACATTTGGAAGAACCAAACATGGTATACGAAAAACTTTCTGCACTCGTAGAGCTTGATAGAGAGGATTTTTTCAAAAAAGCTGCAAAGAAAGATGATCCGTATGAAGAGTTGGTAAAAAGAATTACAGAAGATAAAGGAAAAGAAATTGCAGATCTTGATATCACAGGAGTAATTTTAGAAAAGAAGCGATGGAGATTCTATCCTGGAAATGAGATGGCATCTCAGATACTTGGTTTTATTGCTGAAAAAGATAATCAATTGAGAGGTCAATATGGAGTTGAGAGGTATTATGATGATATTCTCAAAAAAGATGCATCAAGTTTGTATTCAAATATTTTTGTTGAGTTCTATTCTGGATTGAGAAAGACTTTTGGAGAGGGAAGATTTAGTGGAAATATTGTTGCGACAATTGAGCCAAGTGTTCAGTCATATGCAGAAGAATTGATAACAAAAATTCAAGGAGAATGGAACTCAAAAAATACAGGAATTATTGTGATGGATCCTCACACGGGAGCAATTGTTGCGATGGCTCAATATCCAACATTTGATTTAAATAAATTTGGAGAAGTAGATTCTGTTTCAGTATTCAATAATAATGCTGTTGAAAACGTATATGAAATGGGTTCGATTATGAAGCCGATAACTATGGCAATCGGTCTTGAAACAAAGGCAGTGCGAGCCGATACAACGTATAATGATATGGGTAGCCTTACTTTAAATAACCGGACGTTTTATAACTACGATAAAAAAGTTAGAGGAGTTGTTGATATGCAGGCAGTATTGGATAACTCACTCAACACTGGAGTGGCGTTTGTTGTGTCTCAAGTTGGAAATCAAAAATTCGTTGATTATATGAAAAAATTCTTTGGACAAGAGACTGGAATTGATTTGCCAGGAGAAGGACGACCACTTGTTTCTAACTTGGATAGTTTGAGAGATATCGAACTTGCTACTGCGTCCTTTGGACAAGGAATTGCTATTAGTCCAATTCAAACTGTGAGAGCACTTGCAACACTTGGAAACGGAGGAGTTATTGTTCAACCACATATTGTTGATGAGGTTCGATATGACTATGGGGTAACAAAAAAAATAAATCAAATTGAACCTGAGAGAATTTTCACAAAAGAAACTTCAGAAGAAATTTCACGAATGCTTACACACGTAGTTGATAAGGCGTTGCTTGGTGGAAAAATGTCTATGGAGCATTATTCAATTGCTGCAAAAACAGGAACTGCGCAGATAGCTATTCCTGGCGGTGGATATTATGAAGATAGATATCTCCACTCATTCTTTGGATATTTCCCATCTTTTGATCCTCAATTTATTGTGTTACTCTACACAGTCGAGCCACAAGGTGCACAATATGCATCCGGAACTCTTACAAGCCCATTTTTTGATATGGTGAAGTACTTGATTAATTATTATGAGATTGAACCTGACCGATAAAAACTATATGAAAAACATCGCAAAAAAAATAATATATACAATCTTGAAATGGGAAGCCATCTTGGTCCTCAAGCGTTTTAAGCCAAAAATAATTGGCGTTGCTGGAAGTGTAGGAAAGACTTCTACAAAGGATGCTATTTATACTGCGCTCAAAGATTATGTAACTATTCGAAAGAATCAAAAAAGTTTCAATAGTGAAATTGGTGTTCCATTAACTATTCTTGGTTTGGAAACAGGTTGGGGAAGTCCTTCTGCATGGATTAAAAATATTTTTAATGGAATAAAGCCTCTCTTTCAAAAAGAGTATCCTGAATGGCTTGTACTTGAATTTGGTACTGATCGTCCTGGAGATATGAAAAAACTTACATCATGGATCGCACTTGATTATGCTGTCTTTACTCGTTTTCCTGATGTACCTGTACACGCAGAATATTTTTCAAAAGCTCAAGATGTAAATGATGAAGATGCACAAATGATGTTTGGTCTCAAAAAAAGTGGAGTACTTGTATTGAATGCTGATGATACATTGATTGCTGAGTTAGCTCTCAAATCTACTTTTAAAACTCTATGGTATGGGTTCACTGCAAAAACAAGCGGAGTAAGTGTTTCAAATATTGAAATGCAATATGATGAAGCGTCAAAAATTATTGGACAGAATATTAAGATAAACTTTGGATCAAACTCGGTACCATTTTCTATTGAGAAAGCACTTGGAGTACAACATGCATATCCAATTCTAGCATCACTTGTTGTTGCTAAAGATATGGGAATTAACGTCTTGGATGTTTTGCAATCTATGCAATCACACAAGGTGCCTCACGGAAGAATGGGGATTATCGAAGGAGTGGAAGATATTACAATAATTGATGATACCTATAACTCTTCTCCAATTGCAGTTGATCTCGCAATAAAAACATTGGCTCAAATTGAGGCTGATACAAAAATAGTTGTACTAGGAGATATGGCTGAACTCGGAAAATATACAAATGCAGAACACAAAAAAATAGCACACCTTTTGAAAGAAAATAAAATATCTCATTTGATTACATTTGGAACACGAGCGGAATTTATTTTTGAAGAAGCTCAAGAAATTGGAATTAAACATTTACATACTGCTGTTTCGCACAAAAACGCTGCCGAAAAAGTTCTTGAATGGAAAAAGGGGAACACCGTTGTCCTGATTAAAGGGTCTCAATCTTCACGAATGGAAAAAGTTTCATATGAATTATTGGCTGATAAGTCGCAAGCAAAAAAACTCCTTGTTCGACAAGATTCATACTGGAATTAATACCCTTTACAGATTTGATAAAAGTGGTATCCTTTTGAAAGGCCTGAGTCATTTCACGCATCGTTATTGATGCAACTCGGGAGTACACCGCATATAAACTAACACATGAAACTAGCTCGCATTGAGCCGTTGATTCGCAAAGCATTGGGTCTTCTTCCAAACCGCGCCATCTTGGTGTGCGTGGTCGTAGGAAGGAAACCGGAGAAAAAGGAAGTAATTCTGCGAGTGGAAGATTCCGAACGGATTCTTCTTCTGAAGCAGGTCGCCCACAAGCTGTGGGTTGATGATGGTGGCGACTTGAAAGAGCAGTCGAATCCGTTGTCACCCCGAGAAATCGGCGATGTCTTGGTCGTGGTTCCAACCACGCACAACCCTGATTGCAAGAAAGTTGTATATTGGGGGTATCTGGATGATCTTCTTCGCCTCGCCGATCCGAAGCCTGCTTTTGGCAGTCTGGCTTCGGTTATGGAAGGTGTTGATCTCAGCCTGTATGACTTGTCTCCTCCTGATTCTCTCGAGGTTGCCGAAGCCACTGAGGCCTTGGTGACATCGAAAGGTATCGTCGTCGAAGACGACGGACCTGTCATTGATAACCGTCCTGCAAAGGACCGTCTATGGCGTACGGAAGCCGTTCGCTGCCCTGGTAAGCCAAAGTTGCTCAAACCCTCTCATCGTCCTTCGCCCGTCAAACGGCCGAACGGACTGCTCAGGGAAGCAGTATAGGCATTCCGTGTTCTGTTGAATCAAAAAAAGGTCCCCGGTTCGTCTTGTACGGCCGGGGACTTTCTTCATTATTTTTGAGCTGAGAGTTTTTCTCGTAGTTCTTTTGAAAAGTTTCCTGAAGAAGAAATTTCTTTTACGATATCTGTAATGTATGTTTTCTTTTCTAGATCAACAAAAGGAATTGAATTTTGTATTAATCCAAGTTTGTATAAATACTCATCTGCATATCCTGTAAAAAATAGGGAATAGTGCAGTGGAATTTTGTGAGGTGTTACATAGTTTGCAATATGAGCTAATTCGTTTGTACAGTTCGTAAATAGTGAATTATAAAATTTAGGATTACTTTGAATGGTAATTGTTTTTTCTGCCAAACCTTTAAATAATTTTTGAGCGCCTTCTGATGAAAGTTCCAAGTCGTACATATGGAGTGGATGATCAAGATATAATCCTCTTCGAGTAATTAGGTCAGTTTCATTTCCCCAGACATACCATAGTTCGTATGTGTTAAAGAGACCTCTGAGAGCAGAGTATGATTCGTCGTCTTCACGCCGAGCTTCAACTGAGAATGCAATTGGTTCTTGTCCTTTGATATCAAATGTCAGAAACGTATGTCCAACTGCTTTCCATGCAGAGAATGGTTCGATAACAAAATATACTTTTTCTACATCTTGTATATCAATTTCTCTATCTACATATCCATAGTTAGTAATACTTGAAGTTGCGTAGGTAAAGTCTCGTGTGTTTTTGATTGTAATTAAATTATCAGTTATTGAAACTTCAGGAAGTATTTGAGATTCTTTCTCCCAACTTCGGTTATGGCTTGGTTGTCTCAGGAGAACAATGAGTATGAGGAGTCCAATAATAAAGAATACGAGTCCAATTAGTTTTTTAATCATAGAAGTATTATATCTAATAGTTCTTTATTTAACAGAAATTTTTGATACTATACAGAGCATGGCCCTATCGTCTAACGGTTAGGACAGCGCCTTCTCAAGGCGTAAATCCGGGTTCGATTCCCGGTAGGGTCACATGAATTAAAAATGCTCCAGCTTGTCTGGAGTGTTTTTAATTTAGGTCGCGGGAATCGAAAGACGGAGCGAAGCGAGTCAGGGTCGTGAGCGATATGTTTTTAATGACCTAAAGGGAGTGTAAAAACAATCGACTTCTGACCGATTCCCGGTAGGGTCACCTTCAACAGCTAGCACAAATAGCATATAATTACATTATATGAATAAAAACAGTCAAAAATATACAAAACCTTTTACAATACAGACTCTTGCTTTTTTAAATTCAAAAAATAAAATTTGGTTAAACCCTGAATACCAGAGAGAATCAGTTTGGACAATATCTCAAAAACAATTATTAATTGATTCAATATTAAGAGGTATAGATATACCGAAGATTTATTTTAGAAAAATAGAAAAGAATAAATATGAATACGAGGTTGTAGATGGGCAACAGAGGCTAAGATCTATTTTTGATTTTCTCAAAGATAACTATAGACTTTCCTTAGATTCTGACAAAGTTGATGAATTAGAAATTTCAGGGAAAAATTTTAGTAAATTAAAAACTGAATTGCAAATCAAATTGCAAAGCGAAACAATTGATATTGTTATATTAGAAAATTATAATGATGATGATATTGAAGAAACTTTTCTTAGACTTCAAAATGGAACTCCCCTTAATGCTGCTGAAAAAAGAAGAGCTATTCCAGGGTGTATGAAAAATATAGTCGAACTCCTGTCTTCCAACAAAGTTTTTAAATTGTGTGCTTTTAGTAATAAGCGCTTTGCCTATGAAGATGCGGTAGCAAAAATACTTCATATTACTCTGAATGGAGATATTACTGATATTAGACCAGTTTCTATAAATGATACCTACAAGAGACATTTAAAAATTAATGAAAAAAATAAAACTGTTGTTTCTGTAAAAAATACATTTAATTTTCTAGTATCTTCTTTTAAAGATTCACAGTCTCCTCAGTTGAAAAAATTTTCAATAATAACCCTTGTTTACATAACAATATATTTACTTGAAAATTACAATTTAAATCAATATAAAAAAGAGTTTGCTGACGCATATTTAGAATTTGAGAAAAATAGAATAAAGAATAATGAATTGGATGAAAGCGATCAGGATCCTGAAATTCAGGCATATACTGACGCAGCTCGTTCTGATGGTATAGCAAATATGAAATATCGGCATGATTTTCTTTTAAAAAAGTTAGTTAGCGCAATGCCAGAATTATTATTAAAGGATAATCAGAGAGGTTTTACAGCAGAACAAAGATTTGCTATTTTTGCTCAAAATAAGGGTTGTTGCCAAGATTGTAATACTCAGTGCACTGACGATAATTTTCATGCAGATCACATAATTCCACATAGCAAGGCAGGTCAGACTAAGATCTCGAATGGACAAGTACTGTGCTCGAAATGCAATCTTTCTAAAGGGAATAGAAATTAGTGAACTCGTATAGGCACGAAAAGGGTCACTCTAACATTATAAAAAGGTATTAAATATACTTACAGGGCAATGAATTAAAAGATTCTATCTGTTAAACGCTCATCATGTCGTGCCAGTACGAGAAACATAAAAACTTTCATTCACTGGTTTTTGTAAGCCAAAATATTAGTTAAAAAATGCTAAAATAGAATCATGACAGAAAAATAAACACTCTTAATGAATGCACTATTTTTAAAATTAAATAAATATAGAAATTACCTAGGAAAAAAATTTCTCAATTATGTCTTTAGAAATCGTCTTGGTAAAACCATATGGACGACGAGATTTATTGTGTTAGTAATGAATATTTTAGATAACAATCAAATCTATATAAATACTGGTGATGTAGATAATTTTGATCATTATATACCCCAATTACTACTCAACAGATGGAGAATTTCAGAAACTGGTGAAAACAAGAGTAAGATATTTTCTTGGTCTAAAACTAAAAAATCAATAGAGATAAAAAGCATCAAAAAAGTAGCAGGAGAGATAAATTGGGATACTGGGTCGGTTGAAGGTAAACCTAGTGATTATATTAGCAAAAAATTATATGCAGAACTCTTAGAACAAAAAACTAGCTACATAATTAAATATGCAAATCTTAACAAATTTCCTAAACTGACCTTTTTGGAGGAATCTACACTTTCTGTCTTTGTTGCTCATCAAATTATAAGAGTGCCTCACTTTAGGAATACTCTCGATAAGTTTTTTTCTTTAGGTTATTCAAAAGGTCTTATATCAAAAGAAGATTTTGGAAATAAAAACACATTACTAAATAAGGCAGCAAAAAATACAATAAATATTACTTACGATCAATTGAACACAGAAAGTCCTTCCGTATGTTTAAGTGGTGTTAAACAACAAATATCTTTAGTATCTCTAGTTATTGCAAGTAATATAGCTGAAAAGATATATCAGACAAGGCATTTAAAATTTTTAGAAATCCCACAAGAAGACGATAATGAATTTGTAATTTCTGATAACCCTGTAGTCTTTTTGGATATGGGAAGAAATAAAGTCTTAAGTTACATTCCTTGGTGGGAAGTAGGGACAGGAAAATTCATAATTTTTATGCCTATATCACCTAAAAAAGCTTTAGTATATAGTCCAATAAAAAATGAAGATAATTTCCCGACACAGTCATTTATAGAACTGTTAAATTTTGGACAATATGAAAATTGTTCTGAGAATGTCTTTGCTAATAGTGAAACAATAATTAATCATCATATAAAATACTATAAGTTGTAAGTTAAATACCTTTGCTCGAGAAAGGTAGGACTACCTCTAGAAAATCTATTCAACCCACCTTGCGAAGCAGCAAACTATTTAGTTCTATCTCGAGAATCCTCACCATTTAGAGAGGTAGTGAAAGTGCTCGAGAAGGATCTAATCCTTTATTTAATTTATATTCGCGATACAATTTAAGAATGAATGCCCAAAAAGGTTTTACGCCTATTTTATTAATTTTATTAGGGTTAATTGTGATTGGTGGAGGAGTTTATTTCTATACTAATTCTTATAAGAAAAATAAAAATACTAATCCTGAAAATAATATAGAAATAGCGACAACAACATCTGATCAGATAGACAGTGTCTCTAAAGAAGATAGTAAAATCAAATTAAGTAATCTTAAAGAAGCAAGATATTCTTTTCGAATTTCTCCTATTAATCCTGCGATTGTACATCCGGTAACAAAAGCGATTGTTTCAAAGAAAATTGACATTACACAGGAAGATCTTGGTTCAACAGGAAAAATTGTTTCTAAGGATTCTGATTTTGCAGTAATTGAGCTATACGGACATGGATGTTTGTTGTCAGATGGATACCCATCTGTATTTGTATATGTTTCAAAAAATCTAACTGATGTATATGGATTTATATTTGGACACAATGAAAAAGAAGATGTGACAATGCAAGTACGAAACATAAAATCATATGTTGAATTAAATAAAGATAGACCTGAAGAAACAAAGAATATAATTCAAACACCACCTGGAGATGTTATTAATGATGGATATTATTATGTAAAATTAAATGATTGGGATGAAAAGAAAAAAGAACTTAAGGTTGATTTTTTGAGTCTTAGAGAAGATTTTAATGATGAGGCTTTAGATGTACTGTTTCAGTACGTTGAAAATAATGCTGGTTTAACTCTTAATATTCTCACTGAAAATAAAAATGAAAATAATCGAAATATTCAAATTAATGGAGATGAGGCAGAAAGAAATTTAAAACAAATTATAGAAGGATATAATCTTTATATTAATGATTATCAAAATAGTCCAGAATTATTTATAAAAGTTAAGGACGGAAAGATAATTGAATTAGATCAAGTTAACACTGCTTGTTAATTTACTTTGTTCAAGTATGAGAATATAGATATTTTCTAAAAAATTATTTGATGACAAAAAAACAAAAATTAAATATAAACATCAGTATCGCAATATTAATTAATTTAATACCTGTTTGGGGTGTTATATTCCAGAATTGGTCTGCATACAATATTCTATTTGTTTTTTGGCTTCAAACATTAGTTATCGGTGTAATTAATGTTCCTAAAATAATCTTTTATTATAAAAAGTTTCCAACACATGTTCTTTGGGCTCTGCTTTTCTTTTTGTTACCCTTCATTATTATGATGCCTTTTTTATATTTTTTTATGTACTTCTTTTTAAATTCAAGCATTATCAGTATCTTTGTTTCTCCGGGTCAGAGCTTGATAGTTGATGACTATAAAATATTTTCTGATTTTATGATTATATTTAAAAATAACTTATCCATTTTATGGATTTTATTTATAAATGAAATATATAAATTCTTCGTAGTATTTATCGGAGAAAAAGAATATCAAGAAGGACGAGATTTGCCAGTCTCTGTGCCTAGTGGAGATAGAATAAATGATCCTACATTTGAACCGTTGGGAAGAGCTCTTTCGATTGGAATATTAGCTTTAATAGGTTTCATTCCGACACTTGTAACTAATTCAACTTTACCAGCTGTCATCCTATTAGTAATAGGAAAGATAGCTTTTGATATTCAGGTTGAAAAATATCATTTTGAAAAGCAGGAAAAAGGAACCAGGGAATTATAAAATATCATTTCTTCCGGGCCACTTTCACGTTTAATGTGATACTAGGGATTTGATATACTTACCCTATGAAAATTATCATTCCTGTAAAAGAAAATATCGAATTAAGAACTTTGGAAGTATCAGATGCACAAGACTTTTTTGAATTAACTAAGAGAAACGATAAGCACCTTAGACAATGGTTAGGATGGTTAGATGATGATAAGAGTGTTTCTGATACTGAGAAATACATTACAGAGAGTGTTAAGAGATTTGAAAACAAAGAAGGTTTTGATCTGGGAATTTTTTACGAAAACAAACAAGTTGGAGGAATTGGATTATTTCCTTGGGATGAAGCAAATAAGAAGACTTCAATTGCATATTGGTTAGCAGAAGAATATCAAGGTAAAGGAATTATGAGTGATTCTTTAAAAGCTGTAATTAATTATATTTTTACAGAATTGAAATTAAATCGTATTGAAATTACTGTTGCGACAGAAAATACAAAAAGTTCAGCATTACCTAAAAAATTAGGATTTACTCTAGAAGGTATTGCTCGTGAAGGAAGCTGGTTGTATGACCATTTTGTAAATTTGGAAGTGTATAGTTTGCTCGCTAGAGAGTGGAAGAAATAGATTTTAAAATATTTAAATTCAAGTGGTATAATTTAATCATGGATAAATTCAAAAAAATCGTACCAAGTTTGATTCTTATAATAGTTACAGGTATTAGTTTATCAATGTATTTACTGTTTGTTTTTTGTGGTATGGCAGGGCCAGGATATGATATTGGGCTTGTTTGCAGTGTTCTTCAAAACCTTTGGATGTTTTTATTTTATCTTCATATCACCATAGCCTTAGTTTCTGTTATTGATATTCTATTGGTACTTTTTAATTCTAAAAGAAGGATATTAAATGGCTATATAGTATCAATAATTATCTGTATATTATTTTTATCTGTAGTTGCTGTATACATAGGTATCGAATAAATTTTTCTCATTATTTCTAATAAGTGTCGATGATATACTCTAACCATGAACTTAAACCCAATCCCATATTTTGAAGATGAAAAATCAAAGCCAAAAGAAGGGCTTCCTGTTGTTGAAAGGGAGGCGGTTAATGTTGTTATATATGATCCTTCTGTAGGTAAAGTACTTTGTCTAGATTGGTCCAATTTTAATTGGAAAACGTTTATTATCGGTGGAGTTGAAGGGGAAGAAGATGTTGTTGATGCTGCCCTAAGAGAAATTACAGAAGAGACTGGATATAAGAATGTTGAATTTGTATCTGAAATATGTAAAACACGTTCTGGATATTTTGCGGCGCACAAAAATGAAAATAGAATTTCTAATGCAACATGTCTTCTCTTTAAACTTCTCAATGATGAAAAAGATGAAATATCTGCAGAAGAAAATTCAATTCACACGTTAGTGTGGATTCCTATTGAGGAGGTTGGAGATTTTGTGAATCTTTCTTCACAGAAGTATTTGTGGGAGAAAGTAAAGGATAATCTGAAATGACCTACAACTACAAACAAAATAAAATCGTTGCACTCATAAGTTCTGAAATAGAACAGTGGCAAGCATTAAACGTTCTTGGACACATGTCTGTATCACTTGGTGCAAACAAAGACGAGCAATTGATGGGAAGAGAATCTCTTGTTGATGCTTCTGGTTTTAATCACAAAGGAATTGCACGATTTGGTTTTATTATCAAAAAAGGAACTTCTCAAGAAATTAATCAATTGGTTAATAGCGTAAAAGATAATCCTAGTATTACACTGATTGATTTTCCTCAAGAAATGCTTGATACAAAACATGATGATGAATTACATGAATCTATGCAATTAAAGAATACTGAAGACTTTAAATATTTAGGATGCTTGGTATATGGTCCAACCGAGACTATAGATGAAATTACAAAAGGATATAAATTGTGGAGTTAACTAACATTTAATTTAAATATGAACGAAATAACATGGGACGATTTTGAAAAAGTAGAGTTGCGAGTAGGAACTATTGTTAAGGTAGAAGATTTTCCTGAAGCTCGTAAGCCTGCATATAAACTAGAGATTGATTTTGGTGTAGAAATTGGAATCAAGAGATCGAGTGCTCAGATAACTAAACATTATACAAAAGAAGACTTACTCAATACTCAAGTAGTGTGTGTTGTTAATTTTCCATCCAAGCAAATTGGACCTTTTATTTCAGAATGTCTAACTACAGGATTTGCAGATGAAAACGGAGATGTTGTCCTCACTCGACCAGAGAGAATTGTACCTAATGGCAGTAAGATGTTTTAACGGACTTTTTATGCAAAATTTCATATCAAAAAACATTTCGTGCAATTTGGTATAATGCTGCATATTAAGAATTTACTAAGCTAAAAACCAATCCATGTCTAAAATCACCTTCAAAAATAAATGCAACGTTCCGTCATGGATGCCGGAAGTTAAAAAGAAGTTTCGAAAAGAGGCAAATGAATATTTTACAAATGCATTGCTTAGCGTTCCTCTTTTAAAGGACCAAAACCTTGAAGTGACATATTTTCTTGAAGGAGTTGGTTCTATCGTTGCTAAGATTGTCTCTAGTACGGGCGAGACATACGTTATGAAAACAACAGAGACGGTCAATCATACAAACGGTGAGATCTGTACATATAAGGCAACTACGGACGCAGGCATAAAAGTTCCAAAACTATTTTATGATGGCATTCACAATGATCTACCTTTTTTGATAATGGAATATTTTGACACGGGAACACTTTCAGATAAATTAAAAGATAAAAAGATAACACTCAAAGAAGTTGCTGAAATAAAAAGCAAATTCTTCTGTGATTTGAAGAAAGTTGAAGGACAAGGATATGGTTGGCCAGTTAGATATGAAGAAGGAATTTTAAAAGGTAACTTTCAAGATATCGTTGAATTTGTAGATACTTGGTTTTGTAAAAAAGGACTTCTTGAAGTTGCGCAAAAACACATGCCATCTATTTCATGGGAAAAAGATTTGGAGTATCACAGTAATAAGACAAAGGAACAAAATGTAAGTGGTGTGTGTAAATTAGGAACTTTTGATTTTCAAACGGGGCACGTCTTTGCAAGTAATCCTCCAACATTATTTGATCCATGTGCAAGACTAGAACCTGAGTATTTTGATTTGGCTCAATTGATAATTCCTTTTTTGTATAACAACAAAGAAAGCGTTTTTTTGAATAAAGATGTGTTTGCACAGTACCAAGCAAATTTTGGTCCAATTGATGCTGATACATTATTGACTGCTGTTTGGTTACAAACATATAGAAAAGCTACAAATCAATTATTGAATACTGATGAGCGACGAACACAAAACGGTATGCATGCACTTGGTATTATTTCTAATACTGATTTGTTAAAAGCACATATTGAAAGATTCTTAGGTTAGTCGGAGAGTCTTTATTGTGAGTACTTGAAATAACCCTAAAAATGTTGTAGTTTGCAGATATAATAATGTTGCAAATTACCTCCAAAATACAAAACCAAATCATAAGTCGTTTAAAGAACGCTGATGTTTTGAAATATAGTGAACTACAACCAAAAAATATTCCAAATGATCTTTTTAACTATCATCTTCAATTTTTAGTTAAAAAAGGTTTTCTATGTAAAACGATAAAAGGATATTCTCTCTCAAAGCAGGGTGTTAAATATGTGGCAGACTTACAACCAACAGATTCTAAAATTAATCAGATTTTGTTTAAAGTTAATCCTGTGATGATCTTGTCTCGAATAGAAAAAGGTAAAATTCAAATTCTAAACCAAGTACGAAAGTCTCATCCTTCCTATGGCAAGAAAGGTGTGCCTGGTGGTGTTGTTCGTAAAGGAGAATCTATTGAAGATGCTGCATCTCGAAAATTTAAAGAGGAAACTGGTCTAGATGCAGACTTTAAAATTATCGGCATGACGCGACGATATTTGTTTGTTGATAATGAACTTTTTTCAGATGTATTTTTTCCTATTGTGTATGCTACAAAGTTTTCAGGAACCCTCTGTGATACTGAGTATGGAGAAAACGTGTGGGTGAGTATTGATGAAGCTATCAAAAATGAATCCGCAAAGTTCGATTCTATCTCTTCACTTCCTAAAGTTTTGCGAGCAATTAAAAAAGGCACTATTTCTCAAACACCTTTCTTTTACGAAGAAGATACACAAGTTGGTAGTTTTTAAATATCTGTTTACCGAGGACACCCTCTCTTTTTTTGTTTTTTCTATTTTATATATTTAGACAGGATGAGAATAATCTCAATCAGAAAAGAAACAAACAAATGAAAAAAGACACAAATCTGCATGCAATTGTAATTGGGTTTAGACCCTTAGGAGCAATAAGCGGTAAGAGTATTTATGGGAAGGTTGGTCCTTTCACTGATGAGGAAGAAGTGTATCTCTGGTGTAATGCGTTTCGAAAAAAGTCGATTGAACAAAGTGTCGACATGACAGCAATGCCTTTGGACTACATCGGAGATGTCTTCAATGCAGAAGAGGTAAAAGAACTTTTTATGATTCCAACTATGGATCATGAAGAAATCATTCGACATGCTGCAATACCAACACTTTTCGGTATTTGATTAGTTGTGACTCCTTTCAGACCTACTGAGTAGGAGTCACTCTTTTATAAACATATAAAACATAAAAAATGAACTACTGCGTATATTGTGAACTCGAAGTTATTAAGAAGCGTGAAATTACGGGCAATGCTTTTGCATGGGCATTTCCTACTAATATTCCAATTACACCAGGACACACATTGATTGTTCCTCGACGTTGTGTTTCTCGGTACGAAGATTTAATTGCTGAAGAAAAACAAGCAATTGAAGATTTGCGAATTCGTATTTGTGGTGCACTACGTAAACAATTTGGTGCGACAAGTTTTAATTTTGCATGGAACGAAGGAAAGATTGCAGGGCAATCCGTTCCACATTTTCATTTGCATGTTTTGCCTCGTCAAGAAGGGGATACGGGTGTCACTGAGTATGAACCACGCAAATTCCTGTATCGTCCTGGTAGTCGTGAAGATTCTCCTGAAGATGAGTTGCTGGAGGTTGCACGAGTTATCTCTGAAGGGTTGGAGTAGCGCATTGCTTTTTGCACCTTTAATCACTCTCTCAATCTGTGGGAGAGTGATTTTAATTAGATATTTTCTTCTTATGATTCCGTGATACTATAACTTTATGAATACAAATCCAAATGCAAAAAGAATCCTGTGTTTTGGTGATTCCAATACATGGGGATATATTCCGGGTACTAAACATAATCGATACCCTGCAGATGTTCGCTGGGCAGGTGTGTTACAAAACTTGCTAGGACAAGAATATGAAATTATCGAAGAAGCGTTAAATTCTCGTGGAATTATGAAAGGGGATAGAAGACCAGGTAAAGAGGGTCGTATTGCTATGGAGTATATTCTTCCTTGTTTAGATAGTCATGATCCTCTGGATTATGTAATTGTCATGTTGGGTTCAAATGAATTAAAAGCAGAGTTTAATTTACCTGCTATTGATATCGGTGAAAATCTAAGACATTTAGTTGAAACAATTCAAAACCGTAACTCACAATTCCGAGATACAAAACCTCAAATTATTATTGTCGTACCGCCAACGATGAATGAACAGACTCAATATTCCTTGAAAGAAAATAAATATGTTGGTGCACATGACAAGTCTGTTGAGATGAAAAAAATATTTGCACAAATCGCGCAAGAAACTAATTGTGCTATCGTTGATGTTCAAGATGAATTAGTAACAGGTGAAGATGGTGTTCATTTGCTTCCAGAATCTCATGAAGTACTAGCAAAAGCATTATTTCCTTTAATTAAATAAAAAATATGAAAATTATATTTGTAGATGCCGTAGATTGTATTGTTTCTCCAGACGGAGAATTATTTCAAAAGATGTATGATTTGCTTGAAACATATCCTAACAAAAAAATAATTCTGACTGGAGCAAATGATGAACAATTTTTGAAATTTGGTTTAGATAAAATGCCATATGAGGTTTTTACTTTAAAACATAATCCGGAAAAAACAGATCCATTGTATTTTGAAAAATTACTTGAGCAATATGAAATAACTTCAGACGATTGTGTTTATTTTGAACATAATCCAGAAGCTGTAAAAAGCGCCGAGTCAGTAGGGATTAAATCTTACTTCTATGATAACGAGATAAAGGACTTAGGCGCATTACAAGATTTTCTCAATACGCATACTATTTAATTTGATATACTAAATTTTATGAATAAAGTAATTCTACTTATCGTCTTTACCCTCGCTATATTTGGCACTGCTTTTTATTTCTATCTACCTGTGTTCAATGAAGTTACAGTAAACAAACAACGTGCGCAGTCGTATAGAGAATATGAAAAAAAAGAAGAAGAAAAGAAAAATGTAGAAGAAGAAAATAAGATTGAACCTCAAAACACTGAAGGTAAAAATTATAGTGGTGTGTATGTTTTTAATGAAACAGGGGAACAAAATTCTGGTAGTGCTCTCGTATACAGACTTACTCTTTTGCAAGAAAATAATGAATACATTGGGTATCTGGATATTGATGGATATCAAACAATGAATAGATTTAAAGTTGATGTATTAGAGAAGAGTGGTTTTTTCTCAATTAAACTTAATTCATATTTAAAATCAAATATATCTGAAATATATGCTGTCGGAGATACCTTATTTAATCTAGATAAAACAAATCCAGAAAAAATGAAAATAAGTTGGGGTAGTATGACTCCTTCTTGGAATAATACTGATCTAGATAATACATTTTTCGAAAAATTTAAAGGTATTTCATTTTCTACTACTGAGAATGATTTGTTGGTAATGAATAATGGTAAATTGATACAAACTTTAACGTTAGATAAGAGTGTGGTTGAAATGCTTTCTACTGAAAATCCGTATATTAATGATGCGCAATTTATATTTGATAAGGATATAAATTTTGATGGATATGTTGATGTTGCTTTAATTACCGGTGTTGGATATGGAGGTGTAAATATTTTTTATGATTATTATCTGTATGATCCAAAGACTTCAATATTTCAAAAAGATCCAATATTATTTGAAATATCAAATCCTCAAATAGACACAATGAATAAAAAAGTAACGTCTTCTTTTAGAAGTGGTCCTCAGTGGTATTCTCAGACATTTCAGTGGAACGGAAATCGATATGTTGCTTCTGAACCAATAGTTCAATAGTGAGCGGTTTGTTGCATTCCAGCTTTTCTTTTGATAAAATACAGATTGTGTCAAATAGGGAAAAAAGATTATTCAAACAAAACCAGTTCGAAAAGAGAACCATGTAAATCGCCAGAAGCGATTTTTTTTAATACCAAAACTATGGAAAAATACAAAGAAACGTTGCTAAATAAGCTCAAAACACACATTACGTTTGTTGCTGAAAAAGTGAGGGAAGAGCTTGAATCAACAAAAATACTTGCAAGCAAAACCCTCAAAGAGATTGCTCGAATGCGTCCAGAAGATCAACCTGTGTACATGAATCTCAAAATGAATGCAGAGAACCGAATGGTTGAGTTGGCACATTTGGAAGGATCTCCATACTTCATTAAATGTGTAATTATTAATGAAGCAGGAGAAGAAAAGGAATATTTTTTCTCAAAACATCAGTTCTCCGAACAATCTATTTACTCTTGGATTGCACCGGTTGCTGCAATTCGATTTGAAAATATTGGTAAGGCTTCATATTTTTTGCCTGATGGTGTACAAAAAACTGTCACCATAAAACAGAAAGAACAATACATGATTGTAAATGGAAAGGTAATATTTTTTTCTCTTGAAAACGAACACGGTCCTCGGGAATTAATTTATCAAGAACACTTCACTCAACAAAAATCAGAATTTGCTTTGCCTGAGATTGTTGCTCAAATGGAAAAAGCACAAGACCAAGTTGTCCGTGCAAGTCACAAAGGACCACTTGTAATCTCTGGTCCAGCTGGATCAGGAAAAACAACTCTTGCACTTCACCGTGTTGCATACCTAACTCAAGCTCCTGATACTGCACTGTTCTATCCTTCACAATCTATCATTGTGTTTGTGCAGGATGTTGGTACTAAAGAATATTTCTCAACTCTCTTACCTGGTCTTGGAATTAATGATGTTAAGATAACTACTTTTTCTGAATGGGCATTATCTGTTCTTGGCCTTACCGATTACACTTACACCGAAAGATACGGTGAATCAGAAGAGGAAAAAGATGTGTACGAATATCAAAAAATACGAGCACTTCGAGAGCGTCAGATTACCTCTTGGAATAAAAACATATATTCACTCCTCAATACTCAATTTGATACATATATATCAAATGGTGGGGCGCAGTTGTTTGTTGATCAAAAGAAAAATAAAGTATTGGATCGATTTGATCTTGTTGTCTTGTTAAAATCCTATTTAGAAAAATATAAAAAGTTTGAAATAAGACGAGAGTATCAAACTTTTGTAGGAGACAGACTTGTAAATAAAATAGAAAAAAAGCCCGTACTGTTTTCACTTATGATTATAGATGAATTCCAAAACTATCTTCCTGAGCAATTGAGTATATTTAAAAGTTGTCTAAATGCTGACACAAATTCTTCTGTATACGTTGGAGATATTTCACAACAGGTAAAATTAGGGACTATTAGAAATTGGGAAGATATTAAAGAGACTATTCCTGCAGAAAGAAACATCAAACTTAATAAGGTATATCGAAATACAAAAAACATACTCACATATATTCAATCTCTTGGATATAAAATCGAAATCCCAGAAGGAGTAAAAGAGGGACCTGCAGTTACTGAGAAGATAATACAAACAACAAAAGAAGAAATCGAACACATCAAAACATGTATACCACAGTATACGAATGGAAGTATCGGTATTCTCGCTAAAAGTCAAAAACAACTTGAAGAATTTAAAAAAGAATTTTCTCATATAAAAAATATCCATATACTGACCATGCTTGAGTCACAAGGTGTTGAGTTCGATGTCGTATTTATTGTTGGAATATCCGAATTGTCGTTTGTTATTGAACATGACATAGATGTTTTACCTGAACATATAGAGGAAAGAAAAAGAATGCAAAAAGATTTAGTATATGTTGCTCTTACTCGAGCAATCACTGAACTTCATGTCTTGGGAGAAGTTAAACTAGATACTTTTTTGTCAAAAGACTAATTGACAATTCCTATAAAATATGTCAGTATTTATTCCAAATGAAAATGCTCGTGCTCTTCATATTAGGGCTTTTTTGGACAACCTTGTCCTTAAATGCTGAAACTCGCAAGACGGTAGACTACCAAGACTACCAAAACCTCAAACCAACAATTCCTTTGTTCACACAGGTCCATCCTCCACTCAAGGTTAAGAACATAACCATGATCGGGACGGTTGGACCTCACGGTGTTCAGGGGTGGCAGGGACGTATTCTCAGGGGCTTACGCTTCAAGGATGCTGCTCAGGCCGTGGAGAATCGGTACAATCTTCCAGAACACTTGGTCTTGGCTATGCTCATTCATGAAACGAATGGTGCGGACGTCTTACCCAACGGTGGTGGTGATGGTGGATTCGGAATCTGCCACATGCAAGGAAGTACTGCAAAACGCTTTGGTCTCAAAACCTATGGTGGATGCTACTCCCTTGTGTGCAACGGAAGAAATAATGGAAAGAGGGGAAGCTGCACATACAAAGGTTCATTCGTGAACCATGCGGCCCAACTTCATTCCATTATCAAGCGAGAAAATTTCGACCGTTCTCGTTTGGTCCAATACGACGACCGTCTTCAACCTATACTGTGTCTCGATGCGGTGGGAAGAATGCTGGCCGAAGCAATGGACAAGCCTTCGGGCTCAAATCCGTACCTCAAGTCGGTTGGTCCAATGCGGAGATCACTGTACCGATACTCTGGTCGAAAGGAGTACTTTGGAAAAATCGCTCACATCATGCGTTTGCTCGAGGATGAAAAATTTCTCAGACAGCTTCGTGTCGATTTCAACAAGGTGAATTCGTCCTTAACCATCAACGGTCAAAAAGCCGGGTTTGACGAATACATTGCTCTTATGTCGCGAGACTTGGAAAATTTCGGTTTGCGGGAGTACAAAAAACTTCCAACGTACAGACCGAAGAATTCCGACACTGTCTTGGCGACATACAAGCGATACATCAGGTAGTAGGCATCCTTGGAGTTCAAATCTCCTAAAGCCAACAAAACGCACTCATTGCTCTCAAGCTCTGGGTGCCGTTTTTTATTAAAAAAAGTTTGTTATACTATTTCTATGAATGATGTAGAGTTTATAGAAGACAAAAAATATTTTTCAAAACTTGAGCCAAAAGAAAAAGTTCCTGAAGAGGGATTTGAGGGGTGGTTCTATAAAAAAATTCCAGGAAAATATTATACAAAAAAAGTTGTCTTGGTTGCTATTATTATTTTCCTTTTTGTTCTCTCTGGAATATTTTTTATGCTTGGAAGATTTAATCGAGAAAATATAATAGGGGATTATACCTTTGTTAATACGATTAAAAACATTTAATTATTATGACTCACAAAAAAGGCTTCACTCTCATAGAACTTTTATTGGTTGTAGGAATTGTAACCTTACTTTCTTCAGTTTTGTTTTACAATACATCTGAAGCAAAAAAGAAAGCAGAAGATTCACAT
>Ga0172380_10003472_pt1 | contig 21593 bp, 24 predicted proteins | sample Leawe162metaG_FD_119747 | JGI IMG/M metagenome (GOLD analysis project Ga0172380, IMG submission 119747) | Leachate microbial communities from a municipal landfill in Southern Ontario, Canada - Leachate well 162 metaG | ecosystem: Engineered > Solid waste > Landfill > Unclassified | place...
ACGGCGACGATTGCCCAGGAAGACGCCAGTTTGAGCAGCGCCCCTTCCCAAGGCACGCCCACCGACCTAGCCGATGCCATCTCCGCCATCGAATCAAACGCCGAAGATCCCGCAGACACCGACTACTGGCCCGAAAGCATCGCGGAGGCATTCGCAGATTCACCGATGCAACAAGGCATCGAGAACAACGACTTCGCGGAGTTCTACAATGGCATTCCAGCCGATCAACGCACTGCGCAGTTCACCAAATGGGCCGAGGATTCAAAAGCAGCGGAAACCAGCGAAACTGACATCAACCTCGACGATGCCGAGTCATTCCTTGAATCCGACAAGGCGAAGGAAATGGCTCTCGCTCCATTCCTCCCGCAGGTAGCCGAGCGCGTCACGTCCACCATCCGCCAGATCGAAGCCACGGGCCGCTACAAATGGAACGCCAAAACGAAGACGTTCGACGAAATGGACGAGCCGCAGGTGCTTTACAGCGCCCCCACGGAATCAGCGCCAGCACAGACCACGCCCGACAATTCCGCCCAGGTGCGCGAAATCATCGCATCCATGCCGCAAGTCTGGCAGGACGTGCTGAAAGACTTCAACGCTGGCAAAACGGTCGAGGACATCGCCAAGTCCCGGCTCTACACGCCAGAGCAAACCGCCCACATACTCAGCCTAGCACAAGGCCGCTTCGACTACCTACGCGGAGCCCTGCCCACCAAGCCCAAGGTGACACCAACCCCAGGCGGAGACCCCCTGTTCAAAGGTGGACGCCCAGACCTCGCCTACAGCGCCATTCCAGCCTTCGCCGCCGTTGACCAAAATCGAGGTACCCCGGAGCAAGTCACCCACGCCGAGATGCAGGAGGCTGCAACGCGCATGTTTGCTATCGACCCCGCTGCCGCTGAAAAGCTGGTCACGCGCTGGATGGACGGCGGAGGCATGGCGTTCTCAGTCGAGGACATGCCAGACGGCATCAAGGCCATCGTGGCAGATGCCCAGTCGCGCAAAGCTTCCATGGCACTCATGACGGCCGCTGCGCAGATTTTCACCGTCGAAAACGCCTTCGCAGGTGGCAGCAGCGCCAAGAGCGCCCGCCTGATCGACCTCTACCGCAACAGTGGCGAGGAGTTCGCGCGCGCACTCAGCCAGCGCCGCGACGTATTCGAGACACCCGCCGAACGTAATGCGTGGTTTCTCTCCGAAGTCCTGCTAACGCCGCCCCCTTCAATCCGTAGCGAAATGAAGCGAAACCCGGCGAACAAGGCGAAAATACTCGCTGAATGGGCCGCGCGCGCCGACCAGATCAAGAAGGAGCTTTTGGCCGAGGGTATCGACATCGACGCCACGATGAAGCAGATGGCGAAAGAGCGTGAACTTGCCGCCGCTACCATTCCCGAGGCAGCAAAACAGCCGCTGGCACTCGCACCAAAGACCGTCCGCCAGGCCGTGAAGACCATCTATGAGGGTGGCACATGGCAGGACGCTATAAACGCCTCGGGACTGGACTTCAAAAGCTTCCAGAAGGCGTACAACGGCTTCCGTGGTGGACTACGCGGGATGATGTCTCGCGCCGCCGCCGCCATCCGCAACACCCTCGGATCAGCCCCCACCGATTCAGAGAACGTCCTTGGCCTGCCAGAATGCACCAACGATGTGAGTTTGAACGTTGCCCCGATCAAAAACAAGGCCGCGCAGGCGCTCGCCATCCACCGCAACCGCAAGATGGAGGGCGAAATCGACCTTAAAAACCCGCTTTCCGTGAACAAAGCCCGCGTCGCGATGCAGCTCCGCAAGGCTACCGGCTTCGACGCACTCAGCGAATACTGGCGTGCATCCATCTTGTCCGGTCCCTTGACCGCCATCGTCAACGTCACCTCCGGCCTCAGTTATGGGACCTATGAGGCGACATTCAAAAAACTGTCTGCCGCCGCGATGGCAGACGTGGCCCGCCTGTTCGGATTCAAGCCCGACGCCCCCAGCCTGCGCGACATGCCCGCCATGATTGCAGCCGTCATGCCATCTTTGAGACTCGCCGGCAGAGACATGGTCGCATCTTGGAACACGGAGACGACCGCATTCGACGCCTTCGCATCGGATGATGGTCTTTTCGCTGGCACCAGTTCATTCAAGGAACAATTCGACCCCGCGCTGAAAGGACTGCTCGGCAAAGTTATGCGCGGGATCTCCTTCCGCCACATGGGGGCCGCTGACGAGTTCGTGAAGAGTTTCTTCACCCGCATCGAGGTGGCAAGCCAGGCCGCTCAAATCGCCCGCAACGAGGGCAAGACGGGCGAAGCTCTCGCGCAGGCCATGAAAGACCTCATGCGCCCCGGCTCCCTCGCATGGGAGCGGGCACTGGCACAGGCCAAACGCATCACATTCCAGGATCAGGAAGTCGGGCGCGGCAAGGGACGCAAGAAGCTGGACAGCCCATTGCAGCCAGGACACGCGACCATCGACGTTCTCGACAACCTTGCCGATGCGATCAGCCGCACCAAGAAAGGCGACTTCGGCAGCGCGCTCAAAGTCCTGTCGCACTTCGTTTTCCCCTTTGTCTCCACCCCGACCAACATTTTCAAGGCTGGCGTCACCATGTCGCCCATGGGGGGAGTTCTGGCGATCATCGACGCCGCGCGCGCCGCGCAGCGATACAGCAAGGGCAACAAACAGGAAGCCGCCCGCATCTACAACGCAGCCCGAGCTTTCGATGACATCACGAATCAGATTGTCTGCTGGGGGTTCATCCTTGGCCTTTCCTCGCTGGTGAAACCGGGGGACGATGACGACCAACTCCCATTCATCACCGGAACCCTTCCTTGGCGCACCAGCTCCCCAGGTGAACGCGAAAACGCCTACCGCACCGCACCGCCGCAGTCCATCCGCATCGGGGACACATGGTATTCCTACCGTCGTCTCGACCCCTTTGCCTCGGCCCTCGCATTTATGGTGGACGGTATTCGGCAGTTCCAGAGCGGCAAGCCCATTGATGAAGTGTGGGGCAAAATCGGCACCGGCATGCTTTCCACGATGCAGGACAAGACATTCCTGCAAGGCGTGTCCGATGTGATGAACGCGATTTCTGACCCCGAGCGCTTCGGCACCCGCTGGTTCACCAACATTGCCACAGGCTTTGTCCCGAACCTCTGGCGTCAGCCGTGGAGCAAAACTGACCACGTGTTCCGCGAAACCGATCTGCCTAACGACATGGGATTCGTCGAATCAGTCGCCCGCCGTGTCGGCTTTGGCATGTTCCCCAGCCCAAGCAACCCCATTGCCCCCATCCCGGCCATTGACGCTTTCGGACGTGAGGCCACCAAGAGCACCGGCACAGGCCAGCCAGGCAGCGACATCCTACTACGTCTCATCTCCCCCGTGGAAACACGCGAGGGTGCCGTAGGACGCGAAGGCCAGCCCGTTGACCCGCTGGACGTGAAGATTCTGCGCTACAACATGGCGCACGACAAAGGATTCGGCTTCACCGCTCCATCCCGCGAGATTCAGCGCACGATCAACGGCAAGGCGATCAAAATCAGCCTCACTGACGAGGAATATCTCTACTACGAGAAGAAGTCAGGCCAGGGCTTCCACAACGCCATGAAGACCATCTACGGTCAGAAGCAGGGCGATTTCAGCGAGGCAGACTTTGCCGACATCAACCACTTGCATGCGCGAGTGATGGAACCGTTTGGAAATGACGTGTTCTCCAAAGTCTTGCGGAAACGGCAGGCGGATCAACGGTGATCTACAAGTGCCGCCATCCCCATTATCATCATCAGTGCCGCTGGAATCTTTTGCCCCGTCTTAATGCCGGTCAAGATCGACGGTGGCGTAGCATGACCATCAACGTGCCTCCACAGATGAAGACAGCCGCTGTGATTGTTCACATACTCAGACTCGGGCGGGTGGAACTGAACAACGCATTCGTGAGCGTCCCAAAACAGGGACTTCACGATGCACATTTCCTCCCATGACGGACATTTGGCAGGTGAATCAGGCAGACTCACGCTGACATGCTCCCACTGCGTTTCTGTGCCATCGCAGGCGATGATATTCAAGACTCGCCCATTTGCCGCACGCCCAGGAACACGGAATGCTCCGAATGGCGAGCCGGGGGCGCTCTTGTGATTGAAATGTTGATCGCGGAATTGTTCAGGAAATTTCATAAGATTAAAAGGATTCGAACATAAACTGCCATGAAGACTTCATAAGCCGCACCCAATTACCGATAGCGGAAGGCAGGAAAGTGATGGTGGTCACGAACAATATGGATCTCCAGTAGTGAATGAGCCCAGGCCATTCGTAGCCTTCGGGTGGTTGCGACTCAGGCACCGCCGCGCATGGCCCTTCGTGTCCTGCGCTACGGGTGCATTTCCAGCCAGAAGGAGGCAGGGAACATTCGGGAGTGGGCGTGGTGGTCATGGAATCCACCTCCCCGTGATGAACTTCGATGCGACGCACGCGGCAATGCCTAGACTTATCATGCTGATGGATGACCAAGATGGGTCATAGCCTCCCCCGATTTGATGCCCGCAGCTTGGGCAGGTGATGTAGGCGAGGAGGTTCATGAAGTAGGAGGTTCGGGAACTGGTTGCCAGTGAGTAGGATTGCGCGGCATTATACTATCGCGATAATTGCCATTGGTGTAATAGTCGGTCCAACCACCGCTGAAAAACTTATCTTCGCACTCATCGTAGAAAGTATCTTCCGCCGTATCATAGCAAACGCAGTAAGGACGGCTTTGACCAGTGCATGCCAGAACCCACGTCCCATCCTTCGGTGCCGTCTCAATTGGTTGCCACGCGCTCATACCAGCCCCTCCAGCGCCTTGATTGCCTTCTTCAGCGTGTCATCGTCGCATTTGAACACGATTTCGGTAAAGAGTGAGGTGAGTGTTTCAACGTCGCTCTCGGCCGGCTTCGGCTTCGCGGGTTTCTTCGGCAGTGGGAGGATTTCGATGATGTCTAAAGGGTCTTGGCTTTTAACCCAAACCCTTCCGTTTGGAAGATGTGATTGCCCATCCAGTGTGAGATATGGGTAGTTTAGATGTTGGCCGCCTTTGAAAGTCAGCTTAGACTCGTTCCCATTCCTCAACCTCAATCTCTGCCCCACGACACACTTGGACAGGTCGATGGCTGGCGTTTTCTTCTTGGGTGTGTTCATGGTGTGGTGGGCTGAATGGTCAAAAGCAGCGCAATGCAGTGGTGGATGGCTTCAGATGTGACAATTCCCCATCGCTCATTCAGGCCCATAATGGGCCAGCCATCCGTGCCGCGCACGGCTTCCAGATGGTCAATGTAATCGTCCCACAGTTCATCTCCAATCTTCCGCACCACGGGCATGATGGCATCTAGGCTGGTGTGGTAGTGCAACATAGGCTCCTCGGTTTCCACAAAAGCGCCGCATCCTCCATGCCTTACGTCGTGGCGCTCATCGTTGGTAACGTCGCGACCAAGGACGGGCATCTGGCATTTCGGGCACCACCAATCCTCCGATGGTTTCCAACCTGCCGCCTCCGCGACCATAACCCGGATATTCTGCCTGCCATCCTCAGTCTCAGCGAGGGTCAGGAGTGACTGTAGCGTGTGGGGTGTATTCATGGTGTTTATTCTTTGGACTTCACCCACGCGATAGCGGCGTCAATCTTGGTATCCCATGCCTCGTATTCGGCCAGGATTTGAGCGCGCGTCTTTCCTGACTCTCCGTGATGCTGTTTCATCTCTTCAGGAGTGAAACGTTTGAATGCGTGGCGCGCACGTGCAAGATCGTCACCCTTCAATTGTGACAAGGCGCGAAGTGTGAGTTCTTTGTGTTCGTTCATATCGGTGGTTCGTTGTGGTGGCTTGAGGGGTAAAAGGCTCACACTTTCTTGCGTAGCTTGCGGATCTTCGCCCGCAGTTCATCGATGCTTACAAACTGGCCGTATTGGTCAGCAATGCGCTTTCCACATTCGATGAGATGGCGTCCAATCTCGAAGTTCTTGTTGTTGTCATGCCGCGAGATGAAAGGCGCAATCGGGACGTTGGAGCTACTGATAGCGCGGCCTGCGCGGATCATAAACGCTGCTGCTTCACGATGGTTTTTAAATTGCGGCATGTGGTTGAGCTTGAGTTGAGGGGCGTGGGGGGGTTATTTCTTCGCCGCATCAACGTGGAATTTGGCATTCAATGCCGCGTCCACCTCCTCAACCCGATAGCGCACCGCGCCACCAATCTTAAAATAAGGTAGCGCACCGCTCTCGGTAAGAGTGAAGATCGTTCGCGTAGAAAATCCGAGGTGAGCGGCAATTTCTTTGCGGGTTTTATACGGCGAGGTTGCTGTTGGTTTCTTTTTCATGCCCTGTATTGTGATGCGATCAATTGCATTATCAAGAATAAAGATGCAATTTCTTTCCTAGATGGCTTCGGAGCGAGTTACTTGCGCGGATGGTGGAGGTTCATCAGTGTCGCATGCCATGCAGATCGCGATCCCGTTCTCAGAATCCACTTTGCACGGGTCATTATTCCATAGCCGTGTGCCGCAGCCCTCGCATACCTCGTTCAGGGTAAAGCATTGTCCCGGCCCATCATCGTCCAATACCTCAACAACATCCTGACCAGTAAAGCCGGGATTTTTGGCGATTGCTTGGGAATAGGCCATATCATGGTTCTCCGCTTCGATTTGGACGGTGCGGCGTTCAGTTTTGTGGAGGTCGATTTCGTATTTCATAGTGGCTGTTTGGTTAGCGTTCACTCTCTCAGGCAGAACCCCTCCCTCTCCCCATTGCAGAGAAGATGAGGGGAACCCAGACGGACTTGTTTCTCTTCGCCCCATCACGACACTTGCCGCTCCCAGCGAATAGCCCGCGTCCTGACCACGTCGGGCGACAGATACCGCTCTCATACGGTCTATCTTTGCGTGTGCTGGCGTTTCCGCTTCGCTGAGGACTTTGACTGAGTGGCCCCAAGGAACAGGACAATAAAAAAGCCTGACTCCGGGGTGCAGGCGGAAATCAGGCTTTCGCTTCGGGGAAGCTGGAGTTTGAAGCTCCAGTTGCACCCGAAGCAGACTCTTTTGGAGTCGCCGCGATAATGCCAGAATCAGCCGATTTAGCAAGAAGAAAAAATAGCGACATTGTGAGTTTCAGCCCATTATAGAGCATCCTAACCATGAAACTCTACACTCACCATTCATCGAACGACACGCCTCCATTCACTACCAGCACATGGGACGAGTGGCGAGAGTGGCAGTTCGCAGGGATCAAAATAGTCGCCATGGAGGATGGCCACGGAGGGAGCGAATTTTCAATTACTGCGTGGGGATGGTATCGCGGTAGAAGATGGAAACATCCATCCAAACAAGGATGGATAGAACGCATCGCATCCCGACTGCTACGGTTTGAGAATGCATCGCGTAGTATGAGTTTTACCCAACGCGTTGATTGGGTGGAGAAAGCTCGGGCAAAACACGAGTCCGCAAGAAGAAAAGAAACCCCGGCCACAAATCACCAGTCAGAACGCCCGTCGCCACCCCACTGATGCCCGCTCCGCGTGTCACTCGTTCGCAAGCCAGGCAGCATGCGCGTCGGCTTGTGACCCTGTGGCCGCATCTCCTTCAGCATCTCCATAGCCCGCTGTGCCTGTGTTCTGATCAATGCTGGCGCGTCCTGATTGCGCAGGCTGGAGACGTCGTAGTTCGTCACCGAGGGCTTGGAAAAGAACACGTCCAACGCCAGCGGCAGAAGAATCGAGTCGATGAAGTTGTTCGCCACAGGAAGGGCGGTCCCAGGATCAACCGTAGGCGTCAGCGTGGCGTAAATATCTGCCACGGTCAAAACTCCTAGCGAGGCCCGCGACTGGAACTCAATCACGGTATCGCTCGCCACGTAGCCGGAGAGCATCATGCGCAGTTTTAGAGATCCGCCTGAAACGGTGGATTCGATGAAATACAGCACCTCACCGCCGCGTTGCTGCGTCAATTCCTCCCGGTTGCTCACGGCGCGCAGGCGGGTGGTAGAATTGCGATAGCGAACTGGCTCCAATACCGTGATGACATCCGCGTCGAGTTCGACTGTGTCCACGTTCACCGTCGCATCGCCACTGGCGGTGGCTGATAGGTGCGGAAACTGGAGACTCGCAGTTGTGCCAGCAATGCCTGTGATGCGGTTCATGGCCGGATCACCCGGTAGTTGCACCCAGCAGCCGGCGGCATACGCAGGAAAGGTGCCTGTGGCCGTCTGCCCGCCATTGGTTAACCCTGTGACTGCCACCGTGAACGGAGCGCGGAAATACGCGCTCTTTTGCTGTTTGGCGGCAAACAAGGGGCCGATGACGGCCATCTGCTGCAAGGCGTTGTTGATCGAGGAAACCGCGTCAGGGATAGGATCATTGAAGTCCGCGCCGCCCGCGTAGGGGATGTCGTGTTGCTCCTCGCGGAGGTAGGCGAGCATCAGGGCTACGGTTTCGCGGGCGGTCATGATCAGATTCCAGGATGAATGCCGACGACAACAGCCTCCGGCATGCTCACGCTCACATCGTCAAGCGTGGCGATGACATCGGTTTCGAGGGCCAGCTTGTAGGTGACCCCGCCGCGAACGATTTCCCCGCTCTTGTAGGTGGAGAGATAGACGTTGGTGCCAGGCTCAATCGACAACTCGCAGCTAGGCCCGCAATCAACGACGACGGCCTCCATTCGCGTGTTGGCACCTTGAACGGCGACAGGGAGGACGATCCCCGCTGCGGTGGTCTGCTCGCGAGGGGTGACGTTGAGAAGCAGATAACGGCCAAGGGGGCGGATTCCAGGGTTTTGCATGGTGGTGGTCATGGGATTAGGCGGCGGTGGATTCTTTGCGGCGGACCCAACCAGCGTTGGCGAGTTCGACCTTGGATTCAGGGAGGGCGATGGCGACGCGCAGGGCATCTTCTTCGACGCCCAGCAGCGCGGCAAGGGCTTTGATGCGCTTGGGAGGCTCAATGAGATCAAAGGCCAGGTCACAGAGTGCGGTAGCGTCGGCCTTCACAACATCCCTCACGAGCAACACAGACCCGGCATCTTCAACAGTGGGGGCCAAGTCTGAATCAAGGATGCTGGCAAGAACTGGAGGCTCGACCACGGCCACCTGTTCAGTGGTCGGAACGGGCCAGTCTTCCACTTTCGTAGCTGGAAAGGCCTCCACGGCGGGCGCAACGGTCGGCTCATCGCTCAGCCCAACCACGTTTTGAGCGGGAGTCGTGTCCGCTGCGCCCATTTCGGGAGGGGATTCAATGAGAGTGGAGGCAGGGGCTGGAGTCGCACCAGCGGAGGCGACATTATGAGGATCGCTGGAATCCGATTCTCCCTGACTTGAAAGTTGAGACGCTCCGAGTGGAGCCTTGACGATTTCCTTCGGCATCTCCACCGTGACCACCATCGGATGCGGCATCCGGCGCTCGTCCATCATGGCATGCGCCAGATTGTCGGTGGGGCGTTTCTTGCCGTCCCCCTGCCAGATACGCAGAGGGATGCGCAAAATATGCCCTTCCAGCTTGGAGTCATAGCGGAAGACGTAGGCGCGGTTGTCTTTGGCGCGGTAGTCGTAGGGTGACGTGTTGCCGACGCCGATGAACTTGGCGACAATTACGGGTTCACCGTCTTGGATGTACTTCGCCAGCGTGGCGGAGTCGAGACGGGCGGGGAGGTTGGCGGGTATGGGTGTGGTGGGCATAAAGGTAAAAAGGAGGCCCGCGCAGGTCTCTCAATCTGCGCGGGCCGAGGTCAAACAACGATTACGAGGACAGGGTAGGCACTTCGAGGCCGGGATGCTGGCCCGCGTGGCGCATCAGCGAGTAACCGCTGGTCTTGCCGTCCGTGCGAATGCATGGAGCCTGACCGAACACGGTTTCATAGCCGCCGCCATCGACGAAGGAATAGTCATCCTTGTCACCGATCAGCATGTCGTCCTGGGCATAGCAGCGGACTGCGCTGTTCTGCCCGAGGATGAGGCTGTTCATGTCCACTGCGCCGTTGGCGTTGCATGGGATGATGTAGGCACCCGCGTCGAACTGCGAGGTCCAAATGAAGTCAGGCGAGGTGTTCGCGGTGGCTCCGCCGCCACCGGCAGAACGAACATAGGTCGTGCCGTCCACCTGGAGGCCCCATGTGTCGTCAGTCGCGACGAGGTTGCCGAGGGTCGCGGTGCCAAGGGCGGACAAGTCAGCGCCGACAGAAGGATCGAGAATCCCGTTGAGCGTGATCTTATTGCCGTTGTTGCCTGAACCCAGCCAGGACACGAACCCGACAGAACCATCAGGATTGATGACCCAGCCGTAGAACGTGGCAGCGGCCATGTCCGAATAGAACGTCGTCCACGCCACGCCCGTAGGAGCGAGCGAGGTAAGCGCCGCCTGGCCTTCATACCACTCATAGGCGTAGCCGCCCATCCATGCCATGTATGGTGTCTTCGTGTCCGTCGCGTGGCTTTTCAGCACGCAGGAGGCTGCGGCGGTGTCCACACCGAACCCGGTGGAGAGCACGGCGCGAGGAGCCAGAGGATCAGCGACCTGATCGTTTTCAGGATCAACGGAGACGTGCTCAAAGAGGCCCACGCCGTTCCAGTCCAGCAGCTTGCCGGAGAACATGGCGTTTTCCTCGTTGCTCTCAGCGCCACCGTGCATGGCCGCCTGCTCATAGCTGCTGGAGTTCTTGATGCTGGCGATCGCCGCATCAGGAATGTACACCATCGGCTTGTAAACCGGACTGCCATTCTTGTTCCGCACGATGATGGAGCTTCCGCCCGTGCGCCGCCACTGCGGGATCGCGTTCGTGATGCCGGAAGGCGTCAGCGTGTCCAGCGCGTTCAGGCTGGCAAGCGTCTTGCGACCGTTCGGATAGATGATGTTGCCGTTCGCCTGAAGCTTCAGCGCCATCTTCATGTCGTTCATGCGGCGGCGTCCAAGTTTGAGTTTGAGCGACTGGAGCACCGTGGAACGAACGCTCGCGCCCGTTGCCATGAACTTGAGCTGCTTCTTCGTGAACTTGAAGGCATCGCGCCAGAAGTCCACCACGCAGCCGAAGGTTTTGAAGTCCACGACGGACTCATTGCCTCGCAGTTCGGTTTCACCACGAGCGCCGGGGCCGCGAGGCTGGCTCATGACGGTGAACTTCACCTCATCGCCAGCATTGGCAGATGCGAGGTCTTTCTTGACCACGAAGGGCTTTCCGGAGCCTTCAGCCCCCTCGAAACGAGAGAAGTCATCCACCGATTCGGCACCTTTGCGGAGCTGCTGGGAATAAACTTTTGCGACGACGGACGGATCAGCCGCGACAGCAGCGGCGAGAGTTTGGACGATTGAATTGGAATTGTAGGTGCTCATGGCGGGGTGAAATGGAGTTGATGAACGGTCAATGGCCTACCCATGGCCGGGACTGTCACCGTTTCTTGGTGAGTAAATCCAGGCTCTGAAGAAAAGCTTCCTGATCTTGCTGCGAGAGCTTGTCGATTTCGGCCATGGCTGTCTGAGGTGACAGACCGCCTGCGGTGAAACCGGCTCCGACTGGTGACCCCGGTAGGCGTACCGTAGTTTTCGGCACGGGCGGAATCGGATTTGCTGGGTTCGGCACTGGCTCGGCGCTTTTCGCGGCCTTGCTGGTGAAAAACTTTGCGAGCACCCGCCGGCCGATCTTCTCAGACCAATCAGGCTGACTCATGATTGGGTCGTTTTTGGCCCGTGCAAGCAGAATTTCGTCGGCGCAGTGTTCGTTGAACGGTGCGGCCAGTTCGGGGTCGGTGAGATATTCCGAGAACGTGTCGGCAACGCGCTGCTGACTGGCAGCTTCGGCTTGTGCCCATTCCTGATCTTTCTTCGCCTGTTCCCGTGCCTCAATCTTGGCATAGATGTCCACCGCAAGCTTCTGCCCCTTCAATTCCTGAATCTCTTCGAGGATGTCGGCGGCTTTGGGATCATAGGACTCCTTCGCCGTCTTGTATTCGGCCTGCTTCGCGACAATCTGCGCGTCGATGTCTGCCACGGTCGGGACAGCGGCAACCTGCGCGACCTGTTCCGCTGGTTTGGCGGCTTCCGCAGCAGCAGCCACGGCAGGGGGCAATGCTGCGACGCCGAAGATTTTGGTGAATGCTTCGCCGGGAGTCGTGCCCCCGCGAATCAAATCCAGCGCCTGAACGGTCTTGGCACGGTCCGCAGGGGACAAGGCTTTGATGGAAATGCGGCCCAGCCCTTCGCCGGCGGCGGCGAGTTCTTCATCCGTCTTGGCAGCGATGGCTGCTTGCTGGCGACTGGTGGCCTGTGATGCCTCATCCACGACAGCGGCTGGCGCTGGTTTCACATCATCCTTTTTCGGCTCAATCTTGAGCGCCTTCGCTATGCGTTCGGGATCTCCGCTCTCCAGATCGGCCAGCATCTCGTCGGTTGCTTCACCCCCGAATGCGGCAATAGCCTCTTCAATCGTCGCATCTCTTTGGGGTTCAGCGGCAGCAGGAGCGGCCACAACGGCGGGATTGGCTGGTTCAGCCGCGGCGACTGGCACGGTTTCGGTCGTGGCGACGGCGGCAATGGAGGCGGTGTCAGGGTCTGGCATGGTCGTGTGTGGTTGAGTTTGAGGCGGGGAATCAGTTGAAAAAGGCGTTTTAAAGGATGATGATTATGGGCGTTTCCCCTCCCACATTTGAGCGTTTTTGGTCGCCAAATTGCCGAGCAGTCGAGCCAGTTCTCGCAGGCCTTGAGGAATCTTGAGATTGCCAGCGTAAGTCAGGAATCGCTTGGCGTTTTGGCGTTCAGTGACTGCCGCGAGTGTTTGATGTTCAGATATGGTCATAACGTGGTTAGGTGGCGTTATCGTTTCGGGCGGCTGTTGAAAGTAGTCAAGGGCTGTCTTACGCGGGTATCTCTTGAGCCCGCCGTATGAGGGCATCTAGCTTTTCTGCCTTCACCTGCGTAAGCCAATGCGCCGTAGAATTCCAACCATCCATGGCAGTTCAAGAAATCCAACCCGTGCCCATATAAGTGAAGTTGGTATCCTCTGTTTTAAAGGTTGGGCGGCGCGATCCCGTCCTGATCGTCACATTGTTCTGGGTGATGCCATGGGTCACGATGATGCCAGGATCATGCTTCACTGACTGGCGCGACAGCCATGAGTTGCTGGAATTGACGCTGCTCTTGGAAGTATTCATGACTGATTCTCCCGGTCGTCGATGGGCGGACAGGCTTCAACGAGTTGGCGGTGCCAGAATCCGCCGATGTTCTGCGTGGAATCTTCTGTCGGATACTTCTCCCAGTCGGTCATGGGAGTTGGGGGGAACTCCTGAGCTACCAAGTCTCCTCCTATGGAGGTTTCAATAGTTCCAGCGCCGAAAAGCACCTGTCCGCTGGTCTGATATTGAGGAAATCGGCAGCCTGGGTGTAGGCATTCAGGCAGTGAGCCGCTGCACCCGTCAAAACTCCAGTTGATACTGTCAGTAATTGGGGTCGGAGATCTTTGCTCACGCCTCGGCCATGGACGCTCGGATAAGAAATCACTGATTTTGAACCAAGTCGGATACATCTTGCCGTCACGCGTCCTGCTGCGTGGATGTGTTCTGGCGGCGTTCAAGATATTGCCACTTACATCTTGGGATGCCAAAGGTAGATTTCCCTTCTCAAACCAAAGCTTCAATAGCACCGTGGGCCAGTACTCCATACGCTTCACCCAGTTCACAGTGTAGGGAGTATTTCGCTCCTCCACAGTGCGCGTTCGGCCAAAGATGAAGGCCCGCTTCTGATAGCCCGCTTTCGCTGAGTGAACCAACGTGTATCCTTGCAAACTCGACGGAATAGATTCAGCGTTTTTGATCCATTTTGGGCAATCGCTCCACAGCACGACGGAGTTGATGAAATCGGGAAGCACATCGTTAATATCCTCCTTCGCCACGATGGAAAAACCGCGCTCGGCAGGATTGGGCGTGTCCACCCAGTCAAAATTTGAGTTGATGGAGGGCATTTAGGATCGTGGTTGAGACCCAGTACCGAGGATGTCAGCAAGACGGAAGGCGTAGGTAAGGCCATTGCTACTCACAAAGCTTCTCCATGTCACCGACTTGTCGAACTGGCGCGGCGCTGTCCCTGCTACCTCATCGGAGGCTTGGCCGGGGGTGATCGTCAGGACTGCGGTAGTAGCATACGCGTTCTCAAGAGTGGCAAGAGTACCAGGCATTGTCACGCTACCAGCGCCACCGACACCACTGACGCCGTTCGTCTGTGTCTGGGCGATTGTCTGAAAGGTGTTGCGATAAGGTTCACTTTTCTCGTCAACCAACGAGTCTGCCCATGCGCCCGTCCACGACGGAACGAAAGCATCCCCTCGACCGCCCTTGAGATGGATGTAGGTGTCAGTCGGAACCCCTGCCCCAATGTAAAAGAATAGCGTGTTCGCTCCATTTGCCCCGCTGCCATTCGTCACAACAATGCTAGCCGTCCCCGCGCTGCCTGCGGGACATGTGAGCGTAATACTGGTGTCACTGACCACAGTAACGCCAGTGGCCGCCACGCCGCCGATGGTGACTCCCGTTGTCCCTGTGAAGTTAGCGCCAGTCAATGTCAGCGTCGTGCCGCCATTATTCGTGCCGAAATTGGGCGTGACGGATGAAAGAGTCGGAGCGGCCATAGCGGATGGATTCGGGCGTTTTTAAGGGGCTGTCAAGGTCACACCATGAATCGAATGCGGCTGCGAATCTGACTCAGCTTACGGGTATGGTGTCCGACCGCTCCGCCTTCTCTGCTTCCCTGTAAATCACTGTTACCCTCAATGGTTTCCACAAAACCGTTTTTGGGTGCCGAAATGGCAATGCCCGTGTGGCTGAATGTGAAAATCACGATGTCGCCCGGGCGAATGTCCCCGTCATGTGGTTTCTTCGTGCTGGTAGTATTGTCCTGTCGGCGGCTCCAGTTCTCCAGATCCCACGCGCCTGCGGTTGTGGGGCGTTTGAATCCTGCGGTTTCCTTGATGCCAGTGGCCTCCATGGCTTTCTTCACACAGAAGTCCACAAAAGCAGCGCACCAAGGCCAAGACTCATGCGGCGGCAGATTGGTGCAGGCCTTGTAATCATCCACGCGCGGGCCGCAATTTGTGCCATCCACCTCCTCAACGCCGATTTCGTGAGTGGCTGCGTGGACGATGGCGGCTGGGAGAATGGCGCTCATAGAGATAGGTGGTTGAGATTACTTCGGCCTCACCATCCAGAAAACGCTGCCGATGGCAAGCCCTATAGCGAGGACGGCCAGGATGATTCGGGCGGCGATTTCCAGCGAGTTCATGGGGTGATGACAACCGGCTCTTTGGCGCTGGTGGTGGGCGTGAGTCCTTTGGTGATAATGGCACCTGCCTCTTGAATGAGGACGGCATCGCCCGGTGTGATGATACCCTTGTCGGCTGCGGCGGTGAGGCCAAGCGAGCCGAGAGAGACAACCTTGCTGATGGTGGTGTCTCCGCTGGTGAGAACAGCGGTGGTCTGGTTGATAACCAGCGCATCTCCCGGTGAGAGTTTGCCGGTGGCGACGGCGGCGGTCGCGCCAAGCTGTTCAAGCGAGACGACCATCTGCTTTTGCTGCGGGGTCAGCGTGCAGGCTGCGAGCATGGCGCAGAAGAGTGCGGCGATGAGGACGAGGGAGTACTTGAGCATGGGTTTCATGATGATGAGTGGGGTTTGAATGAATGGGAATAGAAGGTTTTTCATGGTGTGGTGGGTGGAGTTACTGTGCGTGATGAGAGGTAATTCGCCTTGAATAGACTCATTGTCCTGTCGAATTGTTCGTCATCGAACCATGTACTATGGTCAAATTCTGGCTGGCTGCAATCTGTTACGACTGTCGGGAACCTGGATGCAAAGCCGCCTCCATTCAGACCAAGATAGCCATAGCCAAGATGAGGAATGCCAAATGGAGCAAGGATGAACGACAGGAAGCGCGTGAGGAAGCTGGCATCGCGGGCTGCACGGAGAGCCTTATCTTTGGGGCTTCCGTAGATGAACATCCGCTTGAAACTCTTTTTGCGGATGGCACGAGCAAAGTCGGCCTCAAATGCCGCTGGCGCGAAGCAATGAACCTCGTTGACGTGGATGCCGAGGTTTAACAGGCGTTGGATGATGTCGTTCCCATTGCTGTGGCCTACCAGCACAATTTCATAATCGAAGTTTTCATCGTTCTTGTAGGTATTGATGAGTTCGATCAGTTCATCCACCCGCGCACGCTGGCCCTTGAATCGAAATATGGCCGAACAGGTATATTCGTATCGCTCCGCCACGATGTTGCCGTCGAGGTTCACATCAAGCCACCAGTCAAACCGGCGTGTCCAGGCTTTAAAATCCTGCTTCACGCGGATGCCGTTTATCGCCAATATCAATGTGCGTTTTGGTAGCGGGCGAATGGCGCAAGATGGCGATGATGATTCCATAGGGTTACTGCCAGAGCTTGTCGATGAGTTTCCAGAGCGCTGCGAGAATTGCAAAGGCAGTCGAAATACCGGCGATCATCTTCATGGCAAGATCTTCTAGCTTCTTGACCCTTTTTTCGATTTCACGCACCTCGGCACGATGGGCGGGCCAGTCAGAAGTATTATGCTCGATTTCCGTCAATTTTGCATCATGGGCTTTGAGGGTGTCCCTCAACTCCTTATGCCATGCTGCGTCCGCCTGTGCCTTCTGCTCCAGCAGTCGGACATTTTCAGCCTTCATTTCTCGCTGTTCGGCTTCGGTCATTTGCTGGCATGTTCGATGAGTTTTTCGTCAGCAATCCGGACAGCCTCAGACGCTGCCTTTAAGCGTTCTTCGGCTGTCGGCAGCACAGGAACGCCCGCCTCCGCCTCCTGAATGGCAATAGCGACCTTCTGAGCCTCCTCGGCATGCACCTGCGCAGCAAGCGCCACCTTTTGAGCCTCTATCGCATTCGCGGGAGGACTCGGCGGCGAAGCGAGAGTATCATCTTGCAGTGTCATGTATGAGAATGTCGCGACCATGTTCCTCTTCGCTGGTTTGTGGTTATTTAAATATGGTCTTTAAAGCTTGCAGTCCCAGCTCCGCCATCAGCGCCCACGGCCTTCCAGGCTGTTGCCTCCAGTGATAGGATTCCACGTGAGCCTCTGGGAAAGCAGCCTGCAAAGCGGGCAGTTTGGCTATTGCATCCTCGGGAAACAAACCCGCCAGCCACCAGTGCGTCGCAGGCGCATCACCCGTAGGCGATCCCATCGGCACAAACGCAGCTTTCGCCACGTCACCAAACGCCTGCGCCGCTGCCTCACGCACAGCATCCAGAATCTCAGAGGGGATGATGATCAGTTGCCGCGTCATGCCGTTTGCAGGTAGGTGAGAAGTTCATCTGCCGTGTCAGTATCCAGCAGGGAGGTGAAAAACAGGCAGTGACGAATTGAGCCCAGCCAGAACACGCCGGATACAAGGCCTAAGTTGAACGAATCCAGACCGCTCGTCCAACCTGCGCCAAGCCCCGTCGATGTGCTGATAAGCACTCCGTCCACATAGAACAAACGGCTGCTTCCGTTGCGCACCAGTCGCACGACATGCCATGCATCATTCTGCACATCAACCGCACCACTGATCGCCAGGTCCCCGCCTGTCGGGCAATACCAGAGCAGTCGCGGATTGGTTTGAGCCAGGACAGTGTTGGACTGGGTAATCCCTCCTGATACCCACAGTCCACGAGTGCCCGCACCGCTCGAAAGCCCCTTCACCACCCCCCATTGCTCAAAATCACCCGTGCTGCCATACAGCGTGAAATTATCAATCGTCGCATCCATGTGGTCATCCACACCGTCAGCGCTTGCCGCAGCCCTTCCGTCCCCATCATCCGCCACATAAGTGAGCCGCTCAGTCCCAGTGCTGCTCAGAGTGATAACACCCTTTCGCCCCGCCCAGGTACCAAACGGGTTACCGTCCCCTGTCGCCGCTAGTGTTCTGTAGTCCAGCCAGTCTGACAGCTCCGCCCTGTTCATCGGGTCAAACGGCACCGTCCGTGGCGGATTCATCAAAATGCGGCGATTGGTGATGATGTTTGGCATCTTAGTCTTGGAGGATGCCAAGGGCAAGTTGCAGACCGGCTGCTGTTGTCCAAGCGGGCGTGGTGCCACGGGCTACCAGAGCATAAAAAAGCGAGGTGGCTGCGGGCTTGATGACGAGTCCAAGCGTGTCGTCGCTGAACACCTTGTTGGCACCGCTAGCATACCACTTGTCAGCAGGCAGTGGAATTACCCCAAGACAAGTCAACGCCTCGGCATCGGAGACTGTCCAGGCGGCATTGTCAGCAGGGGCCGTGAAGGTCGCGGAGAACAACCACAATTCCATATCAACGGCAGCGGTTGTCGTGTAGTCGGTGATGCGCGCTGATTTGATGATTCCTGTCCCGCCAGAAACGCGAACCGCATTAGCGAATGATTGCGGGGCGGTGTCGGTGCCGCAGTAATCGCCTGTGGCGCGCGCATTTGTATCGGTGAACACCACGGCGCTGGTGACGAGGGCGGAAACGCCAACGACTTTGCCGATGACGGCCTCGCCTGCATTCACCTGCACGCCGTTTGTCGTCCCAGGCGTGGTCTGGTCAATGCCCACCTTGCCCACCAACGCCGTTCCGGCCACCAGCTTTACGCCAGTGGCAAACATCTTGCGCCACGCGGCCATGAATGCTCGCAGCATGTCATTTTCTGGACGCAGAGGCTGCGAGTCCAGTTCATCGAATGTGAGTTTAGCCATGGCGTGCGAATAGTGAAGGGAGGATTACTTGTGGTTCACCAACCCGATAGCCGCATTCGCAGACTGATCGGTGATCGTGACGAGGAAGTCGTTGCCGCTCTCGCTGTGAACGAAGAAATCGGTGTCTTCCACGAGCGCCACGTAGTCGTGAGTGCCGGTATTGGCTTTGACGAGCGCCATCAGCTTGCGAACTGCACCGGGGCTGTCCACGAGATCGACGCCGAGAGCGAGTTCTTCGGTGGCATCCCATTTCCAGCCACCGTCAAAATAGGTGTTCATCACGCCCTTTGCTGCCCCAGCGGTGCTCGCGAGAATCTTGTAGTTGGTAACTGCATCGCCGTCCGTGGTCGCGAGGGCTGAGATGTCCACCTCAACCCACGTCCATTTGTTGATGGTCGCGACGGCGGGAATATTGAATGCATGGTCGGCTGTGCTGTCCACAATCACGAAAGTGAGGTCGCCAGCCGACAGAGCCACGTCGGTATAGATCCAAAATCCCACGCTTTCTTCGGTGGTCCAGTCCTCGGCGCTAAAAGCCGTCCATTGCACCCCGTCACCAGCCACGGCAGCGTCAGGCCATGCCAGCTTGAGGCTGTTGGTGCCCTTGCGGGCAATCGTGGCGTCCTGCGTGTCGGTTGGAGCAGTACCAACGGTAACGGCACTAAACTCTGCGGCTGGCGTGTCATCCATCAATGCGACAGTTTTTGCAGTAGCCGTACCGTTTGTCATGGTGCCGAAAGTGACGAGGGTTGAATTGACGATACCCGTCAGACTGTTGGATGCGCCCAGGTTGCCCCCTGTGGAGTCCGAGGGAATTGTGGCGTCAGCCGTTGGTGTAGTGAACGCGCCTGTGTTGCCACTGAGGTTAATTGCCGTGCTGCCGCTGGATGTGGCCCCGTTGATGATCGGAGATGTGAATGTCTTGTTCGCAAAGGTTTGAGCAAGAGTCACCATCGCGAATGTATCAGCCACGCCTGCGGTGTCGGATACGGTCAGCAAGTTATCTCCTGTTGGATCAGCGAAATTGACAGTCACCTCACTCGTGTTCGCCGTGGCACCCTCTGCCACGATAGTGCTCGGCCCCGTCCAAACAGCCCCGGCACGGCCAAGACCGTTCAAACCGCTGTTGATCGTGGAAATCACGACGGAGACGTTGTTGTCAGCGTCAAAGCCCGTAGCCATGAGGTCAGGGAACCAAACCGTGCCGTCTGCAACAGTGGGATCAACTACCGCCAATGTGGTTTCAAACGCATCAGCAGTGTCACCTTCGAATACGTAGGTTCCAGCCACAGGGTTGTACACCACCGTGCCCGACGCATCAGGAAAGGTGATCGTGCGGTTCGCCGTGGGGTCCGTGATGACAATAGAAGTATGGAATGCGTTGAAGGTGCCTTGATATTTCAAGGTGCCTTCCCATGCCGAAAGCAGAATGTTGTTGTTCTTGTCCAGCAGGCCGTAGGAAAAATTGGAAGTCGCGATCTGAGCCTTGGGGATAGGCTTGTTCGTGTTCGGTTCCAGCTTGCGCAAGGCCGTGTCAAGGGTCTCGGCAGCAGGGGCGAGGCAGGAGAGCGCCGCGAAAACGGCGATGGTGGCGAGGATGTGCTTTTTCATGGTGCGGGTGGCGTTGCGGTTTGAGGTGGAGATTGAGTTGCGGCAGGCGCGGTTTGCTGTTGCTGGGCTGTGAGAAGGAGTTGTTGAAGCAATGCGCCTTGATCGGGCGGCAAAATCGAAATGCAATCTTGAATTGTTGGCGCGGCCTTGCGCACCATCATATCAGGATTGGTAAATTCGAGAGCCTTCAACGACTGAATGACGCCATCGCGCGCGCCCACTTTATCAAGCTCGGGCATGGCCGAGTAGGCTTGAAGCTGCTGCATCATCACCTGCGACCCTTGGAGCTTCGTCTGGTTCTGCTCCTGCGTCATGAGCATTTGAACGTCGATGTCGAGATTCTGAATGTTCTCCGGCGAGATCGTGACCAGTTCCTTGTTGTCGCCCTCGCCATAAGCAAAGGCCTCCGTGCGGTCAAAGTTGGCGTAATACAGCTTCACCGCGTAGCTGAAGGCCCGTCCCTTCGACCTGCGCAGCCGGCGGATTGGCTTTTTGAGCAGAACGGCAGCCTTGCTCATCAAAGCACGGACGCCCGTTGCCGTGTTGTTCTCCGGCACTGCGGAGAGATCGCCCTGGCTGGCGCTGGTGACCCCGCTGCGGTTCTGCGCGAGCTGCATGCCGATCTGAAACAGTTCCATGCTGCGATTGTCAGCGTCGGGCAGTTGCGCGAACTCCAGGCAGTCAGCCAGCGTCTTGCTCGGCTTCGGTTTGATCGTCATGCCGGGGCCGATGACCAAATCCCCGCCGTCCTCGTCGATGTGCATGTTCTCCTCACGGATGGACGTGATGGGATTCGCGTGCATCGCATTGCGGAATCCAACCTGATTCCACAGATCGTCTGTGAAAGTCTGGAGATAGGCGTATTTCGAGAAGAAACCACGCCCATAAAGCTTGTGAGGCACAGGCTCCCACACATCGCACTTGATCGGCAGTTCAGCCTTGGGGGAGATATTTGCCAGATAGTCCGCCCAGATGATCCAGTCCTCATGGTAGGGCGGGAAGACAATGCACATCCGCGCCTCCTTGCCATTGCCAAGCGCGTCCCCGCGAATGTAGGCCTCGATCAGGCGGATGCGGGAGTTCATCAGGCGGTCTGACTCTTCCACTCCCAGCGGCTCGTCGTCCATGGCCACGACGGTTGTAGCGTCGGCAGTCTGCTCTCTCTGGAGCTCTTGCTCTGTGCGCTGCTTCACATCGGCGCATCGGGCGAGGCGAATCGCATCCTCTTTCGACAGATTGAACCGGCGCATGGCCTCAAACGTGGACATCTCCACCGAGATATAGACGT
>Ga0172380_10003473_pt1 | contig 21593 bp, 22 predicted proteins | sample Leawe162metaG_FD_119747 | JGI IMG/M metagenome (GOLD analysis project Ga0172380, IMG submission 119747) | Leachate microbial communities from a municipal landfill in Southern Ontario, Canada - Leachate well 162 metaG | ecosystem: Engineered > Solid waste > Landfill > Unclassified | place...
AATCATACTGGAGTTGTTTGCACCACCACCGAAAGCACCCCAATATTTCTCCGCTAAGCTCTGACAGTCACTTTCCGTCCAAGCTTCATGCCAAAGATAATCAACGTTCCAATCAATGTCTATTTCCAACTTGTCATAAGCCGTAATATCATGCCCGAATTGATCCGTCGGATCCTTTAATGGATACATACCCGTCATACAGGAATGATATTCAACTTGCTTGCCGTTTGGTTCAGTTGTCCAATAATACATGGTTGCCGCATAATTGGATTTGGTATATTGCCCTTGCTCGGATAACGCAGATACACCGGCACGATAGTCGCGAATCATACGAACCCAACCATGCATGATACCAAGAATCGGAAGGCCAGATGATTCAAGGAACCGAATCGTTACCGTATTGTCCCAATCAACATTTGAAGGCACTGCGAATTTAATGTTACCAAGCCCATTGAATTCAGCCTTGTTGACTGTTGCTCCAGGAATCGTTACAGATAGACATGCAGATGCAAGCACGTTCTTGATTGCTCCAGCATTTAACCCACCAAGATTCTTAAACGATCCTGTTACATTCGCTTCGAGTGTTGAGGGAAGGTATACAAAGTTAATAAAGTGATAACCCGTAATATAGGGATCAACAGTCTTAACTCTCGTTCCACCCCACCGTCTTGAGAAATTATTGTCGCCGGATGTCATGTTCGTAAATGTGTTCTTCATGATATAAATCTCCAATAGGTTAGAATCCAAATTACATATTACTTTGTCCATTGTCACCTTAAAATACGCTTCCAAAAACTATAGCTATATGAACGCGTCCATATAGATGTCACAAAAGAGTTACAGATTCATATAGGATTAGATATATTGATGGTATCAATCCGCCCGAGAACAAATATAAAATCAACCCTTGGGAGAATGAATGATGGACAGACGAACTTTCATTAAAATGATAACAGGCGTAGTAGCAGGAATAACTGTAGGCAAAAACATACATGCTGAAGAAATTGTAGAGACTGATCCTGTATGGAATGCTCCTGCAGGATTTAAGCGGGGTGTTGTTGCAGAATACTTTAAACCGAATCCTGCACAGCAACAAATTGAAAGCAATATCAAAAAATACACTCACAATATAATGATCAAAGCTAGACAGATAGGTGCAAGTACAGACATTGCACACCTGGTTTCAATGTTGATGTTTGATCATCCAAATACTATATTTTCAATTATTGTACAAGATTGGTATTGTGCCAAACGAATGCATTGTAAAATATTAGAACACGTTAGACAAATTGGCGGACAAGAAGCTATCGACACTGAAGATATCAAATTAATTACACTTTTCAATGGTAGTGCTGTTTGTATAGGTACATCAAGATCGATAAATAAAACCATTGAAGATGCTGAAATGGTTGTAACAAAACGTGTAAAAAGAGAAAATGCTTTGATTGAAGAAATTGTTCAAGTACATAAAACACATGGCATTCCTGAAGAATATACTAGAAAGAAATTTGCGGCTGAGCCTGATAACAAAAGATTGTTTTACCTGTCGATTATGGATGAAGCCGCATTTATACCGAAAGGGGATAAAGTATTTGAACAATTAGAACAGGTGAGTGATAGAATGTGTCTCATTTCTACGCTTAATGGTAGTCACGATCAAGCATCTTGGAAATATAATTGGTATACACCCAAATCTATCTTTGACTATCATGTATCTAAATTGCCGTGGCAATTAGTATATGATGAGAAATGGTATAAGAACCAGTGCTGGGCTCTCAATAATGTTCCTAGATATATAGACACTGAATTGGATATAAATACTCGATATTTGTGAAAAATGGACCACGCCATGGAAGGAGTGGTCCCGGAACTGTCCCGAGGGGGTCTTAGACAGTTCACAAAAGCAGTCCATATTTTGTCCAAATCATCAGACACCAATTCATGTTTCTGATTAACCTATATGAATTTCTCATCATCATGCGGATAAATTGCAAATACCATAAGGAGCAAAACCATGCCGGATGATACAATTCTTCTGAGAAATCATTATTATAGAAAAGGACTAACCGAAGGCCTTGTAAAAAACTATTATCATATTCATCGCAGAGAAATCATAAGGGAAATCAAAAACAGATACGTTGTATTGTTTCTCTACACAGATATAAACAAGTTTACAGTCATCCGAAATATCAACAATGAACCGTTTACTCTAAATCCAAGTAACTGGGATGAAGTTATAAACCCCAGAGTAGTTTCTATTGCCGTTGAAATGCCTTCTTATACTGAATACTGTCTTATAGATGTTGATGTAGAGGAATCCGTTCCTGAAACCAAAAAGAAAAATGCTGTAAGAGATATTGAAGAATTCTTTAAATTTGAATGTAGAGATATAATTACTAGTCAAAAAGTAGCGGCTTCCTCATCTGGATATCATGTTTATGGTATACTTCGAGATAGAATGAATCTTGAATATGTAAGAAAAGATGTTAAAGGTAGATTACAAAGATACTTCGGCTCTCGTTATCGTATAGATCAAAAAGGAAAATCATCTAAACCCAACTTTGATCTATCGTCTATGAATAAACGAGGTTCCCATACTGTAGTCGGTGCTTTAAATCTTAACGGAACAAGATGTGTATACGTAGAAGATCTGCAATGGTTCAAACGATTGTCCACTGCAATAAGGTAATAGTATGAAGATAGAAGATTACGTTCATGGCGTTACAGGACTAACGAAAGCAGCATTGAAAATAAGGAGAGCGACCCTTGAAACAATTACAATCCGTAAAGAAATATGCTCTCATTGTACTCATAAAAACGAGGGCTTTAACAAACTACTGGGTGGAATGGTTGATCGCTGCGGATTATGTAAATGCGTCATTAATGCAAAAGTATTACTAAAAGATGAAGAATGTCCTGATCATCCAGCTAAATGGGGTAAAGAATAATGAGAGTCGTTGTTAAAACTGAAAACGCAAACTCTGATATATTAGAACTCCTCAATGAACGAAGTGAAGAAAAAATTGCATTCAACCTGCATAGAGGTATGGTTGTTAAACTACAAGACGGTGGACAACCAACGGCCGTTCCAAAAGAAATCCTCGAAATGTCCCCTTCATACCTTATTGAAATATACGAAGAAGGTGGAGCAAAAACAAATAGCGGGGAATCTACAATCGTCTGCGCAATGTCTGGAAAACGACTGAAACCATACTACACTCCAGTTAAAGGTGAATTGGCTTGTGGACGTCAAGCTTGGTTCAGCGTAGAGTCCGGCGTTGTAACCGTTACTGGATATACAATGGCTGAAACCGTTGAATTACAACGACACGAAATTATAGTGCAAAATGTAATCCCACCAGTGGTAAGCATAAAAACAATTAATGTCTGGAAAGGATATAGAAATGAACTACCCGGTATGTTCAGTATCTATAAAGAAGCTGTACACGCCGCATATGAAAAGGCACAATGCTATCATTGTAAATGCATCCATTATGCTACACTAAATGAAAAAATGAAAAATGTAAGAGCATTAAATAACTTGCAACACATTGAAGCAACGTCTCCGTAAATTTTGTTTTTTTTGATGGACAAACATATATGGCATTTTGAAAAACATTTTTGTATAGGAGAACTCAGATGAAACAAGATTATGGAATAGTGCTGTGCGAACAGATGATGTTTGAACTAGATAATGCTAGTGCTACTGGTGCAGGAATTGGTGCAGGAATTGGGGCAGCCAAAGTCGCTATTCAATGGGTGGGAAAAAGGTATAGGCTGTCTAAAGAAATGGCGGGTTGCATGTTGATTAAAGATCCTAAAAAATCTAAAGAATGCAGAGCAGAAATCTACGAAAGAATTGATACCCTTAATAAACAAATGCTCAAAAAGGGTATATTTAATACATTGATAGGTGCTGGCTTAGGAGTAATTGCTACTAACGTCATGGGCGCTATAAAAGAATATAATTCAATCGACGCCGCAATTCTAAGAAATAACAAGATTGCAGATCAGTATAATGGAGAATGGAATCCTATCACCAAACTCAAACTTTCGAAAGAAGCTGATGCCCTAGTAGCCCAAGCAAATGCATCTCGAGACAAATTTCAATCCCTAATCTCAAAAGCTGCTGGAGCACTTGGTTTAACTGCTTTAGTAGACATAATTAAGGGAATCTTCTCTTTTAGAGATAAGGAAGTTTAACAAACACCAACCTATTTTCAAGGATGGGAAGATCTAACTACAAGTTATTTCTTCCCATTCTTTCACTTTAAACTTTGACACAATCAATACTAACAACGGACAAACACAAAATTAAACGAGAGGGCGATTCAATGCTAAAAAAATCATTTATGCCACATGGCGATAGCTATCGATTTCCAATGTCGAGAGATCATGGAAGAGATAATATAAAATGTAGAAGAGATAAATGTATTTGTAATCGATCGGGTCATTGTATTATGCCTTCTCGATGCGAAATCGGAGATGATGGAATGTGTACCGGGTTCACAATAGATAAAACAACGAAGGAGAAGAAGAGTGAATAACGATTTATTCAATAATGGCGGACCAGAGATGGGCGGACTTCCTGCAGGTGATTGGATGCCTGATCCATGTCATAACTGTGGATGCCCCGTGTACGATCAAAAGTTTATGATTATGCGGCAGAGTATGCTACTATCGACTGATGGAAGAGAGAAGATTGGACTACACCCCGTGATGACTTGCGCTCAGTGTGGATGGGTACACGGAAGTAAGGTGGAAGATAAGGCTGCTCCCACGGTTGATGATGTCCCGGATAATATTACGAAACTGATCCTGAAACCAAATACGGCTCCAGACGGTGATCCCTCAGACATGCCTCCTCCGCTTGACTAGGTGATTGCTGGTTTACACTCACGTCGAACGAAAAACTGGGGTAGTTTCTTACAGTACTACCCCAGCTTTTCACGTCAGATGTTGATCATGGAAAACTTTAGAAGTCCACAATCCCATATACGGAGATATCCCTCATCCATACGAAGTTTCCATTCAGGAACATCTTTAGGTTCATCCGGGCGCTTTCTGAAATTTGCCCTATGATATCTTTGTCCTATACGCAAATCGACATAGCTATACTGGGACGGTGTTGTGCGTTCTTTTTCAAATCCTAGGGAATAGTATAATTTACCCATAGACCATCTTCTATCAGCATAACTATAAATAAGAATCCACTCATAGTTTTTTTGAAAATGTTTTAATAATTTTGATGCAATTCCTGGTATATGCTCTCCGATTTTTAAGCAAAATCTATTTAATTCCCATACTTTGGGAATGGACTTTCCACCTTTAGATGGATTGCCCTTTGAAAATGTCATTACTGCAACCAAATTATCTTCAAAAAATGCACCCAATTTGATAGATGACGCATCCCCTCCTTGTATATGATTTTCCTCTAAAAATTTATTCTTAATAGATGCATCTATCTCTTTAACTATACATTTTCTTGCATGAATTGTTCTCTTATTAACAGTAAGTAGTTGGCTAATTCGAGATTTGACAATCTCTTGTTTATACATCCATTCATCTTCAAAAACATGGATTAATTGTATGCCGAGTTTTTCACATTGTATTGTCTTGTTCAAATGATAATTTCTATCTTTTTTACACGCTTCGCTGTGCCAGTACAGTCCGTCAAATTCAACTGCAACATGAACATCTGGCATATAAAAATCCAATTCAAGCCCACACCCCGTTGCTTCATTTTTGATTAACCCCTGTGCTGGACTGTAAACAGTTTTTGAATAAATGGATTTAATGAATTCTCCTAGCTCATTTTCAACATGGGAATGTGCTGTGATTTTTGGAAAGCATTTTGGACACCGCCCCCATCTTTCATTATTTGCTCGAAGATTCATCCAATTCGTATGATAAGTGTTTCCACATAATTGACAGTTTGCCTGTATATCATATGACAATAAGGACATATCCTCATTTATTAATTCTTCTTTATTTATGATTGTTATACTTTTCTCAATACAAACACGCTCAATCGTTAATAATGTTTTAACTCTTATATTGTGTTTCGCTTTTTCCAAAATAGGATTATCTGAACCTTTAACTGCTTCACTTTTATAATACGGGCGAAAACCATCTTGAATATTTATAAAGGTTGTTGGATTCCCACTAATTTTACAAAGTCCTTCATTATCTTGTAAAAAATATGTACGATAATAATTCTCACTTGTAATCTTGTGGGTTCTTGAAATATGCCTTCCAATTCCTCCAGGTGTATCAAATTCTTCTCCACATATTTGGCATTGCAATCTATTGTCTTTTTTAATGGTTGCAATTTTATCATTTAATTTCTTTTCTAAAAACTCATCACGATTTTTCTTTCTTGTGCTTCTAGCTTTTTCCACTGCGGAATCTATCAACCACGAATTATTAACACCAAACTTATGAATACAAGTTTTTTTCTTATCTTCTATTGTATTGAGACTTCCGCAAGAAAGACAACAATATTTAAGATATCCTTTTTTGATACTTTGAAATGTTGTAGGCTTAGAGCATCCCTCTCTAATGCATATTCCTTCTCCTTCCGTTTTTAGAAATTTATCATAATAATCTTTTATCGAATATTCGGAATGATTATTCTTGATATGTTGTGATAATGATTTAGGACTAATAGATTCGAACCCACAAATTTCGCATTTTTTAAACATTTTATTCTCCCTTGCTGTTTATTATTTATCCAAGCAAAGGAAGAGCGTGTCAAAGCATATACGTGAAAAACAGGTTCAATAGCTTTATAGTGCAGCCATTGAACCTGTAAGTTGTTCAGTTACAATTGTTTATATGATAAAGAAGTTCAAAGAAATTTGTTCCACTACTCTAGTAGGGTTCAAAGTTACGTCTACATGCATTTGTTTCGCCTTTATTTCATATTCGGTTGCTCCAACACTAACCGAGAAGCCATAGAGCCCGCGCTTATCCTGGATAACTTTCAAGAACTTGTCGATGCCATCTCTAACAGCCGTCCACGTTTCCGCATCATTCATTTCGAAAACAAAGAACTTGCAATATTGTTCAAGCGCACGTTTAATATAAAGAACCAAACGTGTAATGTTCAAATCTTGCAATGCCGTTGGCCGCTTCTGAGAAGTCAACTGACCCCAAACAGTATAACCAGGATTGAACTTCACAATCGGGTTAAGCTGCTCAAGATACATCAACTCTCTTTCACTTAACCGTGGGCTAAACCGAAGTTTCTTAATAGCCGGTAAAGTTGCCCGATTGAAACCAGCAGGAGCATACCACAACTCAGCAACATTATCCGTATAAGGAATAATGCTGGCTAAATGGTATACAGGAGTAATCCAAATGTCTCTACCAGTAAACACGTCATAGATCTGAGAATAAGACTCGTACATCGCAACGTGATACGTATTATATGTATGCGTGTACCGTCTGTTTCTAAGAGCTTCATCAACTGACTTACTATCACCGTTATCAAGAATACCAACACAGTCTTTTCTTAGATCTCTGCAAAGGGTGTAAATCGACTGCTTAACATTAGCCGAATAACCACCATCCAAAACGATCGTAAAATAGATGTCTTCGGTATCAAGCACTTCGGTTACATACATCGTGCTATCATAACCATCTTTGTTTGCTTTGGCTCTGGACAACTGCCCAATGTAAGCCTGAGCAAGCAACTGATCCGCACCATTGATCGTATCCTGATCACCACTACCACCACCAAGTTGAACAGCACCATCTAAGAACGCTAAGGACCAATCGGTTCCAGAATCTTCCATTTCTTGGCAGAGATCACGATTCGAGTAAACAACCAATTCACTGAAATACTTATTGACAACATCTTCAATGAACGCTGACTCACCAGCAGTATCCGTCTTGGCCGGATTGAAACTAACTTCGAACGTCTGCGCGATTTCATAGGCATCTACCCACTGACCCAAATCATTGTCATAGTCTTGAGCAATCTGCTTCTTCCAAATGTCAAGCATATAGAAGCCTTCAGCAGCACGAACCGTATTGGCATGAGGAGATACGGAGATCTTGAAGCCATCATACCATTCACCACGGCCGCGGCCAGTAAAGATTACAGCGCAATTGTAGTCACCGGTATTATAACCAGCAGGAAGCAACGAATAACCCGTGTCAGATACAACGGTTTCGATTTCCTTCTCGGTATTCAGATTGGTGACAGGAATGGCGAATACTGTAGACGTTGAGTCAACACCATAATTGCCATCGGTTTCACCCAAAAGGCCAAGAGAGGAATAGGTTGAATTATCGGACATTACTCTGATGACATAAAGGGAGTCCGAATTCTTAAGGAATGAATCACAAACATACTTACCCTGGCCATACGGCTGTGCGCCAAAGTTAATGTTAGGGGGTCCGAATTCTTCGTAAAACGCTTTTGCATTGGTAAACACTAATTCGTTGTCTCGGCCTTTCTCCGAAACAATTGCAATAAAACCAATGGTTGATGGGACATTTCTTACGTAAAAACTTAAATCGATCACCTTACTATAGACGCCCGGCGAAACATACGACATTTTGAAATCCTCCAATTGAAATCCATCACAAACACACTCATCACTCACTATGAGCTTCTATTCATAAGTATGTCCTCGGATAGAAATCGTAATTTTCGAGGATTTCCGATAGTATGTGAAGTTCTGTTTTAGTAGTAGTATCTGTCTGACTTGATGTTTTTAGAAATTGTTATAGGAGATAGAGTTCTATAGACAGCAGATAGACAATTTTAACAACCAGACATGAAAGGAGTCCGAGGAGGACGAACCATAGTTCCTAATTCTGTATTTTCGTTTATTTTTTTCCAATTGATATCCATGCTATGGATTTCATCTATTGTAAAAGTTGTGAAGAATTCAATGTTGTTCAGATAGTCTTCATCCGAGCATGTCCCTGCCAAAGTATATAGATCAGTTACCAGTTCATAATTCAATTGAAATCCTTCTCGGAAGTCATCCTCCCATACTACAATATGCCTAAACCCTTTAGATAGCATTATTTTGGTTTTCCATATATCAATCATTCTTATAATTTCAGATGAATGCCAATACAACCCATTATATTCAATTGATATCTTTTTAGAAGGGATGTATATGTCAATTTCTCTTCCGTTTAAAAGTATATTATCATTCTCAATGATTTCTACATCAAATGTTCTAATGAATTCTACTAGTAGTTTTTCACTTATAGATACTCCCCTAGTTCTTGGAAAACAAACAGGGCATTTCGGTGTACGCCCGCAATCTATACTATCTTCAAATATCGTATTACACGCCGAACATATCCACGAATAACGTTGCATAACATTAGTATATTCTTCATACGAAAAGTTTGGGATAGATTTATAGTTGAGACGATCTGAATCAAATAATTTTTGATAAAACTCTTTTCGATGTATTTCTTTGATCTGATCAGACTGTGCCCAATGCGCCTCTCCATATCTTTCCTTACATGTCTGTTCTCGTTTTAATCTTACTTGTGGTGTATTTGATGGATTATCTGTTCCATAGTTCTTTAACCAAGTTTGTTTTGCCCTATCTTTTATTTCTTCTACTTGAAATATATTATCTACACCATATTTTTCATTACACGTATTTTTGCTTTTATCTCTAACTTCTTGACTTTCCATAGGATAGTCCGTTCCGTGATTCTTTCTACAAGTTTCTTTCTTTTTTTCTTGTATCATTTGGGATTGAGATGGATTCTCTGATCCAAACCTTTCTAAACACGTTGCTTTAAATGCATCTTTAACGGCTTGAGATCTAAGAGGAGATTCAACACCAAAGTTTTTCAAGCATGTAGCGGATTTTTTCTTTTGTACAAGAGGAGAACGAGCAGAACATGTTGTTGAACAATATTTTTTGTAGCCAATGATTAAATCCACATACGTCGTCTCTTTTCCACAGTATAGACATGTTCCATCAGTTTCTAATTTCATATATTTATCATAATATTCATGTGATGATATTTTGTGAACGTATCTTAGATGGCTGCTAAATTTTTTAGGCGTTTCAAATTCTCTACCGCAGATCTGACACTCCCTCATATTGATTCCACCAAAGATGATGACGACGCGGAGATGAAGACGGGACGAGACGGCCTTTTAAGTTTCTCTAATTCTCCATTTCCTTTGTTAAGTATCCAATTAATATTAACATTAGCAATCTCTTCTAATGTAAATGTCGTAAAAAATTCAATGTTGTTTAGATATTCTTGATCTGTACAGACAATAGCAAAAGTACAAAGTTCTTCAATTAATTTGAAATCCTTTCTAAAGCAATCACTAAAATCGTCTTCCCACACAACAATGTGCCTATATCCGTTTTCTACTAGAAATTTTGTTTTCCATATATCGGACATTCTTGTAATTTCAGATGAATGCCAATATATACCGTTGTATTCAATTGTCAGTTTGTAATTAGGAATACAAATATCTATTTCTTTACCGTCTAAAATTGTCCGGTTGTTTTGATTTCCTTCTAATCCAAGAGATTGAATAAATTCTCTAAGTTGCATTTCCCCTCTTGATACAGTAGTTGGATGACATTTGGGGCATTTGGGTATCAATCCATCATGCAAATGCCCATCAAAAACAGTATCACACATATTACAGATCCAAGAATATACTGGTTCACATCCAGTAAACTCTTCTTCTTTAAAGTTAGGGCGAATCAGTTGATTTAATCTGTCCCCGTAAAATAGTTTTTTAGCAAAATTTCGTTTCTTAGCTTCCAATATTGGTTGCTGATATGCTTCTACTTGAAATACCGATTCCGCTCCATATTTTTTCAAATTGGTTTCTTTGATTCTATCCCGTATTTCTTTATTTCGTGAAGCAACTTCAAATCCATATTTTATCAAATTGGTTCTTTTTATTTTTTCTTGGACTTCTTCCGACAATAATATGTACGGAACACCATGATTCTTCATACAAATTTCTGAGAATTTGGCTTGAAATTCAGGAGACTTCATATGATGATCTGTACCGTATTTCGTCAAAGATGTTTCTCGACTTTTAGCTTTGACTTCTTCAGATTGCATAGGATGCAATACACCATGAGTTTTCATGCAAGTTTCTGTTTTTTGTTTTTTGACACTATCAAGCTTATTGGCATTATCTACACCGTATCTATCAATACACGTCCTCTTGCTTTTTTCCCTTATCTCTGGAGATTGATTCGGATTGTCTACACCGAATTTCTCTTGGCATGTTTTTTTCCATTTATCTTTAAATTCGTTAGTCTTTGAATAATGAGGTACACCATATCTTAGTTGTAACGTATCTGCTTGTTTTTGTTTTATTTCAGAATTTTGAGCCGGATTTTCTGTTCCATATTTTTTTAAACATGTATTCTTGGTTTTAAGTTGTTTGTCTGGGTCATTTGCCGCGCATTTACTGGAACAATGTTTTTTGTATCCTCTTTCTAATGTAGTAAACGTAGTATCTTTTCCGCATACTACACAAAATCCTTCTGATACATCTGCCCTAATGAATTTGTTATAATATTCAGACGGAGTTAAATGTTCTGCTCTTCTAATATGTGTTACTAAACCGACCAACTTCGGAAATTCTCTACTGCAGATTTGACAAACATATTTCATTTGATTTTCTCTAATAGATATTTATCGATTGCTTCTCTTATCATTTCAGATGGAGTTTTTTGTTCCTGTTCGGAAATTGACTTGAGCTGATCAATTTGGTTTTGGCGGAGGTTTACTAAAAACGGTGTCTTTTTCATTTTTGAAGCTCCTCGGTTGTATAGCTAGTCACATAGGTGTTTACGTATATGTTTATCCTATTCAATAGTGATGGAAAAATGGCTCCTCAATTTATAATCAAGGAGCCAAATTTTAACTGTATTACTTTACTAGAAATATAGGTACCACGTCACCACCAACTCACGCGTATCATCCTTGCGAATTCCGCTAAAATTCACTTTGGCCAGCATTTCAACTTGGTTTTGTGTAGACAAATGATCTATCCCACCAACACCAGTTGGAATATGAGAAGGGGATACAAATAAACCAGCTTCACTAAGATCCCTATATGTATTTCCACCAAGGGATGGGTCGTAGAAAGAATTTCCGTTGCATTCTTCGGGTTGCAGCGTAACTCGAACAAGAGCACGTAGATAGGAATCAGCTTTATATCCCCCATACAATATTTCACCCGTTAAATGATCAGAAACTTCGAGACTGTCATAGTCGGGGTCTACGGTTCCACCTAGACCGGGGACTATGTCAGGATCGACTAAGAACTGGGGGTACGTTGCGTCCATGGCGTGATAGTCCCGTTCCCTTGCGCCACGTCCGAAGGATGCCGGATGTGTATATCGCAAGTTCGCCGTAGTACCAACAGGGTTCACATTTAAGTATCCAATCGGCACATGATCAATTAGCTCATACTCCGAAGATTTTACCGCCTCTGGTGTAAGTGGACTCCCAGACACCGATCCGCCTTGTCCTACCGCAAACCAGTTGATATACATCTGATGCCAGTTCAGGCGTTGCAGAGCAATCGGCTCCGCGTCATCGTTATGGTACCAGGGGTATGGGTAAGTTTGATCGCCTAGAGCGCCGAGGTTTAGCCCAAAAGCTCTTTGCATCATCCAGGATCTTCCATGGTACACGATCAGGTTATGAGTTTCTTCTTCCAGTTTAACTTGTCCGGTATTCACATCACGGGAGTGAATTGTCACTTTATTTACGCCTGGAGCGCCGAACGAACCGAATCTATCTCTCACATGTTTCTTTACAGAATCCTTTATAACGATTCTGTTTCTTTGTATTTTAGTATTCATATCAAGAACTCCTATCTTCGTTTTTCTCAATTATTTGAGACATTCACAGTTATTTGTTCAGTTACGATTAGATTTCAACAAGTTCAATTGCTTTTATCCCACGTATATCCATTTCACCAGAAGTTGCAAAGTTGACGCTAATGTATGCGAAATCTGTATAATCCTCTGTAATATCTATTTTGTTATATCCAGCCGGCATAACCACAGTATCCATTGTGTTTCCCAATGAGTCTATGAAGTTAATCGTTCCGCCTAAGAAATCTGCTGGATTATAATCTCGTCCAATTTCCATTCGGAATCTTATTGTTCCATCAATTGAATATTCTGGGACGAGAAATTCATCAATTGCCACGCAGTTAACCACGAATGCGTTAAATCCAACAACCGTAGCAATAAATGCTTCTGATGTACTATCCCAGATTAGCGAGTCAGATATATCCATAATCCCTGGTTCATATGGTGGTGGATCACCGAAGTCTATATTTGTTTCGGGATTCCACACCAGTTCATTACCTAGATATTGGGGACCTTTGTAGAAATCAATTGCCCATTCACCGAGGTCCGATCCTGTGCTATCTATAACTTCAATGTATCCGTCATCAAACATATTTGCATCGAATCTATCCCCTTCTTCGAAGTTTACATTGAATGACTCATCAATTATTATGTTAACCGAACCAACCCCTCCTACGTCACTTGCTCTAATCTCGTCAAAATTAAATGGACCTGCATCATTAACGATAAGGCTATGTTCAGTCATTAGCATGGATTCTTCTATCTGTATAATTTCATCAAATCTCATGTTAATAGACTGTAAGAATATTTCATCTAATTCACGTAGTTCGCCGTCGAAGATTTTTCCGTAGTTCTTTTCTTCGAACATCATTACGGCAGTTAGGATTGGTAGTTCAGTGATATTAACGTATTCATATTCCAATTGATTAACGCCTGGGAACATATTATCTTCTACGTAAATACCATCATCCATTGGCTCATCAATATTATATGAGAGCATTAGTTCACGGAATCTAGCTCTATATGGTTTAAGAAATCCAACTACCTTCTTAATAATTTCCCAGTATGCAAATCCTACTATTAAGTAAGAGATTGATTTTAGGTTTGTTAGTCCAATTTCAGCAAGGTAGTAACCGAGATCTCTCAGATGGTTTTCTTTTAATTTATGGAGTATGGTTGTATCGTAAGAGTATGTTAGTCCATACACGAAGAAGTCATTCTCAAGGGTATCATGTAGTTTGGGAGCCATTGCCTCAAGGAACATTTTAGGAAGAGTCCAGTAAGGGCTAGATACTGATGTTGAATCATCATATCTCCAGAAAGCATTTCTTTTTCCTAAGTAGTTATCTTGTCTTTGTTGCCACATTGAATACACTTGGGATTGTTCATCTCCTAATGATATTGGTGTGATTATATCATTTGGACGGAACGAGTATGTATCCCATTCTTCTCTTATCTCAGCGTATTTGATTGTGGAATCATCTATATCATCTCTTAGTCCGGGTACGATATTTCCAGAGGTATCCAAGTATGCTTGATCTAGCGGTGCGTAAGCTCCATCGTAGTATAGGGAGTTTTCACCCCAAGTTCCTACCGCTGCTTCATTTGGTATATAAAGTACCAGTGACAAGTTACCTGATTCATCTGCGAAATCTACGTAGTATCCTAGATCTATCCATCTTCCAATAAGTGGTGAAAATATATGATCACTTTCAGTTTCAAGCACGCGAACGATAATTGGTGTGTCCGGACGTTTTTCTCTTTCAGCAATTGCAAGTTCAGTATATAGTTCCGCAAGGTCCGGATCATATATTCCACCGCCTAGGGTATTATCAAATCCTCGGGTCAAGTAGTATTCATTAGCAACAACCATCATTTCTGCGGTAGTATCGTAGAACGTACCAGAGGCAGCCGTTTCATCTTCTGTTGGTACAAATGGGAATCTCTTAATACCTATTAGGTATTCTGCACCTAGTAGCATTTGGGCAGCGATAGTAGTTTGTAGTAAAGAGTATTCAGTAGATGGTTCTGCGTTTAGCGTAACAGTAACGGGTTCAGTAAATCGCGTCTGATCACCATATTGAGGATTTCTTGCAAGGAGATCATCAGGGAGTGTACAATCGAGATCAACCCATTTTGTACCATTCCACACATTATCTGTAGTCCGATGATTAACCACGGTATTATTGTTATCAGGATGAAACACATCACGATCATAGCGGACAGTATCACCAAACTGAAGAGTACTGGTATTTGTCGGCAGGAGATAAACAATTCCTTGATAGTGTAATACATATTCAATCCACCATTCAAAAGATTCCTGTAAGGATCTATTTAGTACAGATAGTTCTTGTGTAACGTATTCATATGAAATAGTTGAATTCAAAGAAAGGTATGGGGTGATTGATGGTAGTGTTATTTTGTTTTGATAGTCACCATCTTCCCCAATACGGTTATATTCAGTTAGTAGATTCTCGGCATATGGTCCATCTTCTTTATCATAATGCCAGTAAGGATCTGAGAGGACAAAGGGGAGATATTGGTATGTGTACGAGTAGTTAGGATCTCCCACTTTCTCACGGGGCCACACGGGCTTGCTATACATATATAATGCGTTTACGTTGGGGTCCTTTGCGCACCACCATTCGGATAGGACGAAATCAATCATTCCAAAGAATGTCAAAACTTGTCCAAGGGTTGCGGGTGTACCTTTGTGATGATAATAATCAATTAGGCTATGTACAAATACACCTTTCTCTTCTCTAGTCATCTGATGTGGATAAGGGAATCCAAATCCCAGTATTAAGTCATTTAGCTCAGCGTCTGATAAAGAGTAAGGGTCTGTTGCGTGTCTGCTTTTTGTTACAAGTGTTCTTTGAGCAGCGTACCAATCTACAATCATTCTACGTAGACGGACATGATCATTAGTCCAGAACGGCCTTTGATCCACTACAGTAGTGAAAAAGTCCTCAGCAATTTCCTTTTCACCAAGAACCAAATCCTTTTCATCTTGTCCTAAACCCATAAGGGATGTAAGCATTGTAAGAGAATCTGCATTATCTTCGTTGCTTTGTATGTATTCAGGAGACTCTGGCCAATCAGCAGGTTGTACTGTCGTCTTTACTGGATAGCTATTCTCATATTTTATGAGTTCCCACAGTTTGAAATAGTACAGCACACTATCCGAAGAAAAGTCTTGGAACTCAGGTACTGGTGGAATAATCATTCATCATCTCCTGAGTCTTCTTCATCATCTTCAATTACCACAACCTCATAATCATGTATTTCATTTTCTTCATCAACTATGATATTCACAATTGGAGTAGTTGGTGTATATACTGCTCTTGTGTAATAATCAATAACAAACTTTCCACCTTCGGCATAATATAGATCATCACTTAGTACAACAATCACGGATGTCATATATGCAGGAGGATCATATTCAAGAGTATAAAGAGATGTGCTAACTAATCTACCATTATAATATAGAGAGACATTCTCAAATGAATAAGGAAGAGGATCTGTAACAAGGAACGATTTATTTACTAGCATCGCGGCATCTACATCAAATCGTTTTCTAACTGGTTTCAATCTTTCTTCCAATGAACCAACAATAACTGTATCTAATTTAAGTTTCTTATGGCATTCATTAACTACATAGATTTCAAACATATTTTCTATAATTCTATCAGTAGATACAAGGGCATCTAAAAGATCAATACTTCGATACTCATTATTTACCATTACATCTAGGTAGATATAAATCAATTTGGATAGTTTGGATTCAAGTTCTCCGTATGATACATTTGTCAGATCTGTTCCTTCGGTTTCCCGATAGAGTAGAAGAAGATCCATCATTGCTAATTCTTCTGCTGTTAAGTTCTCGAGATTTGCTCCTTCAGGATCTGATATATAGCATTTGGGTTTGAACCGTTTGATCATAAGACGATCTTGTATCATCCGATTCATTGTAGTTATTGCAACTTCTGTAAATCCAAATACGCTATCATTGTAATCATATACTTGAGAGAACAATAGTTCAAACATGTTTCCATTTGTAGAATCAAACTCACTGGATGTTTCTGGAAGACTTACGTGATCAACAGTTATTTCTCCGCGTTCCAACCAATAATGATTGAACCAGTAATCACATTCCGGAAAGTGGTGATAAGAAATGGACACTATTAACTCCTTATGAATTGTCTACAGTAATTTGTCCTTGATTAAGATCATGTTTGATATCTTTCCAGATGGTCCAATGTTTGATGTTTTCATTGACCCTCGCTAGAGCAGCTTCTACTTGCTTCGGAGTTAGTTTCAATTCTTTCATTTAGAGATCCTTAATTTGTAAACGTTTTTACACAAGGAATTAACACGGGAGCACCACAGGAGCATACGTCCATTAATCTAGAATTGGGAGAATGTTCTGTAATCGTATTACCACTTCCCGTAGCAACAATCGTCATGCCGTGAAGTGGGCAAGCGTGCCCATCTCCAATACGAGAGAGGGGAGATCCTTCAACAATACATGTACTAGCTCCACTTATCAGAACCCCACCGTGGTCCGTTGGAGTTCCCACCTGGGATTGCTGGCGTGCCATATCTTCTACTCCTCTAATTCAGGCCATCCCCACCGCAGGAAGGCAGAATAATCACTGTAGGATATCTTTGTCCTGGGGGACTTAAAATTTGAACCGCTTTCCACTGAATCAAGCATTGGTGGGCGATCATTTCTTTCAATACCGAAGTCCACTCCGTAGATTTTTCCGTTCCCATCACAATCAACTCCTGAAAAAAATTCCTGCATTAAATATGTAGACGGTTGGAAGTTCGGCACAAAAGTCATTCCTCCGTCTAGTCCTTCGTCAACAGCATGATGTGGCCGTTGGTGATGATGTTGTTTATGAAGGTGTGCCACAGTCAGGTATGTATCTTCTACTGCATCGCGTGTCTCCGTCAGTATTTGATCTACCAGCAATCTACAATATATATCATTTCCTTCACCATCATCTAGCCAGCCGGTTTGATCCCAAAACACGCAAGATTCTCTTATACAATCTCTATCTACAGGAAACCCTGTGTCATCCGTATATGACAGAAACGGGCATTTTGCGCCATGTCCTATTGGCATAATTCATTACCTCTCAATTGCTGGGAAGCACACGTTATACATCAGTAATTTGTTCAAGTTGATTTTTGATTCTATTTCTGTAAGTGATGTACCTATAATAACATTTGCAGCGCGTCTTACTCTGTTGATACGGGCAACTTGGTATTCTTCTAATTCATTCCAAACAGGATCAAAGTTTACTGTGCCAGTATTGGTATATAGTTCAAAGTTATCTAATGCTGTTTGCAAATCTTCTAGCAACTGTGTGACATCTTCTTGGCAATAGGTGCAATTTTCAGATAGATATTCAGCTAGGGATGCTATGGATACAAGTTTATCAGCCAATCCAAAAGCTTGGGCATTACATTGGAGAATACAAAGATTGAAAGCAATTACAAATTCACTACCTTTAAAGTTGGCAGATAGCTTTTCAATGACTCCTCCTAATAATGACGTGTGCATCATGGCAATAAACTTTGGTGTTAATGTAACTGTTCTATATAAATCCTCATCCGGATTATTAAGATCTAGCATATCCCTGAACAATACATTATTTTGTAGGGTTGTACTGGACAGATATGTCTTCTTTAGATTGTGTACATAGGTAGGGGTTAAAGAAAATCCTTCTCCCAATTGAATAACAAATTCTTCTGAGTTACTTACTAGGAATGTTAATAGGTTATCAAATAGATTTGGATCTTCTATGCTTGAGGTATCTTGATAATTAGATAGCTCTTCATTTATTTCATTTTTACAATCATTTCGTTGGCTCAGAAAGGTTTGAACACCATTGACGAGGGATTTCATTTCCATTCGAAGTTTATGGGCAACTGTATATTCAGCTAGGGTAAGATCTTGATAAACAGTACCTTCATCTATCTGGGAGATTCCCGGTTCAAAGTCTGCTAATCCACCACCTGAATACATTGCCTGATAGTATAAAGGAAAGTTATAGGCTAAAGAAGTGCTATCCATTGATGCCCTCACTGTTTGATGTTTTCTTTATTGAAACGAACAAATGCTAAAGTGTACAATTTATTCATGAGGAGATGAGAAATGGATAATGTAAATCACGTAACTACAACTATATCAGATAGCAATGATCCACTTAAACAGAAATGGGAAAAACTTCTAGCCAAGCATAATACCCCACCAACAGTATATGATGACAATGTTAAGGTATTAAATCGATTGTTAGAAAAGTATAGAGAAGTGGAGAAAATTGCTGCATACAATCTTCAGATAATTGCTCTTGTAGAATCTTACACAAAGGAAATAAAACCAGAGCACATTGAACAAATGAATACTATCTTTGATATTAGAGATCAATTCAAAATGTTTAGGTTGTTAACTGATCTTGTTTGTGTTGATCCTGTAGGAGGATTGAGTAAGTTGAATTGCATTATCCAAGATAGAGAAGACTTTAGAAAAGAACTTGAATTATCAGTAGATTTAATGGAAGACTTAATTGAGAAGATTGAACATAACCCAATGATTGACTATATCAAAATTCCCCCATATTGCTAACATTCCTTTCTATATATATTAACTACTGTGTGAGTAGTTCAACCGAAAGGAAAGCAACTATGATTACGATGATGCTGCTCCTTATGGCGCTTTTTGTGTCATGTGGAGCAATTGTAACCCTTGTAATGGGTTACAAAAGGCGGGCAACAAAGGATAGGCATTTTAGTGGGACATTAGAATGGTTCTGTTACTTTTCCATTCTTTGTTCCGCAACGGTTCCTGTTACATACTGGGGTGTGTTCACTCCGGAAGAACAGGAGCAGGTTCGTGCGTTGGCCATCCCCAATGAAGCGAGCGAGGAGATGGCCCAGGATGCAATGACGGCGATTATTATAGTCGGTGCTGTATCCATTATTGTAGTGATGATTGGGTGTGTTGGAATGTTAAATTATCTTCTATTGAAAAATGGGAGACAAACATCCAACACTTCCTCTCAGACAACTCCTCAGCTTATACCACAGCAACCGTTTGTGGTATACTCTCAGGGTCAGGCACCCCAAGAGCAACAAACATCATATCGACAGCCGCAGGGAAGACGACGAACGAGGTAGGATATGGGTGGGGACTGTGAAAGCAGTTCCCACCCTCTCCAAAACAAAGGATTTTTGTGATGAATTTGAGTGAGAAGATGGTTGCTGTTAATTCATTCATAGCCCACAAATTATCAGATTGTAGTGTGAAACGTTCTGTAAAAAATGATTTTTTGTGCATATCCATTTGTAAAAATGACAAAAAAATAATAGACGTGAATATAAATCACGATGGAGGATTTACTACAATTGATTGTTTCTCTACAGAACATTCATTAGCGGCAGTTGATCTAGGGGAGAAACTAAAGTGTGCCATATATACAAATGGTAGAATCATTGAGGATTACACTTCTCCGTTTACTACTCCAGATACAACAGAAACTGTCAAACCTACAAAGAAAGAAAAGATTGATCCAAAGAACTTTGAAGAAGATGAACGATTCCTTCAAGTTATGGATCGTGTTAAAGAAAAGATTCTAGCAGAAATACCAATAATGCAACAAGAAATCGTAGACTTCTTAGGGAAAGATCAATTACCAGAAACTGTGGAACTACTAAAGAGATCGGTATATGCTACCAGTACTACGGTGTCTGCAATGACTGTTAAGTTTCTAATGGAAGGCATCAATGAAGTCATGGGTCAAAACTTGGTAAAAAAATAAGGAGAGTCATATGTTCAATTTCTTAATGGGTTTGGTTATTGGTGTGGTTTTCTCTGAAGGTATCCGCCGACTTGTCAACTACTGGCCCCCCTAAAGGGACCAGCTTGGCTTTCCCAAAGGAAAACCGGCTCGGATCGACTGGCGAGCCATTCTCTCCGGTATACCGGAATAGAATGTTCCTAGAAGCGTTTAGATCGGCATCCAATTGAAAGCCGCAAGACGTGCATTCAAACCTCGATTGAGTCTCTCGAAGCGTCTCTTGCGAGCCGCATCGCGAGCAGGTTTTCGAGGTATATGCCGAATCTATGAATTCCAATTTGATTCCGTTTTCTAAACATTTATAAGAAAGAATATCTCTGAACATATCAAAAGGAAAACAATTGTTGACAATATAATTCCCTTTTGGTCCTTTTGATGTTCCATTCTTTCTCGATGAAGATTTTCGAAGATCCTTAAGGTCCTCCAGGATCAAAACCTTTGATTCTGTCCGGACGAGATCCGCGATAATCTGATTCGTGATCTGGTGAATGGTATGTTTCGTGAAATTTTCCATATTGTCTTTTCCACGATTCTTCTTATTCTCCATCTTACGATGAAACCATCGTTTCATATGGTATACTTTATTTGAAGAAGAAACTACACGACGGGTGTTGAGATCGATGCCAACTGGATTATCAGTTGATTTCGGTTCTGGAATTTCTTCAGCATACGACAATTTGCAATATGTTTTTCCCTTACGAAGGAATATTCGGCATTCTTGAACGCAAGATATGTCCTTGATACGAGAGAGAATCCTCTTTCCTCTCAAGGGATAATTCTTGCGTCCAAATCGTAGCCAATAATTCGTATATTTGGTATCCGAATTGAATTCCAAATCAAAATTTTGGTTATCCAAAATGAT
>Ga0172380_10003474_pt1 | contig 21593 bp, 48 predicted proteins | sample Leawe162metaG_FD_119747 | JGI IMG/M metagenome (GOLD analysis project Ga0172380, IMG submission 119747) | Leachate microbial communities from a municipal landfill in Southern Ontario, Canada - Leachate well 162 metaG | ecosystem: Engineered > Solid waste > Landfill > Unclassified | place...
CAATACCTTGCATTACAAACCATAATCCTTCCAGACCAAGGGTTGATTTTCCGGAACCATTCGGGCCAATGAGATAGGTAATGTTTTCGTCGAAGTTAACTGAGATCTTGTCGTACTTCGCAAAGTTTTCAAGTGTTAATGATTTGAGTTTCATAGCTTATATAAAATAGGTTAATTTATTGTACAGTCGGTATTTTGATGATCCCACGTTTCACTAATTCAAAGAAGCATTTGCCGCAGGCCATTGTATCCATGAAGGCATCATGTGCCCCTTCAAATTTACACCCGAACAATTTTACATGAAGTTCCTCTAATTTGGGAAATTTGAAACCGTATCTCCCTGGTAATTGGCAAAAATCAATGCTTGACTGCATCGTACATATCTTTGTTAGTCTTTTATTCGCACGTTTCTTTGATCGTATCATTTCCGCACCAAGGGTATTATAATCAAATGACATATTATGAGCAACCAGAATATCAGAATCATTGATTTTTTCTATAAACTTATCCAGCGCCGTATTTATCGGTATACCCTCAGCCATTGATTTTTCTTGTGAGAAACCATTATCAATCCAGAATTTATCCGTTGGCATAACCCATTTGTCCGGTAATATCAGGGCATTAAAGCTATCAAGATCTTTACCGGTTTCATCAAACTGAACAAATGATAATTGGATAACCCTTGGCCAGTTATTCAGGTCACTCATGGATGCATTATAGTTCCATGGTTTTCCTGTAGTTTCCGTGTCAAAAATTAAAAATTTCATCTATATTATTTTATCTATTAAAAAACCAAGAAAATAAGCGATGCAGCAAGAGATACCACCAAATAACAAAGTAAACAATGATTGTCGAATAAAACCATGATGATCCAGAATTCCTTTCATTGCGCCTATCAAAAGAAACAAAATTGCACTTATAATCATAGAATATATGAATACCCCAGATCCGAATAATAGGTAAGGCATTACCGGAAGCATGCCGGTAGTTATGAATCCTAAAAAAGTGGCAGAGGCGCTACTCATACATAGCTTTCCATTATCCCTTTTATCGTTTTTAATTGAAAAATATACCGATACTGACATTGAAAAACCATCGGCGAATACATTTGCCAATGATAGAATGATAATAGTGACAACTCCCAGGTGTCCGCCTTCGGATCCGGATATAACAGCAAATGTTGTTACCAGGCCATCAATGCTACCAAGTGTAAGTTCTGGTAGATATCTTCTTAAATAATTTATGGTCATCCGTGTAAATAAATTTTGTCTGGTTATGTGTCTTTTTTTAAGGCCTATTTTCGGAATGATTCACCTTTTAAATGTTTCATGTTCCACATTTCTTTAAATCTATCAGGTAGCTTAATATCAGGCAATTTTTCACTGCCTTTGCCGAATATCTTTTCAAGGTCCTTAGCCCCATAATTTGTGGTCATGTGTGTTACCTTTCCGAATTTGATAAATATATCATACCGGTGCATCAGAAATGTATCAATCAGTTCATTGATATCAGTCCCGTAATCCAGAATATCGTATCTGACTCCAAATTCATTGATACAAATATGTATAGGGTTTGGTTTTGATGTACCATCAGTATTTTCTATTGTATTTAATAGGTAAAGAGATCTGAAGGCTTCGCTTTTGGTTTTATTACGTAAAGAATCAACGATTTCGTCCATGGAAGTAATACGAAAGGTATTTGGATTATAATCAACAGGACACATTATTGCCAAGTACTCATGAAAGGCTCCAAATATTGTTGTTTTTCCAACTCCCCAAGATCCGGTTATTCCTATTCCCTTTGACAAATCAAATCCGTATTTCTTTGCTTCTTCTTCCAAACCAGTAAAATAATAGATCATCCCGGTAACAATACTTTCGTGTTCAGGAGTCATTTTATATCCCTCACCGGCAATAAGCTTAATAATCTCAATATGCCTGAAAAGCTCATCTTCGGTGATTTCCTTACAAAGCTTTACCATCTTTGAGGGATTAAGCTTTTTCTTTCGCTTCTTCAGATCAGTTATAATAGCATCTAAGCTTTTTATGTTACCTATTTTTTCAGGGTCATTTGTTAGGTCCATTGTGTATCCTCTGGGTTTGGTTCTTTAATAATTTCTTTCTTGGGTTTTTTTCTGCTTTTATGAAAATATTGAGGATATCTGTCTTTTACTGCATAATCCGCATATATGCCAGACCAGGTATTCGCTATTGAACATTCAATCATGTCGATTGCCAACTGTTCATCAAAGAAAGAGTCCTTGTATAGCTTATTTATTGCAGTCTGTTCAGATTGAAGTTTTTTATATTTATGTTTCTTTTCATCCCATTTGTATTTGATCCAAGCGGCCCACGAATATCTGAATCTATCAGTAGGATATGGATATTGTAATCCTGTATCACCCGGCAGATCTTCGAATAATGGTTCTTTATCCTTGTTATCAATTACTATAGTCGTTTCAGGAATAATAATTTCAGGCACAACAGGAGATTGCACCTGTTTTGGTTTTGACTTGGACCGTTTTGGCTTCTCTGATATTTTCTCACCAATTGCCTGAAGATATGAAAGAACAAGGCTATGAACTGTTTTAAGGTCCGGCTCAGTGCCATCCTTTATTGCTAAAATTAATTTATAAGTTATAGATTTTGATGTCCAGCCCCAGCGAAGCATAATTTTAGTAATCGTCCAGCTTTCAAGCTCTGTTCTATTGGCAATGAAATCCAATATGGCCGAATATCTATCGAATTTAAACATTTGCAGATGGTCTTTGCCAGTATCCTGAACGAATCTCCCAAAAACCATCAATCTTCATACATTCATGCCGTAGTTTCTGCAGGCGATCATATAGCATCCCGCTTCTCATATTGTATAATAATACCAACTCGTTCCAGTTATCAATAATTGGAGCGAACCATGGGAAGGGTATTTTTACCTTTTCAAGTTGCTCCTTTGTGATATTATAGTCCTGAACCAATTCCAGGCATTGGCTAAAGTCATCACTATCCATTGGCACATTAAAATATGTTCCCATTTTTTCAGGCTTATTTATTAAGCCAGTTATTGCCAGCCACATTGATCGACTAGAAATGCCGACTTTACCGAGAGCAATCCATTTTAATAGTTCCATTTTCATCTATTTTGAAGGTTCGAAATCCTTGTATCGATCATTGAAAAGCGTCATAAGATCCGCAAAGTAAATTGACGCTGCCTGATCTCCCGCAATAGGTGTCCATTTTGATTTAAAATTGAAAATCATATTTCTTACCGCGTCTTGCTTAGTAGCAATAGTGCCTCCTATTATTGCCCTCACAGCCTCAAAATCAATCATCATACCTGAATAATCATATACTAACTTCTTTTTCTTAATATCATATAGGTCATAAACATACCTGGTACGGTCAGCATGTTCATTGAGCCAAATTTTGGCCCAAAGAAGGGTATATACTTCTTCATTGACATGTCGGTATCCGGAATACATTCGATTATTGTAGGCAACAATCCGATATCTTTTGAAATGTACATACAAATCAGTTAATAAGTTCAATATCTTATTCATAGAGTTAAAAGTTTAGTTTAAAAAGCTCCGGCAGTTCTTCCTTCAATGATTTTTTCAAAAGTGGTGTATATATCTGTGCCTTTCCTAAAATACCCATTCTTCGTCTTTTGATGTGTTTTCCCAATAAGTATATGATTCCTAACAGCAACAAACATGGCATCAATCATTTTCATATCAGAAAAAGCTTCTTTTATATCAGATCCATTATTAGTTGCAACCTCGAGGAATAAAACACATTCCTCTGTGTTCATTACTGAAGTTCCACATTTCTCACAGCCTAATTTCATGATCTTATAATTTTGGCAAATGGTCGTTACACTCAACCCAATATGATTTGGTTGATGGTATGTATTCCTTCCCAGCTAATTTATCATCCACAGCGACTTCAAGATCACGTTTTATGTAATTCGCAGTAGCTTCCGGTGACCATTTATATTCCTGAGAATGCTTTATATATCCTATAACTCCGAGGATACATTTCAGATCATCATCTCTTGTTTTTTCAGGATAAAGTTCTGAAAATTGTTTCACAAGATTTTCAGCGTTTCCCTGTTTCATCTGGCCATATTTCACCAGATACATTTCGATAAAAGTTGATTTCTTCATGATTCGTTGTTTATAATATCCTGTTGTTCAATTGTTAATCCTATACTTACTTTTTCAAAATTAATCTTTACGCATTCATCTTGCTTAACCGGATGCCAGGTACCATCTATCGGTTGTCCTGGTTTGTAATTGTCTCTGGCCCATTGTCTATATTCTGTATCAATCTCAGGAGTTAATTTTACCCACACTATGAAATAATCTTTCATGATATCAATAATAATTCTTTGCCTCTCGCGGGGGAGTCGAACCCCCGCCAGGACCATAAAGAGGGTTAAAGCAAACTTGCTTTAAATTCATCGCACGGTTTGAAATGAGGAACCTTATGAGCCGGGACAGGAAGGGTTGTTCCCTTTGATATGTTCCTGGCAACTTTGGCAGCTCTTTGTTTTGCGGTGAATGTACCAAATCCACGGAGGAAAACAGGCTTGCCGTTATGAAGGGCTTCTTTTATAACCTCCATAAATGCCTCAACATTGGCCTTACTTCCCTCAAAATCAAAACCAGTTTTTTTACTGATTTCTTTTGCAACTTCATTTTTTGTCATAATAAATGTGTTAATTATTAATAATTAATTACCTCAATTTGAGGAATATCGTATCAACAGGTATATAACCATAATTTGTATCACAGATCTCCAAGGAGTGTTCAATCCATGGATATAACATCCCGTTGTCTAGTCTTTCATACGAAGTATCATCTTGGTTCACATATTCAAAACTTACAATAACCTTATCATACTTCACTTTCAGTTCAAACATTTGCTTACCACGAAGTGCATCTTTCTGACCATCGTCATAGCCATGGTCATGACCAACAAAAAATCCAGCAATAGAGAAAGCTACGACTAGGATTAATCCAGCGGGGGAGATTACTGATTTCATATAATTAATTTAAATGTTTACTGTCTCTAATAAACTATAATTATGAATTTTACGATTCAAGCATTGTAGCTACACTACGGTTTAGTTGACTCATGATTAACCTTTGGATATATTCTATGAACCTGTCGGTATAGCTTTTATCCACTACTGATAAGAATTTAAGGATATCATAATGATATTCCCTTGAAAATAAATGCCACAGTTCATCATTGCCAAAAATATCAATGAATTTCTGATGATCAGAGTCATCTTTCATACACGAGATCTTTTTCATTGTTTCATGAATAATAATTTGAACTTTCCAGGATGAGATCTTATGCATGTCCTCTTGTTCTGAGATAAAATTTATCAGATCAGTGAGTGATACTGAGTCATTTTTAGGGATATTTTTTTCTTTACGATAGTCCCTATACCATCCTTCAACTATTTTTGAATTCATTTTTTTGAAATATATATTCGTAATTTGCTTAAACTATTCCTCAGCAAAGTAAAAATCCCCGGGCGAACCCGGGGACCCTTTGGGGTACAACTTTGCAAATTATCCCCATTGGCAGGATCAGATATGGAACCTCTTTTCGCATATTCGTATGCTGTCAGGAAGTTATTATGCTGTTCTTCAAAATTCATTGGCTCCACGTGCTTATCCCTTTCATGATTTGATCAGATGATGATTTTTTCTAGGGTTAACGGTAACCTTGTATTCATTACCACCAATATACTCGAGATGACAATCTTTACTACTGTAATTGAAACTTCTTATCAATTCACCAGGCATCATTTTTAACAAACCATTCTTTACTCGTTCTATTGAGCTTGGTGGTACGTCTGTAAACTGACTCATGCTATTTATTATCATACGTTCTATTAAGTCTACTTTGTTCATAACTTACCTTATCTTTTATGGTTAGCATCTTGTTGTACGATAACCAGTTTGAAAAGGTTGTTATTTTATGTTGTAAATATATTAATATTTCCAAATAAATATATTTATGTTTGACTAATAATATAAAAAGTTTGACGAACGTTATTTCTTGGGGCGAATCTGAAGTATCCAGTAAAATATTATATCCATGCCAAAAAAAGCAGGTGTCCATAGATAATGGGTAAGATAACCTGCTAGACGGATATGCTTAATAAAACCAGTATGAATTTTAACTTCATTCTTTATATCATCATTTACTTGCTTCAGGTATGATGTAGTATCTGGGAAATGTTTTTTATAATCCATAATTTATACTTTGAGAGACAAATATATAAAATATTTTGATTCACTGAAAAATTATATAATACCTTTATATTATAAATATAAATGTATCCGTAAATAATTTGTGTTTGATTAAAATGTTGTATACATTTGTTTCTATTTTTGTTCTTTGATAAAACGGGGGTGCAATGATTTGACGTGGGTAGGCGGATAATCATTCAGGCGGTGAAGCCAACATTTCACCTTAACTCTGTTGTGAATTTCAAACGGCAAAGTTATAAACTTCGCAGCCGAAACTAGGAGCTACAAGGTAGCTGCCTAATGGCCCGGTCGGTTGGCAATACCGTGAACAGAAAGTCAACCAAAAAGTTTTATAGCTTGTTTTCACAAAATCGGCTTGGTGGATCTAGCTGTCGCCACGACAGCCCCAATTAAGCCTGTCAATGTGATTATACAGAAACCTTACGGACGGGACCTCAGAAGCCCCACCTCCACTATGAATGAGTGAACCAGATAAGGCGCTTAGCATGATTCTGGTTTATTCATTCATTTTTAACTGAAAAATAAGTGATGAAATAATTGAAAGCAATCAAATAATGGCCGAAAAGCGTAAACCATGTGCAGTTTTCTTGCTACGAATTGAGGGTATTGTATCAAAGGATCCCAAAAAAATGAAGGCTCAAAAGATTGAATTATTTGATGCTTCTCTTTGGGGCAAAAGTAATAAGCCGCGTGGGGCTAGGAGATTCAGGATGCGGGTTAATGGTAAATGGTTTAACGGCGGTCAACGTCGTGATATGCTATTTCTCGATAAATGGCAGGTACGCGATCTTATTTGGCGAAGTATTCACCTTTAATCCTTAAAATTATATGGAATTTCCTAAATTAACACAGCAAGCAATTGAGCATGTCGATGGCACCCCGAATGCTGATTATCCTTTGCGGATTCTGAAGGCCTATCGGGAAAATTGTAATTGTAAATGGTCTAATACCAGATATCCGGATCTTGAAACTATTGATCCGCTTCTTCATGTTATGAATCAACATCAGGAAGAAAGGGCCAGAATACTGGATCAAGCAATTCAGATCCTTGAAGGTATTAATGCACGATTGTTATCAGACGATGAAATTGAGCTTATGGCCAATGAGCGTATTAATTCAATTGTTTGGGATAATGACGGCGGGAGATTATCTGAAAAGGGGAAAGAGAAGATTAGGCAATGGTGCAAAGAGGATTTTATTGCTGGTGCCAAAGCCATTCGTGATAGGTCTCTTCAGTTCTAGGGAAGGATGTGTATTCAATAACTCTTGTCTTCATGATGTTCTGGACTTTATGGAAAATGAGATTAAATGATGAAAACACCATATATATTATGTGCCTCGATATGGTACAAGGATCTGCCGTTGGTGAAAGTGTTTGATGCAAATGTATTGCCAGTCAACTGTGATCGCGGCATTGTATTTTGTGGTCACAGGCACCCACATTGTATGTATTCAATGATATCAATAACTGGTAAAAGAAGTACTACGCCTTCAGTTGGTGAATACGTGCAGGGCTTCTTAACCAGTGATAACCGGTTTGTGGACCGGCAGGAGGCGGCGGCGATTGCCTTGGATGCCGGCTAGATTGATAGCCCAATCCCTGTTTTGCATAGTGAAGATCTTTATTAAAAATAACTTACCATGATTAAAAAATATTCATTTGATTATAATTCAGGCGAAGCTTCTGCATGTTTCACCGTGGATACTGATATGTTTACACCGGAAGTTGCCCGTACTACGTTAGAATTCTATACTTGGGACTATGACGCAGAGAATGACCCAATCGATGAAGTTCTAAAGAAATATGCGCTTGAGGTAATAAAAATTTTAACTACAAAAAGTTGTAGCATAGAAGATGCAAAAGCAGAATTTGAGGAGTATGAAGGATTCTGTAGGCTTGACGGTAGTGTGGGAATTGAGCTGACTAAGGCTACAGGTTATAGATTTGATGAAGATTATCTTAAAATGACAGTTGAAACAAAATAAATGGACAGTCCGAAGTGAAGATCTTTATTAATCATAATTTTTATGTACACAGGAGATTATTTTCTATCTAATCTATTCCGGGCACCTCATAAGTGTTGGAATCCAATAAAACCAGCATTAATTCGAATCGGCTCAATGCCTGATTATGATTCATTATACAAAAGTGAATATCCTAAAGAATTTGCTGAATGTGATAAGTTGGCTCATAATCGCATGATTATGGGGAGTTTTCGGTATGGTCTTATAGCCAGGCAATCTCTTATTTATTATAATCCTGCCAATGAATGTATAAAGCGAATTAATAGGTATCTTGATGATGGGAACTTAGAACATTTAGTAGATGCCTGTAATATGATAAAATTGGCTTTTTATAGAGGCAAAAAGTTCTTAGGGCAAAAAATGTTTTCTGTTGATGATTCAGAACATGCACAACCAATATTATAAGCTATCATAGGATAAAAACGTAATGCAAAAACCATAACAACATGAGAAACTGTTTTTTTGACTGCGAATTTACCGGATTACGTCAGGATACTGAGTTAATCAGCATTGGTCTGGTTGCTCCGGCCATGGTGGGTGATTCAGAGAAAACGTTTTATGCTGAGCTCACGGATTATTCGCCGAATAAGATTGATGACTGGGTTCAAACTCATGTCATATCCAAACTTGTGCTTAATAAATGGGATGTTGACAGGGATTACCATCCTTATTCCAATGCTGTCACATTGAGAGGTACACGGATTGAGCTTGAAAAGGCTTTATCTCATTGGATCAGCCGGTTGATTATTGAGAGTAATTGCGGAACAGTGAAAATGTGGTCCGATTGCTTGGCTTACGATTGGGTTTTGTTCTGTGACTTAATGATACTTAATAATAATCAGTCATTTCCTGCAGAAGAAATCCTGTACATTCCTTTCGACATTTGTACACTATTTGAGGACCGTGGGATCAACCCTGATATCGACCGGGAGAAATTTGCCTTTGGTGAGGTATACTCCGAAATGTTGAAAAACAAGCATAATGCCCTATGGGATGCTAGGGTAATACTTGCATGTCATAACAAATTGATGAAAATTGAAAAGGGTATTAGTATACCAAACTGGATGAAATAAATAACCCTATATGGCAATCCTCAACTACACAACAAAAATAGATAGTATTAAAACTATCATGGAAATTCAACAGGCTTTGGTAAAGCATGGTGCCACTAAAATAGTGGTCGATTATGAAGACTCTATCCCTATTGCATTAACCTTTTGTCTTTCTATAAATGAAATGACAGCGGCATTCTCATTGCCTTGTAATTATGAGGGGGTGCTCAATGCAATGAAAAAGGATAGGGGTATTTCAAAATCGGTATGCAACAAAGAACAGGCCCTTCGAGTATCCTGGCGTATTATAAAAGATTGGATCCTCGCTCAACTGGCAATCGTAGAATCTCAAATGGTTGAAATGAGTGAAGTATTTCTGCCATACGCTATCACGAAGAATGGTAATACCCTGTATAAAGAAATTCAGCAAAACGGAATGTTAATGCTTCAAGAAAAATAATTAATACTTTAACTATATGGTTAATAAAGCAATACTCATAGGTAATTTGGGAAATAAACCAGAATCCCGTCAAGTTGGTGATAATCTCGTATGCCAATTTTCATTAGCAACAAGTGAAACCTACAAAGATAAAACGGGTGAAAAAAAGACTGAGACTACTTGGCATAATCTGGTTGTCTGGGGTAAATTGGCTGAAATATGCGAAAAATATCTCGATAAAGGATCAAAAATATATGTCGAAGGTAAGATCCGGAATCGGGAGTATGAAAACAATGAAGGCAAAAAGGTGAAGGTCTCCGAAATCATAGTTAATACTATGCAGATGTTGGGATCGAAGCCGGTAGATTCAGGTGAACCTAAATTGGCTCAGCCACATTCTAAAACACAACAGGATTCATTTTCTGGCCCTGCAGCAGATGATGATGATAGTTCAAATGATTTACCATTCTGATATACAGATAGTTATGGGCTGGAAAGCAGTAAAAGAGAAGTACAAGATCGGCCACGTTGTAGCCGTGTACCAAGGAGAGGGGATTTGTATTGGATCCTCCTATGTTCATAATCTTATCACCATCAATTTTGATGGTAAGATAACACGCGTCAGTAGTCTTTGGTCAAATTCGGATCCATATATTACTCAATTACGCGTTGACGAGGCAACCGGAGAGTTAAAACGCTTGGTTCAGATGCCGGATGAATTCGGAGAGGTTTTCCCTGTATATACCTATAAGAATGGCCGGATCTTTAAAAAATGGTGTGAGACTTATGGATGGCCACATGTTACTACTGATGGCTTTGTAATGTATGAGAATACCTATTTTAAGAATCGGGATAAGGCTATAAAAGCCTGCAAGGAAGATTCAAAAGCAGGATTGAAAATGTATTACCGAGATTTCAAAGAAATGATCCGGGATAATAACCGGAATTTCAAACTCAGGACTAGGCACCTGATATCAGAATTTTATTATTTCATCTTATCTTTATTCGCATAACTATGATCAAAACATTTGTAGCTGAAAACCTTAAAGTATTAAGGAAAAGGAGGCGTCAGACTCAGGAAGAAGTATCATCAATATTTCATTGTACTAGATCTACTTATAATAACTATGAAAATAATATAAGCATGACGCCACTCGATATCCTTGTTTTAAGTTCCGATTATTATGGAATAACTCTTGACAACCTTGTAAAGGTTGATTTACATATACTTAATGAATATCAATTGAGAGAGATTTTAAAAAAATAAAGCGATATGACTACTACAGGATGTTTAACCGGTAAAACCGAAAGTCAGAAAAGGAAATTCTTCAAATCCTTACATGCTTTTAAAAAAACAGATCCGCAATTCTATAAAGAACAACTGGAAGATTTGAATCTAATTGAATATGCCGAATATCGAATATGGAAAGATAACAGAAAATTCAAACCAAGGCCGGTGCATTGGATATTCACATTACATTGGTGGAATCCTATTTTTATTGTAGGGATGATCAGCGCTCCATTTGTTGCGTTCTTTTTGAGAGGGGGTATTGCATTTGGAAAAACTTGCGCTCAGATCTGGGATGGTTTTTTTGAGTGGGATTGGTCCTAAATAACATAAAATGAAAAAAGAATTATATCTGCAGGCACCAAAGGTTCAGCGTACACATTGCTATGTACAGAAGCCGGTCAATTATGAAATATTCTGCCCTCTATGTCAGGGCCACAATACTGAATGGTCAGAGTTCGAAAAGCATATCTGGTGCCATGACTGCAAACAAGATGTTTTATTGCCACTTCTGGATGCCGGTATATTTAATGGTCCGATTCCGACATCGGTGGCTGAAATGGTGGGCCTCTCATTTGATAGAATCAATATTGATACATTGGATATTACCAAGTTTGATCCGAAGGACCCTGGACCTTTTAATGACACCTGGGTCCGAGATGAATATTTGTCAAAGTATATGGCTAAAGTCAACGAAATTTTAAGTAACGAACTAAAAAATAATTAATTATGATCTATCCAGAAGAAAAACCAGATAACGGCCAGGAATGCCTTGTAAGATGCAGAGAATTCAGTGTACCTGGTTATGAATCCGCCATTTATGAGAATGGTGAATTTATCCGGATGCCAAACGGGGATATCACTGAATATGTAACAGAATGGATCCCGCTTTTAAAGGTCATTGCTTTATTTTAAACCTTTTTACAAAGTAATTAATTTATTTTAACCTTAAATCCTGACGATATGAGTATTGGTGATGCTGTCGCTTTCGCTATTCATGAAGGTGCAAAAATACGTCGTAAATCACATGTGAATATTATATGGATACGATATTTTGATCCTGATAGCGATAAAGAATTCAGAATGCATGAGATTAATCCTTGTGAAGGGACCTGGGTACCGTTCTTTATTGCTAAAACACCTAACAATAACTTAATTCCTTGGACGCCTTCAGCTGAAGATCTATCAGCAAGAGATTGGTGTTGGTTCTAACAAATAAATTATGTTTTCAATATTCATGACTCATGTACTGTTCATGTTAGCGCAATATCTAACAGGATGGTGTATTGAGTTAATTTATCCAATGGGAGAGTATAAGGGAAAGGTACTGCTTCCATTTATCTCCGACACAAATAACAACCGGTTAGGACCCGGAAATTGGCCCACTGGATTTACTTAGGTGCAGTCCATCTTTCCCTATATGGATATAATAAAAAAGGCGGGTATAAATTCCCGCCTTTCTTTTTGATTGTAAATTAGTTACTTCTTTACCAATGGTTTTTGTTCGACCGGTGCCGGATTGTTATAACTTTTTATCTGGCCGTTGACCTGATCCTAGATATACCGAAAATTCTTTGTACTGTCATACTGGCATGAATTAAAGCGCCTGATCATCTCCTGGTTAACAAAACTACCTTCGTCTGTTTCTTAGGATCGTCATTAGCGGTCAAGGAAACTGCTGCAGCTAAAAGAAGTAACAAAAGAGTTAAAGTTTTCATAATGTTTTTTACTTGTTTTACGTAATTGCTTATTAAATGGTTACAAAAAAGCCAGGATCTCTCCCGGCCCTTACCTGACCACACCCAACCGTACCTGCCAAGCCAAGCCGGACCATACCGAACCAAATCACACCGTACCTCACCTGCCAAGCCACACCCAACCATGCCGCCCCCGTCCCGGCCACACCTTACCATACCTGCCAAACCAAACCAAACCAGACCTCACCTTACCGTACCACACCGAACCGCACCGCACCACACCTGCCATACTCCACCTCACCAAATCTGACCTCGACTTACCGAATCGAGCCACGCCCGACCGTACCTAACCTGCCAAGCCAAACCGCACCAAACCTCACCTAACCCGACCAGACCTGCCAAACCCTACCGCACCAGACCCAACCTCACCTGACCGCACCACACCATACCTGCAAAGCCAGACCATACCGAACCATACCCTACCAAACCCCACCAAACCTGCCTTGCCCTTCCGCACCGCACCATACTTTACCATACCCGACCTCACCATACCTGCCCTTCCGCACCGGACCTTACCATATCTTACCTGCCTTGTAAAAAAGCCGGTAAATTTTTATGTTTACCGGCTTTCAAATTATGTGATCTATTTGGACTTTCTGGATCCTTTCTCAATGGCTTTGAGATTCAACCGGGTGGTTTCTTCCGGTATTATTTCATCGATAGCACTGAAGACTTTATGTAATTCCGCCAGCCCTTTGTATTTCAACCTAAAATGGGTTAATTCATTGAAGGCGCTTTCAAGTAACTGCTGTCTCTGGATCGGATCGTTCATGATATCAGTAATTAGTCGATAACCGACCCGGCTTTGCCTGTCTTCAGGTAAAGAGTGGAACATACGAAGGCTTACCGGCTTTTTCAATGAATCGTGCTCTATAACGGTTAATTCTAGGCTAATTATCTGCCTGGCTTGCCATAACCGATATCTTACAGCCGCTTCGTCATTGTCCCATGTGAAATGGGTATGCAAAAGCGTATGCGGATCTTCCGCATACGCTACTACTGCATTAGGCGAACATAATCCACCATGCATTTCAGCAATATGGATTAATTCTTCCTTTACTGTTTTAAACTTAATTTTCTTTCCCATTATTTCTCTAGGTCGCCTTTGGTTACTGTAAACAGCCCCCAACCCATACCAGCTGACTTTTTGCTGTCAGGCCGTCCCTCGCAGATTCCTACCTGCATACCGACGCGGTGCAAAAGGTTGTAAATATCTTCAACCGTAAACTGATCGGCATCCCAGCGGATCCTTACTTTTGCTGACCAATCATGATAGGCTGCGCGAACGCAAACATACGGCTGTCCGGTTTCAACCCTTGCCATATCTTCCTGCTTTATAGGGGTCCCAATAATCCTTATCAGGGGAACTTGTGGTTGTTTTTCGTCCCAACCGTCCTGTAAAACGAATACCGAAAGCTTTGCCAACGTCATTTTGAAGTTGACTAACCGGCAGGCCGAAATCATTGCACTACGGATAGCGCCTGCATGAAAACCGTCCCAGCCCTCTTTCGAAATGTACCTGGATTCATTGTAAGTATCATCCGTGGATTTAGCTTCACGGTCCTTTTTGGATGAAGCCGATTTCCCGGTTTCCATTTTCAACCTCATTTCATCTTGTGTTTTCTTTGAAAACCGATGAATTACAAGCGGTGCCGCACCTTTAATTTCAAATACTGCTATCTGAAAATTAGGAGCCTTGATTGTTACTACTTTACTTTTTTCCATTTTTTTGAATTTAAAATTTGTTATAAAATAAACCACTAATTTATTAAATTATATAGAAATACTAATATATTATTGACAGGGTATAAATATTAGATGATGAACGGAATTATTTTTGTTTCAAATCAATGAATGTATTAGCCTTAGATTCTATATCTTTTAAGGTTTTATCTAGCTCTCGATCCTTATAATCATGCAAGGTTTCAGAAATAGCAATAGTGACATTAATTATACTGGCAATTGTCTCGCTTATTGCTATCCGGATCTGGATCTTTTCATCTTTCCTTAGATTAAAGCCTGTTTCGCCTGATAGAGTCATCAGCTGCAGTTTCAGGTTATCATACATGTCCTGAAACTTAGGGATATCCGTTCTATGCCGTAATTCAGGTTCCATAATTGATCATTGATAGTCAAATTGAAAAGGTTCAACATGGCCACACCGGCTGCACTTATGCTCACCATATACGGACCTGCCATTATCTATTCGACATACTTCATACATAGTATGTCCTGTGTCAAAACAGATATGATCCGGTGATAATGGAAGGGCACCACTTGCTTTGTCATTTTTAGGCTTAATATCTCTCATATTTAATTTCTTCCTGATTACATCATGGAATTTTATGGCTACTGCAGCTGCAAAGAATAATAAAGCTAAAAACAGACCAGGAATAATAACATCGAGTATTCCTACTGGTTGATTGAGTGATTGTATCATAGTTATAAATATTAGATGATGAATGATGAATCTCCGCAATTGCTTTCAATTGTGGGAGCTAATTTTGTGTCCACCTTTGATTTCAATTGTTCCACTTCCTGCTCTAATACATAGAGCCTTTTTGTTTTGTGGTCATGAATATTAGCATTGTAGAACTCGAAATTGTTAAGATTCATTTTCACGGTCCAGCCATTGTCATTTTTCAATGTAACAAACTGGTTCCACTCTGAATAGTATATTGTAGTGATAAGAGTGCAAAAATGTCCGAATACCGTATATAACCTTCCTTTGGTAATATTCTTTATGCTTTTCTTGGCAACAATCACGGTTCCACCAGGGATTGATTCCGGTTTGTTTTCCCATAATTCCTTATGGTCTTCATTCATCCTATCCTGTATTTCCTTCCTTTCAGATTTACTGGAAAGTCGATACCATTCAGGTTCGAGATTCTTTATTATTTTCTGGCTATACTGTGTCATTTGTTTAATTTATTATTGTGTCTTTCAATAGCTTCCTTAACCGCATTCAAGTAATCGGCCCATTCTTCATCGGTAGGGTTATAAACCTGTTCCCAGAAGCAGGACCATATACCAGGCAGGATGAAATTATATTCCCTATATTTATCATACCTGAATCCAAGATCAGAAAGTTGCCGTTTTCTAGCATTAAACCGGACCTGCTTTTTGAGTTCAGCATCAGTTTGAGGAGAAAGAACTTCATTTATGATATTCAGAACATATTTAGCCTGGGTGAACTCTAATACTCCTGCATCCTTCGTTATCTTTTCAAGTTCAAACTTCAAGGCTATACAGTCATCACCGCGTAAGAAAAGTCCCTTCCAATCATTCCCAAACTGTACCGGTCCGCTTTCAACTCTTTCTTTGTCTGCGCGTAGATGAAACTGCCTTACTGGGTAAATCAGAATAACTTCTCTATCAGATTTAAGATATACCTCATCCCCGCTGGCCATTTCATGACCGATGGTATTCTGGCCAATATAAGGGCAGTACATTTCAGTTTTACCCTTTTGGCATACATACCGGATCCGACCTATCGCCTGTTCTTCCGGGAACATAAACTGTTGTCCCTCGTTGAGGTCTCTGAATTTCATTGTTTTCACAATCATTTCTGATTTTTGATTTGTTTTACCAATATTATTAGGTATACTATTGGTTATCTTAATATTCGATTTAAGAGAGTCGAATATCTTTTTTTGAAACTCCTTGGTGCGCTTTGGCTTTTTGTCAACAACAGCAACAATCATTAATAAGAGCATTATGAATGCCCCTATACTCATAAATAAGGCAATAGCCTTAGATGGGTCAGTGATAAAAATGTTATTTTCCATGATTATTTTGATTTTGTGAATATTAATTTCAAATCCAATAAATTAAGATCGCCATGGTTATATTCAGTAGGATCCTTTGAGCCTTCCCACTGGATAAAAACTGTAGCGGTTGTCTGATCGGTGATATGGCCATAAACGGGGTCGCCATATTCATCTATCATCTTAACCCTTTGGCCAATCCTGAATTTATAGTTGCGACTCCTGAATTTATAGTTACGGCCCATGGTATCTATCGTATTAATTGTTTCTTGCATGCCTCAATAGATTCCTCCGTCTTTCTGACAAGGTCGGCAAAATGCGCACCACCAGGATCATGCTCTAATTCGTTTTTGTAACGCCTGAGTACTATTTCATAGGCTTTCATCTTTTTTCTCACCCTTTCTTCACGCAGCATTTGTTGTTCCAAATTATACTTCATCAGTTTGATATTACGCTGAAGCTTTATAAACTCACATATCCCCCAGATAAGCAATAATATCGCCATGATACCCGCTAAGCATACAAATGCTATTTTAATGGCTCGTGGTGTCAATTCCTTTCTAAGGATGACATACATAGCCACATCAATTATGACAAGAAATAGGAATGCTTTTGCAAAGTTGTCACTGGTCCTTTTGATTATGGACTTGTCTAGTCCATTACGCTGCATTTCATTGTATTTGCCAGGACCAAACAGGAAGTAACATAATAGTGTTATCATGATTGTGCCTCCTGAATTGACTTATCCCGGTATCGGTCGTATTTTGGTCTCCAATTCTTTTTGACCCGGGCCATAAAGTGATTGAAACACATGAAGCTTTTCTGGGTCGGCCTGCGTTGGACAAGGTTTTGTTTTATGCGAACGCGGCAACCTTTAATTTCGCACACATGCTCTGAAAGTACTTTGAAATCTTGCTTTTTCATGATTATTTTGAATTTTGTTTATTGTACCAGACGATGAATTTGACAATAGTCTCAAATAGAGTCTTTATTAAAGGCTTGCTACTCCCATAGCTTATAATCTTACCATGATTAATGTTATGCACCCCAACAATGCCAATATAAACACTGAATCCTACTCTGTGTATCATTGGCGGTTCCAGTCCTGAATCAAAATCAAAAGATTTATTAGAATAGTTGATTTTAGAGCTCTGGAAATTCTGTATGGTAATGTCAAACCACATCTTATCTTTTTTGAGTGTTTTCAGGGATGCGATCTTTTCTACAACAGGGGTGAGCCAACACATATTATTATCGTAATTAACATCCTTATGGCCTGATCCCCATTGGGTAGGTTCTCTGCCCATGAAATTGGCTACTAGCTTTAACTTTTCTTCTCTTTTCATGATTATTTCCGTATTTCGTTATTAACATAATCGGCCATTCCCAGTATTTCTTCAGCTGAAATCGGGATCATTGCATATTGGACGTTACCGTTTTTATCTAAGGATCGCAATTGTAATAAGAATGAAGAAGGATACTGCCTGCAATATAATCGTAGACATCCAAATTTTGTTTCTTTTTCGGCTATTTCTGGATTCTTTAATTTTTTGAACTGGACAGCATCATATATTTCTGTCTTGTTAATTATAAAATCTTGTTTGTTCATGATTGTATTGGTTTTAATTTTATTGGTTCTATTTTCCAATCACTACCTTTAATACTGGATGGTATATGAATATTGTTCTCAATGCATTTTTGGATAACATGATCAGGATACAAATCCTTAATCTTTTCCTTTTGCCTAAATATTCGGTCCAACTCATCTTGTGCTGATTGCTCACTGGTAAACCCTACATCCATGTAACTTTGCCTTTTACCGGTCAATGAGTTGAGGTATGTTATCCTGTAATACATTACCTATTATATAATTAAATCTATGATTTGTAAAACAATATAGAACCCTTTGGCTTGAAATTTTCCTTTCTGAAGCCATCTGACTTTAATTTTTCAAGCCGTTGATCGATTTCAGATTTATTTTGCTCTGAAGATTTTATCCTTTCGACAGGCATGACAATAACCATCTTTTCTTCTTCTCGCATAATGTCACATAACCAATCATCGCCGTCCCTTACCCATATACCTTTGTAGTCACGTGATATCAGGGCTATTTTACCGGATGATGCATGACCGATAATTTTGCCATCACGACCGGTTAAGAAATGTATTTCCTCCCGGATGAATTCGCTTCTTTTAATTAATTTTAGTCTCATGATTTTATTAGTTGTTTAGCATTATCAATTAATAGCATTATTTCCGCTATTGACTTATTCGGTGTTCCATTCTCATCAATATCAATAATGTATGTTTCAAGTAATTGCTTTATAATAATTTTGTGATAAAATAAGCTATCAGTTATAGGCTGTGCAGGGTGGGTCACTCCCTCATAATTATTATCAATCCAGTTGGCAAGCTTTATCTGATTGGTACGATCCAAGTCCAGGAAGAAACGCATGAAATCACCCATGGATATTACCTGGCCATCCGAACTTCTTAACTTTGATTTAAGATGATTGATAAGTATTTCTTCGCCTGACCAGCACTCTGCAATGAAGTCCGGTGGAAAATTAGCCGTGAAATAAGCAAAATTGATTATTGCTTTTGCTGTTACTGTATCCATACTCATCTGTCCAATTGTTTTATCGCTATTCATGGTTGTAATTTTAAATTATTTTTTATGATTACAGTATTCTTCCGCTTTAGCTTCAAATTCTGCTTTTTCAAGCATCATTTCGATATCATCCTTTGTATCAGCTAACCTTTTTATCATCTTGCTATTGATATATGGCTGGGTACCATGATGTATTGAGTTAACCTCAAAATCCTTTTCCCTTAGTAGTTCTACCAGGTTATATAGATCTATATCGATCAGGACCCAATGCTTATACCTTAAAAACAGTATCCGATAGCAGGTTAATATCCTGATCCAAAACTTCATCCAGAATGGTTTCCTAAGTATTTTCATGTTTATAATTGATTATATCTCCCAAAAATAAGACATTTCAGATTTTGCATCTTCAGGATTAAATAATAAAAGGAATGCTAAGCCTCTTATTATCTTACTGGCATAGTAAAGTATTGTACCAATAAGAATGGAAACTAATGCTAGAGGAGACAGTATTATGAATAATATTGGTAAAATGATTATAATCGTTAATGTTCCAAGCTTGCTCGGTTTGAAATTAAAACTGTAAGCACACAAACCAAGGATCCGGTTATCATAGGCTTCTTTGGCTATTTTGTATTCTAAAGGCATAGCTTTATCCTTGCCTGATTTTTCACTTTGTTCAATTGTCTCACGGATAGTTTTAGCAGTAGCTATTGTGAGACTTCCTAAAACGATATATTGTTTCATGGTTATAATTTATAGATATTTAATTAATTCCTAATCGTACAAAAGAATCTCCCTGTTCGTATGTTATGTTGATTTTATCCTTCCCGTACATAAATTCAAGTAATGCTTTTTTTGTTACATGAATAAAACCCTTTCCAGTCCAAACATAAATTGTCCTGCCTTTTATCACTTCGGACAATTCCTTTTTTGAAGTCAATGTTTTCATGGTTACAATTGATTGATTATTGTGAATTTATGTCCTTCTCTTTTGTAATAATCCATATCAGTATTAGTGCAAACCTGAGTTAATCCGGTTGATTCAAACTTTATAGAATAAAATTTCTTCAGGTTGAACTTACCAGAAATAGTATAATGGACTATGGTGCCACCGTAACCACCTCTTCTACCCTGAGCGCTTGATATGGAATAATGGCAGTCAGAAAGGTATATATGAGTGCTGAATCCGTCAAAATGAGTCTTTATGTTTTCTCTTTTGGCTTGCGAGAGCAACCAGTCGCGTTGTTTAATGCTGATTGAGGCGACTTCATTACCCTTCATAAATGCCGATAGGATCTCAATGGTTGTCATAATCCGAATGATTTAGCGCATGATTCTGCATTCTTAAGGCCATCCAGATTTATACAAAGTATAGATACAGTGATTTCTTTTCTGAATCTAATTTCATTCAACCCATCCAATGTACTGTGTTCAAGTCTCATATATGCTTCGATATGCCTAGGATCAAGATCGGTCCTACCGCGTCTGGCAAGATCCTGTTTAATTCTTTCGTAATAAGGTGATTTATGCATGGCTGTAGTTGTTTATCCTAAGTGCTCTTTAAGTTCACTAGCAATATCTATTATCTTTGTTAGATTCACTGAATTAAGCGCAGAAATAGCGTCCTTTATTGCTTCGTCTTTATCTGCACAAGCTTTACGAAGTCTTAATAATTCTGATGATGGTTGCGATAGTAATTCGCCATTAAAACAGATACTAAGGTTAATATCATTTGAACAAGTTAGTTCAGGAGGTATCGCAATGCTTTCAGCTTGTAATATACCGGTTAATAAAAACCATTCATGATAAGTTCCATTATCACCAGTCATTCTGTTAACAACGTTTCTGGCAAATACTTCCGGTCTGGCGGCAAGAAAGTATAATGTAGCGTCTTTCTTTGCGCTTTCCAACGTCCGATAATTACCCAGGTTGCATTCATAAAGCTTTCCCTGTGGTTTGGTAATAACCCAACCGTCCGAATTGCCTGAATTGACAATCTCATAGTCTAAATAAGATACTTTTTGTGTTTTCATAGTGCAAAGTTGTTATTTTGACTGTTTTTTTGCTTTCAAATACTTCAGGATAGCGATGGCCCTTTTAAGTTTTTTAATCTGGACCTGCATTATTTTAAATGCCCAGTAGAGAACAAAGCCGATTATTATTGAAGCGGCCACAATCCTTATAACCTGATTACAGTTGGATAACATGACAATGAATGCCAGTGTTACTATTGCTGCGTCCCAAAATCTTAATAGCTTTTCCATGGTAGATGTTTTTGTATATTTTTACGGAAAGATGGGAGATAAGGTTCAGATTAGCAAGGGTATTTTGACGAGAGGGGGAAAAGAGGTGACGAAAGGGGGTG
>Ga0172380_10003475_pt1 | contig 21587 bp, 45 predicted proteins | sample Leawe162metaG_FD_119747 | JGI IMG/M metagenome (GOLD analysis project Ga0172380, IMG submission 119747) | Leachate microbial communities from a municipal landfill in Southern Ontario, Canada - Leachate well 162 metaG | ecosystem: Engineered > Solid waste > Landfill > Unclassified | place...
CGATGCGGTGGATGCCCGAGGTCGCGTTGGCGATGCAGACGACCACGAGCGCGGCGGCCGAGGCGTAGTCGTCGGGCACCTGGCCCCGGAAGTACCAGGCCCCATCCGCCGTGGCCGAGAGGGCGTAATACATCTGCCGGGTGGTCGAGTCGAGGACGGTTGGGTAGGCGTTCCCGTCCGCGCTCGGGGTGGTGAAGGTGAGGGGGACCTGGGGCATGTCCCCTACGCGGCGATCGGGGTGAAGTTCAGGTCGATGTCACCGATGGCGATGGTGAACGTGTCGCCAGCGGTGACGGCGCGAGCGACTGCGAGGTCGTCCGAGCCGAGGAACGTGCCAGCAGCCGCCGCGCTCCAGAAGCTGACGTGCGAGTAGGTCTCCGTGGTGGAGACGTTGGTCCACGTGACGGCGGCGTCGTTGGTGATCGCACCGCCAGATGCGGCGGACATCGAGGCAGACTGGCGGGTCGTCTCGGTCGCGGCCGCCGTGGCGCCGGCTGCGCCCGGATCGGCGGTGTGCAGCTTCACGTAGAAACCGGTCGGGGCGGTGTAGTTGGTGGCGTTGCAGATGGCGTCCAGAAGGCTGTTGGCGACGCCTGATGCGAGTCCGACGGTCATCGGTCATTCTCCTTATGGTCTAGGCGTACCCGATGACGACGACGACCTCGTTGGCTCCCGGTGCGCCCGTGTCGTTGTCGGCTACTCCGGTGGTGGCAGCCGCGGTGATGGCCGTGTCGAAGGCGAGGGCTGCCGCCTCGAGCTTGACCGGGTTCGCGCCAGACGCGGGGAGGTAGAAGGTGGCGACCGGAACGGTGGTGCCAACCGTGACGTTCGCCGCGGTCGCGTTGTAGAGCTTGAGCCAGCGCGCAGCAGCGTTCGTGTTGCTCGCGTAGATCGAGCAGACGACGCCAGCCGTGGCCTTGACCTCTTCCTCCGACTCGTCCAAGTCGATGGAGCGGAAGATGTTGAGGCCGACCGTGCGAGCCTGCTCAACCGCGTCCCGGCTCATGCGACCACCGCCCTACGCGATGCCTCCCCGACCGGAGCCGGGGAGGCGTGCGAGGAGCCCATCAGCTACAGGCCCGCGACGAAGATGAACCGGAGCGTCACGACGGCCGCGGCGAGCGCCGTGCTCGCGTTGGCCAACTGCGCCTCGATGCCCGAGGTGTCGTCCTCGTCGTAGGCGATCAGCTTCGGTGCCGACGTGCTCTGATCCCAGTGGATCGAGATGCCGGCGACGCGGGTGTAGGACACGATCTCCACGGCCCAAAGGTCGTAGTTGGTCGGCGCCGTCGGGATGGCGACGGTGTCGCCCCCGGTCGCGTACGTGGCGCCCATCGTGCCCCTGGTCAGGACCTCGTAGACCCGAAGGCCCCCACCGACCGAGACGGCCGGGGTCTTGGACGCGGTGAACGCGCCCTGGGTAACGGTGAATGCTCCCATGGTGTTTTCCTCCTACCGTCGGACGCGCAGGAGGCACGTCAGGGTGTCGGTGTTCACGGTCGTCGCGTTGCCCTCTTCGGTCGCGAAGGCGTCGTAGGCGACGAGCTTGGGCGCGGTGCGAGACCCGTCCCATCGCCAGGTGCGCGTTGCGGGCGTGGAGGAGATGACGACCAGCGAGTCGAACTCGACGCCCTTGACCTTCGAGGGCATCGTGAACGTCTGGCCGTTGGTGGCGTAGTCGGTGGACGCCGAGCCGGGGGCGAAGGAGATCAGGTACTCCTCGACCGTCCCGGGGCCGTTGATCTGCCGGGACCGGGTGCCGGGCCCGAGCAGCGTGGGATCCGCGGTCGCACCCATCAGAGGCCGCCGGGGATCGGGGCTGAGAAGGTGGCCGCGATGGGCTCGGTGTCGTCGCCCGGCTGGGGGTCGTCGCCCAGCAGGGCCTCGGTGATCGCCCGCACGACCATCTTGCGGCGGCGGTGGGAGAGCTCGTAGGAGAGCGCAGCCTCCGGGTCGCGAACGGTCTTGGCGGCGAGCCACTCGCCGACCTGCCTGGTCGTGGCCTCGTCCCATCCCTCGACCGGGGGCTGCCCGGTAGAGCGGGTCGCCTGCGCGCCGGAGACGACCGTGGGGCCCTCGTAGCGGCCCGGCATGGCGGTCATCTCGGCGGACGGGCCGACCAGCTTGCGCTGCATGAACTGGTCGGGGTGACGCTCGAGGAGGCCGACCCACTCCGCCGGGACGCTTGCGCGCCCCGACTTGAAGCGGATCGTCTTGCCCGTGCCCGGGATCATGCGCTTGCCGTGGTGCGCGTCGATGACCTCCTCGACGGGCTCCAGCTTGATCTGGTGCTCGGAGGCGACGAGCGAGATCAGCTCGACCGTCTCCGCTGGTGCGGTGGCCGTGGTCACGGCATCACCTCCTCTATGTCCACTCCCTGAGCCTTGAATCGGTCACGGGTGCGGATGCGATGGCAGTTGCCGCAGACGACTTCGCACTTGGCGATCTCGGCCTGGATCTTCTTCAGCGACCACGTTCCGCCCATCAGGAGGCTGACGTTCGCCTCCTTCTCGCCTGAGACGTGATCGAAGTCCATGCAGATCGGTTCGTAGATCCGCCCGCAGTCGGCGCACGGCGTCGTGGCCTTGATGCCGTAGACGTACGCCTTGTTCCTTGCCTGCGAGTTCTTGCGGTGGCGAATCTTGGCCGCGCGGTATTCCTCGGGGTTCTCCTCGCGCCAGCGGCGCATCCGGGAGCGCACCTTCTCGCGCTCTCCCTCTGGGTCTGCGGCGCGCGCGGCAGCCGCGTAGTCGCGCGACCGCCGCTTCTTCTCTTCCCGGTACTCCGGGTCGTTGGCGTACTGCTCCGCGTGGTAGCGGCGCTGGTACTCCCTCTGGGCGTCGGAGGTGATCACGCGAAGGTGACGCCGCTGCCGCGCGAATGCACCTTGTCCAGCGCGAACTGGAACGACGCCTCGGTGCGGAACTCGTCCTTGACGCCGTCCTCCGAGTTGTCCTGGATGTTCTGGTAGAGCCGCGTGCCGCGCCCCTGGAGCGGGCGGTACTTCATGCCGTCGGGATCGACGATGTAGAAGTAGCCCTCGTAGCCGGTCTCCAGCAGCGGGTGGTCGATGACCTCCAGCTTGGCCGACCCGGCGACGTAGGTGGCGATGTCCATCCCGTAGGTCTTGGACAGCCCCTCGTTGACCTGGAGCTTGTTCAGGCCCCAGGAGTTGATCGTGTTCAGCACGTTCGAGGAGGCCAGGAGGATCTTGCGCGTGCGGCCCGGCTTCACCGAGTAGCGGAAGGCCTGCGACAGGTAGCCGATGAACTCGGTCTCGGTCATCGTGCCGCCCGGCGAGAAGACGTTGGTGCTGATCGTCTCGTCGAGGCCGCCGGCCGATCGGATCGGCTTGGCACCCGTGGAGGTGTCCTCCTTCTTGCGGCCGTGGAGAGCGATCTCCTCCCAGGCGCGCGCGTGCTCCTCGCCGATCTTGCGCTGCTGATAGCGGCGCTCGTCGCCGTGGTAGTGCTCGACGGCGTTCAGGGTGTTGGTCATGTGGACCGTGTGGCGGACGATCTGCGTGTAGTTCGTGCGCTCGACCTTGACCGTGTGACGGGCCTCGGGAGCAACGTCGCCCTCCATCTCCGCGGTGGAGAGGTTGAGCAGGTAGGCGTTGTCGGCGATCGCCGTGCCGGTCCCGGCCCATGCGCGGGTGACGGTCAGGGTGTTGGTCACGACGCCCGTGACGCGCATCACCTCGTCGGTCGAGACGACCTTGACGAGGTCGCCGGCGCGGAAGTAGGCGCCGTTGTCGACCACGACGGACGTGGCGACGTCGGTGGCCGCTCCGTTCGCCTGGTCCCAGTAGGGACGGATGTCGTCCTCCATCCACCGGACCGTGGTGCTCTTGGCGGGCTTCGCGCCCATGCGCTTGGTGATGATGTGCATCATCGGAGCGCCCGGCGGGTCGTACGCCATGACCTCGGTCCCCATGTCGATGGGGAGCTGGTTGGCAAGAACCTCGTTGGTGGCGAGGTTCCCGGTTCGGACTGTCGGCATCTCTCAGAGACCTCCGGAAAACGAGACGTGGATGACGTCGTCGCTTCTCGGCCTTGTCTCCGGTGCCGACCCCTTGCGAGAGGTCATTCCCGCTGGTGCTGCCTTGTCGCCGTGAGGCGAGGGCTACGGGTCCGACTTGTCTCGGGCGGCCCTGCTAAGAGGGCTTCGAGCTACGTGGTGCTGGTGGTGCTGGCCTTGTCGGGATGACAACCCGAGGGCTGCTATGCAGGCTAGCGCAGCCCTCGGTCGACTTCCACCTAGAACCCGTCGCGGGGACCGCCCATGTTGCGCAACTGCGCGCGGACGGCCTCTGCGGCGTCCGGGGCGCTGTTGCCACGGCTACCCCCATCGAGCGTCTCGGCGGCCGACGCGGAGCGGCGCTCGCGGGCCTGCGCGGCGTCGCGCTCGGAGCGCACCAGCCCGTAGGCCGCGCGCATCCCCTCCTCGTCGCCGTACTTGGCCGGGTTCTTCTCGATCAACTCGAGGACGCGCTCCGACAGCTCGGGGAAGTCGGTGTACGTCTCGGCCATCTGGGCGGCCGTGTCCTGCAGGGTGCGGGTGGTCTGGTAGGTCTGGAGCGGCTGGACGCGCTGGCCGACGATCTCATCCGCGATCTGCTGGGCGGCCGAGAGAGTCGCGGCCTGCTGGTACTGCGCGAACTGCGCCATGCTGATCTCGCCGTTCTCGTACGCGGTGGCGGCGGCGACGATGCCGAACGGGTCCTCGTCCTGGGGCGTCTGCTGCTGCTGGACGCGCTGGGCGAGGTCGCGGTACTCGGCGAGCTCGGCCTCCATCGAGGCGCGTGCCTCCTGCTCTCGGCGAAGGGCGGCCTCCGCCTCACGCTGCGAGCGCACGAGCCCGGCGGGGTCCTTGTCCCACCCGCGCGAGCCGAGGTACTTGGTCGTGTCCTCGTCGGCAGTGGGGAGCCACCCGACGGCCGGCTTGTCCTCGACGGTCGGCTCGTCTCCCATCTCGCCCACCTCGGGGCGAAGCGGAGGCTCGTAGCCGTCGTCTCGCCCGGCTGCCTGCTCGGTGATGGCGTCGGTCGTCATGCGTCCCCCTCGGTCTTGGTCAGGTGGGCGATCGTCTTGTGCGGCCACTCCAGCAGCCCGAGGGCCATCGCGCGCTCGGCGCACGCCTGGACGTAGCGGTCGTGCTCGATGTCGCCCGCGAGGATCATGTTCGTGTACGACTTGACCTGCTCGTTGACCCGCTCCACGACGAGCGCCCATCCGTCGGATCCGACGAGCACTTCCAGGGCGTCGATGCGGTCACGGGCGCTCATGTCGCTCATCAGTCCCACCAGTCGTCATCGGGGGGATACGGATCGATCCATGCCGCGAGACGCGATCGGAACGCGCGCCAACGGTAGGTGATCCGACGCCGGAGCGGCTCGCGCTTACGGGTGACCGTGGTTGAGCGGACACCGAGCATCTTGAGCAAGGGCGAATCGGCTGGGTTGTTGTACTGGTGGATCGCGACCTCGCCGACGATCAGCAAGCGCCCGTCGCGCACGTTGGTCATCCGGTCGATCGTGGGATAGATGTCCCACTCGCCGAGCGGATCGTCCTCCAGCCACCTGATCCGGTCGAACGGTCCGACTGCTCCTGCCCTCATAGGCTCGGTGCTCACGACTCCTCCCCGAACAAGGCCGCATGCTCCAGACGCCGTGCGGCCTCCTGCTCCACGCGGAGGATCCGCGCTCTCGCCCTCGCATGGGACTCACCGCGGCGTGCGGTGGAACGGGCGAGGTCAGCTCGCTGAGACGCGATGGATCGGATGATCTTCCCGTACCCGACGCTCATGGTGATGCGCTTGCTGACGATCTCCATGCCGCTCACGCCGCCACCGGAGCCTCGACGGGGATGGGCGGGCCGACGGGCTCCTCGATGGGCGGGGCCTCCTGTACGGGCGGTCCTCCCGGACCTGCTGCGCCGGCCACTCCGGGCGGCATCCCCGCTCCGGGCGCCATCGTCGGGTCGAGGAGGATGCGCTTGGGGTCGAGGCCGTGCGTCTCGACGAGCGAGTTCGCCAGCTCGGGCCAGTTGACCATGCCCTGGATCGCCGGGTGCGAGAGGTCGGTGATGAGCGCCCGCGTCTTCTGCGCCTGCTGGCCGGCGGCCGGCGGCGCCATCGCGCCGACGTCGAGCTCGATGCTGAACTCGTTGCCCGCGGCGTTGGCAGCGGTGTCCACCCGGACGAACTTCCCGCCCGCGATGGGCGTGAATCCGCGGGCCGTCGGGTCGAGCTGCTCGCCCTCCTCGACGGGGACGCTGATCGACGACGCCCCGATACGCCGGTCCATCCAATCGAAGTGCTGGGCAACCGGGGTGAAGCCGATCTGAATCAGCACCAGCTTGAAGCGGAAACGCTGGTTGGCCTCCTCGCGCAGCGACGTGACCTCGGTGGCCGTCTGGTCGCTCGTGGCGGCGAGCCCCTGGACCACGTCGTTGACGCCGACGATCTCCTGAGCGTTGCGCCGGATGGCCTCGGTCATCCGCTCCACGTCGCCCGACAGGTTACCCGGCGGGTAGAGGAAAACCGCCTCGCCTGGCGGCCCGTCGGTCGGGAAGAGTCCACCGGGCTGTGACCACGCGGCCTGTACCTCTGAGGCGTCCACGCGCTGGCGGTTGTAGCCCTTGGGCGAGTTGATGTTGCGCGTCGCCTGGTCGATCGCCTGGTTCTTGATCGTGGACGACTCGTGCTGGTGATCCTCGACCATCTCGGCGTCGGAGATCCCGTAGGGCTGGAAGAGGTCCGGCGTGTTCTGGAGTACGGCGAAGGGGCGGAACGGTCGTCCCTTGGGGTCGAGGAACTGCGGCTCGCGCACCACGCGGATCGGCAGCGGCGTGCCGTCGGAGGGGATGAGGGCCATCTCGCCGGTCACGTAGTGCATCTCGACCAGGCCGATCGACCCGCCCTCATCCGAGTGAGAGACGCTGCCGAGACCTGACGCCTCACGCCGGGCCTCGTAGGTGTCGTCGTCGCCCGTGCGGTCGCCTGCGCCGAAGGCGATGCGCTCGAGGTTCTCGGCGTCGTAGAGCGGCTTCATCTTCTCGCCGGTCCGCGGGTCGCGGCGGTTCTGGTCGCGCTCGATGAGCAGCTTGACCCCTCGCGGCGTGTGCCAGGTGCGATGCCCGAGGACCTCGCCCGAGTGCCACTGCATCGCGTCGGACGAGACGAACCAGTCGAACCAGTCGATCGCCACGAACGAGGGACCGCCGAGGTCTGCGTCCCAGCGCGTCTTGATCGGCCCGTCGCCGTAGAGGAGGAATTGCTTGATGGACAGCAGCATGTCCATGCGCGTGCCGGCCATCTTCATGTGCCGGTTGATCCGCATCTGCTTCGCCTGCTGGAAGGGCACGGCCTGCGGATTGTCGGCGGTCACCGTGATCCCAGGCGGGTCGATGCCGACGCGCGGGAGGATCGTCTCGATGATCGTGAAGAGGATCGGGTCGGTGAGCCGCGACCAGCCGAACGGGCCGTCCGTGCCCTCGCCCTTTCCCCCGGCGGTCAGCTCCTTACGCCACGCGCGGTACATCTGATAGCTAACCAACTTGCGCGCTTCGATCTCTGCCCGCGTCGTCCTTGCGGCCTGGAAATCAGCCTGGGCCATCTGCGCCACCTGATCGTCACTGAGGCCGTCGAAGATCACGGCGTCATCTCCATCCATCTGAGGAACGCAACCTGGCTTCCAATGCGGCGCTCGTGCCGTCGCCGGTTGTCGCTGTTGATTCTCGCCCGCTCCTTCGTCCACCAGTCCGCTGGGGCGCGCGGTACGTACTCGCGCTCCAGGCACCTACGGCAAGGCCCCTGCTTTCTCGGCCGCTCGGTTGCCTGCCGGATCAACTGGCGCTGGAGGTCGGAGATTTCCTCCTGGAGCGCCGCAATGATCGTCTCCTCGCGAGTCATCCCATCGGCCCTATCGCGCCCTGCATGGCCGGGTCCATCTCCTCCTCGACCGGCATCGGCTGGGCCTGGGCGTCCATCGTCTCGGGGGCCGCGGCGCCGAGCTGGGCGATGATCGCCTCCATCGCCGGAATGGCCTGCGCGATGGCCGCCTGCTGGGCCTGGTTGAACGCCTGCGCGTCCATGCCGGCGGCCAGCATGATCGCCTCCATGGCGATCTGAGCGAGCGTGCCGGGGTCCATCGAGGCGCCGACCTGCGGGGCGGGCATGGCGCCGCCGTCCATCGTCTCGGGAGGCGGCGGGCCCTGGGGCGGCATCCCCTGCATCCCCTGCTCCATGCCGGGCTGCATCATCGCGGGCGGGGCGCCCTGCTGGCTCGGGTCGATCACAGGACCACCTCGACGACGACGTGACCGGGCTCCATCTGGTGGACGACCCGCACGCGCTGGGCGTTTGCGTAGCCGCCGTCCACGAGCGGCCAGGAGGTGGCCTCCAGCGTGTCGAGATCCTCGCCCTCGTTGATCCCGGTGAGCGTCTGGAGCGTGCCCTCAGTGGCCGGAGAGGAGGTCGGTGCGAGCGTGGCGCCGTTCGTCGGCCTCACAGGCACCGCGACGTGCAGGATGGCGCCGACGCGGGTACCTCCTCCGGGCATCACCTCGGAGCGGGCGGGAGCGTTCTGGACGTCCTCGGGCTCGGGGACCGGGAGCTTCGTGGCGCTGATCTTCGGCTTGGTCGCCATGCTCGACCTCCTAGAAGGTCTCGGTGCGCACGAAGCGCAGGGTGGGCGGAGCGTTCTTGTCCAGCCGGTAGACGGCACGAGCTCGTGGGACGTGCGCGCCGGCCGGGACGATCACCTTCGACGGCTCAGCGGGGATGGGGACCGGGAACTCCGGGGAAGCGTCTCCGCGGCGGAGCATCATGGTCGGCACGCGGAACCCGCCTCCGTCGAGCGGTCCGCCGGACAGGGGCAGGTAGGTCTGGTGGTTGACGTCGGTGACGGGCATGTTCTCGAGCTTCTCGCGCCGCTCCTTCTCCCCCTCGACGAACGCATCGTGCTCGCCGATGACCTCTGTTGCGAAGGTCGGCCGGGACCACGCGGGACCACGCTTGTAGTAGCGGACGCTGCGCTCGTGCTCGAAGGGCCGGCTCATCTCCACCTCACCTCGTGATCTTTGAGGTCAGCCTGATGGCGCAACAACATCTCGATCCCGGCGCCGGCTCTACCGACGAGCTTGAACTCGATCGCCGGCTCCGACGCTTCGTCGGTCTCGAATACCCGCACAAGGACCGAGGCCCTTGGCTTGCGGGAGTAGCTCATGTCGATGCGAGTCGCCTCAATCATCAGTACCCCGTCACCGACGACACGCGGGGCTCGTAGGGCGCGAGCGGCTTGGGCTCGGGACGGACGACCAGGGCCTCGCCGTGCTGGAGAACCGCCGCGGCAATCGCCCATTTGAGGACCCGGTCGTCGTGGTAGCCCTGCTCGGCCTGCCAGCGACCGGCGCCGGTCTCCTCGTTGGTGACCACCCACACGAAGCGGCGCATCTCGGCGATGGACGCCTCATCCCGGATCCCGATCGACCGATCGCGCAGTCCGCGCTGCAAGGCGCTGATGGCGAGGTGGCGCGTCTTCTCGTTGGTCGTCCAGCCGTAGGAGACGCCGAGCTTCTTGGTGCGCTGGTCGAGGATCTCCGTCTCGTAGAGCCGCGGGTATCCCCACTCGCGAAGCAACGCGACGACGCCCTGACCGACGCCGTTGGACTCCGGCACGAGCATCCCGACCCGCGAGCCTCGCCACAGGTAGCCGGCCATGACCATCTGCGCGGCGACCTCGGAGGGTTCGATCTTCCCGTGGTAGGCGGCCACCTCATCCCACGATGCGAGGTCGAGGACGCTCATCGCCGTGAAGTCGGAGCCGTGTCCGCCGGACGGATCGCAGACGACCACGTAATCGCGCGCGGGCTGGGGCCACTCCCACACCCACCAGTCGCCGCGGTCGTCGGCCTGGGCGGTCACGTTCGCAGCGTCGCGGCGTAGCGACGCACGCCACTTGGCGGGCTCGGTCGAGTTGCCCGAGTACCACGCGAGCACGCCGAGGTCGAAGGCGCACCGCCCGGAGGACAGGAACGCCTCCTCGGCGGTGAGGGGGAACTCCTGGGGGCCGAGGTCTCCCAGCTCGTCGCGCATCGCCTTGACCATCTCCTGCGTGCGCCCAGGACGGCTCAGGGCGCCGATGAAGACGTTGGCCCATGTCTCGGACTGCCAGCGGTCGTGGAAGCCGTCCAGGCCGTTAGCGGTGCCGCCGAGGACCACGCGGCCCGCGTCAGCGGCGGCGGGCAGAAGGGACGCCTCCTGCTCGGCGGCGTTCGGCCACTTCGGGCGCTCGTCACCGATGAGAAGATGGACGGTCTGCCCACGGCCGGCGGTGCTCGATGACGGCAGCGAGACGATTACCCCGGGTCCCTCCGGGTGGGCGATCTCCATGCGCGTCGAGGTCGCCTGCGCCAGCGGGAACGCCTCGCGCAGGATGGCCGGCATCGACTCGTACAGCCGGCGGATGCGGCGCAGGACGTCCACCGCCTCACGCTCACCGATCGAGACGATCAGGACGGTCTGAGCCGGATGCGCGAGCGCCCACCACAGGGCGACGAGGGCGAGAGTCCAGGTGACGCCGAGCTGCCGCGCCTTCAGGACGAGGACACGCGGCGAGGAGAGAATCGTGCGGATCAGCCCGCGCTGGCCGACCCACAGCCCGAACCGCTCGGGACCGTCTGGCCCGTCGATCATCACGACCTCGGCCAGGGCCTCGGGGTGCGAGACGAGCGCCAGGACGGCCGCCCGGTCGCTGACGGATGCCTTACGCATCGAGCCCCACGGCCAGCGAGCGGGCGAGGGCGGCCATCGCCTCGGGATTCTCGTCGGCAGCGGCGCGGGCGGCTGCGAGCTCGGCGGACGTGACCGCCTGGACCTGCGCGTTGACCTCGACCTTCTCGCCGTAGACGCTGCGACGCCGGCCGCGGAGCAGGAACATGAGCAGCGTGTCCGACCCCTGCATGGCGCGGCGCTCGCCCTCGACCTCCAGGCGATCCGTGCGAGCCTCGATCGCGTCGTCCCACCGGGACGCGAAGTCCTCGTCTATCGCCCGGTAGTCGTAGGCCGTGCGCCGGCCGATGTGAGCCGTCTCGGCCGCCTCGGTGACAGACGCGCCCTCCTTCAGCTCCGCGAGGAACTTCTCAAGGGCCCTCTTGGGTATCGCCGGCTTGGCCACGCTCATAGCCCCACGTTGACAGACAACCGATCGGTTGTCGTTGAGCGGATTGTGCGGGGTTGCACGAGCACCGTCCACTGCCTGCGTCTGCTCATCTTGGGCCTCCGTTCAGCGGTCCTCGAGGGAACTCGTAGCCGTCGTCGCCGAGGTCGTCCAAAGCCGGGGCGGGGTTCCCCCTACGGGGGAAACCTCCGGCCTCCTCGTCGCTCGCCGAAGGTGTCTCCCGGTGTCTCCCGGGTGTCTCCGCCCCATTGGAATGGGGTTCTTGCCAACCGTCTCCCTGGTGTCTCCCGGTCGTTCGGCTGAGTGTGTCTCCCAGCGTCTCCGGGGGTGTCTCCCTGGTAGGTTCTGGCAAGTTCCCGCGCTCAAGCTCGCGAGCCTTGCGGACCGATCGCCGATACCTCTGAGCAGCTTCCACCACGGTCCCTCGACGGCCATTCCCAGCCTCGGCGAGTGCCTTCTTGGCAGCCCTCATGCCGGCGTCAACCGACACGCCGAGCTCGTCCAGTGCGCGGGCCACGTCATGCGTCCCGGCCGGCCAGCTACCCGCCGACTTCTCGTAGTGCAGGTAGGGGCTCTCCTTCATCTTGAAGGCGACCCTCTCGGGCACCCATCCCATGCGGCGCTTCTCGTTGAGCAGCTCGACGCCGTCGTCGGTCTTGACCAGGCGCCAGATCACATCGACGTCGTCACCCTTTCCGCTGGCCCCGCGGGCGTGCGTACCCTCGTGGCCGGCGTGGTCGAGTCGCATCCACGTCGTCTCGCGTCGCTTGAGCTCCATGCCGGTGAAGCGGTAGAACGCCTGGATGGTGTCGTTGCTGTTCTCTTCCCCCTCCACGGCGCGCGAGATAGTGTCGATGATCGCCGTGACGCTTCTCCCGGGGAACGCGGCCATCACCTCGTCCAGAACTGCCCCGAAGGCGCGAGCTCCGGCCTGGGTGTCCAGAGGTGGGATCTCCGGGAGCATCAGGTAGCGGAGATTCCCCATGCCGGTGGACGGCCCGTATCCCATGTCGGACAGGCGCTCGTACAGATCGTCCTCACCCATCTCCCAATCTGCGTAGACGACCACGCCGCCGGACTTGACGACCTCCATGCACATCCACAGCGAGAAGAGGGACTTCCCCGTGCCGTGCTTGGCGTAGAACGAGTGCCCGCGTCCTCTTGCGAGCACGTCCTCGAACACCCACTCGACCTCGCTGCGATCCTTCGCCCAGAACTCCGGCCAGTCGATGAAGCGCGCATGAGAGTCAGGCTCGACGTGAGGCTCAGGCGCAGCCGGGAAGCCGCGCTCGGCCATCAGCTTGCGGATGTCGATCGCCTCGCTCATGCCGCTGATCGCCGCGCCCCGAGCATCGCGCTCGCCATCGTCTTGGTGATCTCGTCATGGGGCAGCCCGATCGCCTCGGCGACGTCAGCCACCATGCCGGCGGCAAGGACCAGGTCGAGGTGACCGCCGTCGGCCAGGTGGACCACGCGCCACGTCACCTTGTTCAGCGTGTCGTTACGCGATCCGTCACCGGCCGCCGCGAGCTCCTCGAGCAGGCCGCGCAGGGCGGCCGTCCCGTACGGCGTCGCCGCCCCGGTGAAGTTGACCGGCGCGGGCATCGGCTGGCGCTCCGGGGGCGGCGGAGGTGCCAGCAGCGCGGCCCACGGGTCAGCGAGGACAGGCAGACCATCGCGGGGGACCTCATCGCGCCAGACGTAGACGCGCCCTGACGGGTGGATCGACGGCGGCGCCACCACGTACCCGCCGTCGCCGCGCACGTCGATACCGGATGCGATGCGCGACGCGCTGTTGCGGATGTCGGCCTCTCCGGGCGCGAAGTAGAGATGCCACCCCGAGCCCGTGCGGACTACCGCGCCATCAGGGCTCGCAGGGCTTCCCGGGTTGCCGTGAGTCAGCAGAAGCAGCCCGTAGGCGTTCTCGGCCGCCTCGCCGTCAAGGTCGATGACGACCGCGCCCGACTCCCGCCCGGTGGCAAGCCCGACGTTCGCCTCGGGCTCCTTGGTCCACCACTCGCGCACCGTGTCGAGGTCATCGGTCGCGTCGTTCAGGCCGTGGGGCACCAACGCGCCGAGCGGGCGCTTACCCCGCACCTCGCACGGGAAGACGCGCCACCCGCGGGCAGCCATCGCGAGGGCCTCGTCGAGCAGGCTCACAGCACCCCCTCGGCGTCGAGGCATCGGTGCATGTCGGTGACCGCCAGCCGTAGGTGCCCCAACGCGCTCGCCCATTCTGCGGGAGGCTCACCGGGGAACCCGTGCTCTGCCATGACCAGGGCGTCGAAGGCGTGCCTGAACGCGCCTGATGCGTTCACGGCGTAGAACGCCGCGAGCTGGTCGCGTTCCCCAGCGCCCACGGTGGGTCGGGTATCCTCAGCCACGTCGAATCTCCTGATACGAGGTTCGGCCACGGGCCCGGTCGTTCACGCGACGCGGGCCCACGGTTTTCTGTACGGGGCATTCTAGTAGGCATGACGGTCGTCACCTAGCCCACCTCCTCGGATCCCCGGGCGTCATGCGCCGTCTCGCGCCATGTGCCGAGGTCGGTCACGCGGCACCGCCGAGCAGGGAGATCTGCGCCAAGCGGGGCTCGAGCAGCGCGGCGTACTCGGGGTCGATCTCGATGCCCACCCCGCGGCGTCCGCACTCGCGCGCGGCGAGCAACGTCGACCCGGACCCGGCGAACGGGTCGAGCACCACGCCGCCCGGCGGGCACGACTCCTCGATCAGCGGACGCAGGATCCCGGTCGGCTTCTGAGTCGGGTGGACGGCCGACCCGTGCATCGAGCGCACCTGGATCACCGAGCGCATGAGCCTCGACCCGCAGTCCTCGGAGGCGTAGGTGCTCCCCGCGATCTCTCCCCAGTGGGGCGGGCGCTCCTTGCGGCGCACGGTCCGCCGGCGCGCGTCTGCCGTCGTGGGGGGCACGCTGTAGACGTCCGACCAGCGCCCCCGGTAGAGGCGCACCGCGTGCTCGTGGACCCGGCGGAAGCGGTCAGCGGCGCTGCCCGAGCCGTTGTGCTTCTCCCACACGATGTCCTCGGCAACCGTCCACCCGCGCGGAATGTCGAGATCCAGGAGCGAGCGCATCGAGCCGAAGATCCACACCGACCCGGAGGGCTTCAGCGGCAGCAGGTCGATCCAGGCGCGCACCGGCACGTCCCACCCGAGCGAGGTCACCCCGTAGGGCGGATCGGTCACCACGGCGTCGACCGGCTCGAGGAGCGGCATCACCTCGCGGCAATCCCCCAGGTGAAGGGTCACGTCGCCGTCGTCGAGGTAGACGCTCACGTTCCCTCCCCCCGCATAGCCTCGGTGACGATCGCCCGGCACTCCGGGCAGACCTGCTCCACGAGACGCCACATCTCCAAGACGATCGCCGCCTGCCTCTCGCCGGCCGCGATCTCATCGGCGACCTGCTCGGTGAGCTCGGCGACCAGCGCCAACGCGCGCTCGTGGACGGCCGGGTCCACTCCGAGGGGGAGTTGGGTGGAGGTCATGCGGCACCTCGCATCGAGAGCACGCGACGCGCCTCATCGAAGTCCGCGGGGAACCACAGGTGCCATTCCGCCTCGGCAGTCCGCAGGATGTCCCGCACGCGCACCTGGTCCTCGCTGAGCCCCCCGCCCCGCTTCTTCAGCTCGACGAACAGGACGCGATCCCGCACCAGCACGAGGTCCGGCCATCCGTGCCCGAGCGGCCCTTGCGAGGGCGTCTTGTAGCGATGCACGAAGCCCGTCTCGGATGCCCGGTCGCGGCGGGTGTGCAGGACGGTCGGGAAGTGGACCCAGGTCCAACCGAGGTGCTCGGCCAGTTCGACCACGGTGGCCTGCCACTGCTTCTCTGTGAGCGCCGGGAGCGATGATGTCACGGCAGCCACCCCATATCCCTAGCCGTGGTACGCAGCAGACCCTCAAGGACCGCTCCGTAGCCGAACCTCTCGGCGTTTATGGTGATGGAGCGATCGAGGTCTCCGTCGTCGTGACGCTGAACCGCTGCCGCCCAATCGGCAAGCATCTCGATGAGGTCGATCATGTTCATATCGTGGATGCCTCCCCGGAAGTGCTCGGGGTGGTGGCGGTTGGACGCGTAGTGGGACTTCAGAGCAACGCCCATCGCGGCGCGCATGGCCTCGTACTCGGGCGTGCCGTAGGTGCTTCCGCGCAGCTTCGGCGTGAACTCGTTGAAGATCGGAAGTTCTGGATCAACCAGCTTGGAGGCGTCATGAACGTCGGCGCGGTGGAGCAGGTCGGCTACGACGGCAAGCAGGCGGCGTCGCACCTGGCCGATGTGCTCATGGGTGTCGGGCCGGCTGTCGTAGCTCACGCCCGCCGCCCCTGCGCCGCGTCTAGCCACGCCTGGGCGTCCTCGACGCGCACCCTGGGCACGCGCCACCTACGCCCGTCCAACGACCCGATCACCGTGACCATCAGATCCCGCAGCCCATCGCCAACCGCCCACACCGACACCACCTCGAGAGGCTCGTCGGGGATGCCGCGCGCCCGGAGGACGTCCGCCGGCAGGATGATCGGGACGCCTCTCACGACCGCCGACCAGCCATCAGGGCGCGTGCCCAGCCGCCGGGCTTGTTCTTCTCGCACGCCTCGTACTGCGGCGCGTGGTAAGCGCGGCACGCCGAACACCAGACGAACCCGAACGCACCGTCCATCGGTTCTCCTGGCTGCGAGTTGGGCATCGGGTCTCCGTCTCGCAGCCTCATCGGTACTTCCCCTGCAGGTAGACGTCGTACCGCTCGGCCAACTCGGCCAGGCGGCTGGCGCACGCGGCGATCTGCGCCAGGCAGACGGCCTGATCCCGCACGTCCTGGTTCCTCGCGTTGTCGAGCCGGCTGAGCGCGTAGCGCAGCTCGCGGCGGGCGTAGTCGATCTGCGACTGCCGGTACGTGGTCAGCGCGCTCATCGGCTCACGTCGTTCACGCCGCAACCGGGGCACTCGTATCCGCGCGGGTAGCGGTCGATCCACCGGATTGGTGACGTGCCCTTGACCAGCCGCACCGTCCAGTACCGGCGACAGGTGTGGCAGCACAACCGGAGGTCGTAGGTCTCATCTCCGCCGTCGGACACGTCGATATCGGGCTCGCGCTTGCTCCACGGGAATCTCATCGCCCGGCCCTCCCCGCGAGCCGCGCCACCTCGGCGAGCAGCACGTCGATCGCCTCGCGCATTTCGGGGGCGGCGGCGATGAGGGCAGAGTCGTCGTCGCGGATGTATGGAGCGTTGGCACCGGGGGCGTGGCGCGCGGTCATCCTGAGAACCCCGACCGGAACGCCCGGATACCGGGGGTAGGTCGCTGTCATCGACCGCAGCGTCTTGGTGGTCAGCGTCCCTGCGTACTCGGTAAGCAGGGACCACTTCCACGGCCCCGGCGTCTCCGGACGCGGGAACGCCTCGTATCGCGCGCGCTGCTCGGGCGTCACGACCGCCTCCCCGCGAGCCACTGCGCCCACCGCTCGCACCAGATCGCCTCGCGCTGGAGGTAGAGGTCGTTGACCGTCTGGCCGAGCCGGTTGGGGCTGGAGTGCCGCGCGTCTACCCCCGTCTGCCCCCGGGTGATGTTGGTGAGATAGGCGTCAGCGAAGGCGGTTCCGGCCGAAACGGGCGGAACCAGCTCTTCTGACGTTGACGTGAGATCCCGCATGGTGAGAGGGTTCTCGGCCCTGCCTGCCCCCTGTATGCCCTGGATCATCTATCGCCTCGCTCTGTAAGAGATGCCGCCACAAGCGCCCCGAATGGGATGAGTGCGGCTGCCAGTGGCTCATCCGGCGCAAGGTCGGCGGCCGGGACACGTACACGCCAGTCGGCAACGAGCGGGCTGCCGCAGAACGGGCACTCGCCAGAAGCGACTCCACGCCAGAGGAAACCGTCAGCCAGGCACTTGACCTCTGGCTCACCGCCAAGGAGCGAGAGCCTGGAGCGCGACCCAACTCCATCGTCAGCTACCGGGGGCGCATCAAGCACGTCAAGGCGTTCTTCGGCCCGATGCGCGTCCGCCAGGTCCGCCCCGAGCACCTGACTCAGTTCCCCGCCGCCCTGCTGGCCCGCGACTACGCGCCCGCAACCGTCCAGGCCATCTACGCCTGCCTCACCGCGACCCTCAAGCACGCCGTCAGGCGCGGGGTGATAAAGGCCGTCCCCGTCCCACCTGACGGTCCAGGGATACCGGCCCCACTCCCGCGCAGGCATTCCCTCACGCTTGATGAAGTCGAGCAGATCATCGAGCGCATGCCCGGCGTCTGGGGTCGCGTCGCCGAGCTCGTGCTCCTGACCGGGCTGCGCTGGGGCGAGGTCGTCGCCATCAAGCCAGGCGACATACAGGGCAATGTCGTCAGGATCCGGCGCACCCGCAACCGCATCGGCACCGACAACGACCCCAAGACCCTCGCCGGGCTGCGCCTCATACCACTCTCGCCACGCGCGAAGGTGGTCCTTGAAGGGCTTGCCCTCCCGGTGGGCGGCGACTACCGACGGGCGTACGAGTCCCTCGTCCACGCGATGGGACCGCTCCACCAGAAGGGCATGGGCTGGCACTCGATCCGTAACGCGCACGCTTCGCTTCTGGACGCCGCAGGCGTCGCACTTCGTGACCAGGCTGCGCGGATGGGCCACGGCACGAACTACGCCCAGACGCTCGCGTACGGCCTTGTCGTTGAGGCAGGAAGCGCAGATCAGCTCGACGTGGCTAGGCGGCATGACGCGCCCCCTTCGGCTTCACGACCCCAGCCGGACGAGCTATCGGTTCGTCGCGCTCGACGGCCTCGCCGATGAGCAGAACCAACGCCTCGAGCGCCTTGGCGATCCGCTCTGCCTGCTCGTCGGTCACGCCCACCACCCGGCCGTATCCCCGACGCCCCAGACGGTCAGCCCGCCCGCCAGCGCGACGACCATCGCCAGGGCGCAGGCGAAGCGCAGACGCGCGGAGCCGGTCACGGGCGCGCTCATCGCTCCACCGCCTGACGGCGCGCTTCCATCTCCTGAATCTGGCCGGGTGCCAGGAACTGTCCGCAGCGGAGGCAGTAGGCGGCCCCTTGGTCTGAGCCCGGACCTGCGTATCTCTTGCACTGGCAGCACCCGGGAGCTCTCACGACCAGGTGGTGGTCATTGTTCGGGTCGCTCATCGCCCCTCCTCGCCCGGCTCATCGAACGCCCGCTCGCCCAGGTCCCCGTCCCATGAGCGCCCGAGGTCGCACGCATCGACCGCACGGCGCACCGCGTAGAAGACGAAGGCGGCCGCCGCGAAGATGAAGGCGATGACCACGGCGGGCGTGACGAAGGCGCTCACGCGGACGCCTTCCAGGGCTCCGGTGAGTCCCACACGCTCAGCCTGTGGCAGCGCCGCGCGCCGCGCTCGGCCTCATCGCTCCAGTGGTAGGCCCGGGCATGCTCGTACAGGCTGGCCGCAAGGTGGAGCTCGCCACCCTTCTCGGCAGCGCGAGCGAACCTCAGCACCTGAGTGCAGGCGACCCGCTTGTCCTCGTCGAGGTAGAAATGGATCGCGTTCGCTCCCGAGCGCTTCGACGCTCCGGAGTCCGCAACGGCGAGCAGAGCGGCATCGCGCTCCTTCACCAGGCGGCGAACCATCCGGATGAGCGTGGTGAGGTCTGCGGCGAGCGGGCTCTTGCTGTGGTGAGCCTTGGCCTCCATCGGCAGCAGGGTCGCGTCGAGGGCGTCCTCGACTACGGGCCGATACCTGGTCACGAGCAGAGACCGGCGGTCGCGAACTGCTCCGTGCCGATGAATGCAGCCGTGCGGGCCTGGTTGATCGGCGAGAGAGCCCAGCGGTACAGCGCGTAGTCCCAGTGGTCCGACGCATACGTCCCGGGCCGTCCCTCCATCGCGCCGCGATACCAGCCGGGGCGCACCTGGAGATGGCCGAAGACGATGTTCCCGTACCCGCCCGGGTAACCACGCCCACCGCCGAAGCGCACGTCGGGATAGGTGCGCCCGCCCTCGTGGTCGGCGAGGCAGGCGCGCGTGGCGATCCATGACTCGCTTAGCCCGGAGCATCGCCACGTCGCGAGCACCGTGTCCCAGGACGAACGCGCCCCACGCCGGTAGCGGCGCTCCAGCGTCGCATCCGCGCACTTATGGCTGAGCATCCACAGCTCCCGCGCCCCACGCCGCAACCGCTCCCAGGACACGCCGTCCTTGCGCGCCTGCTCCAGGCGCCAGAGGGCCGGGTAGACGCGCTGGACGGTCGGGACGTGCGAGAGGGCGTCGGGGAGCTTCGCCTGGCGGGCGTCGGCGGACAGGGCACTCGGTGCGGTGGCCGCGAGGCTCACCGCGGCCACAAGCACCAGGTGGCGAGGGTTGAGGCGGGTCACGCGCGCACCGCCCGTCCGAGGCCACGCTGCTCGCCCGTTCCCTCGCACTCGGGGCAGTCCTGCACGTCCGGGTAGCTCTGGTCGCCGTTGAAGATGACCTCCACCCGCTCGCGGCCCTCACCGTCGCAGCGGTGGCATTCCCAGCAGCATGGAGGAGGCCACACGCCGACGTGACCGACGGCGCAGGTCCCCTCGTCGTCATTGAACGGGTTGGGCGACGAGCACTCGCCAGGACGAGCGCAGCGTGCGGCGTCGTCGCAGGAGTGGAGACGGTGTTCGACGCTCTCGCCCGCCCCGCCGCTCACGTCGGCCATCCCTGCACGCCGGCCGCCACGTAGAACACGGCCGCCCAGATCAGCACGGAGCCGATCAGCCAGACCCAGCCCATCCCCGATCCCCGGGGAGGCTCGGGGGTCATGCGGAGTCGCCTTCGAGCAGGGCGATGACGTATGCGCGACCGCGCGGGTCACGGGCCATGAACTCGCGCAGGTACCGCCACCCGTTCGCGTCGGCGCGCGCGGCAAGCTCAGCGAGACCCTCCGCGTACGGACGCTCGGGCACCTCGACGCCCCAGGAGCGAATGAGCGCAGTCAGCGCCGCAACGGGAGTGCTCCCGTCTTCCCACTCGGCGATCTGATGATCAACCTCATATCTAGTCGCCATGAACCCACCTGACGACTTCATTTGCACCGCCACCATCCCGTTTCCGTTCTCCTCGACGTACTCCATCGCGATGATCCGAAGTTCCCTCTCGTAGGGCGTCATCAGCGCCACCACCAGGCGGGCGGCTGGCACGCTCGGCAGAACCACGTTCCGCGCGTCTTCTTTCCACACGTCCGGCAACACTGTGGGCGGGCGATCTTGATGCTCATGCCTCCACCTCGTCACCAGGCGCCGTCCGCTGCTCGGTGGTCCTCGCCTCGCTTCGCCGCTGGCGTTCGCGCCGCTCGCGGTTGCGCGTGATCCACGGGGGCTCACGGCCATCCCGACGAGCGGCCTCGTTCTCGTTGTGCTCGGTCACGAGCGCGAACAAGCCCAGGAGGGCCACGATCGCCAGGAGACCGAGCGCGATCGCCACCCCGGTCACTTGCCCCCCTCCAAGATCCGGCGGCGCACGTCGGGCAGGCAGCGCGTCTCCTCGGCCACGGCATGCAGCAGGCGCCGGTAGCGGTCGTTCATCCGCACCACCTCGTCCATCGCGTTCTCGGCGCGAGCCTCGGCCTCGGTGACGCGCTTCGCCTGCGCCACGAGGCTGTCGTACCGAGCGAAACCGGCCGCGAGCAGCTCATCGCTCACGACGCCGTCTCCATCTCGCCGACGGTCGCCCAGCGGAGCCCGGGGACCTTCTTGGGCTCGTCGATCACGGCCGCCGCGAGGGTCAGCGGGATCCGATCGTCACGGACCGCCTTCTCCAGCGCCCCGACGGTCGGGAGCTTCCAGACCTGCTCGGGACGAAGGTCGGGTGGGAACTCCTCCCGGCGCTCGACGATCGCGGTCTCGTTGACGCTCTTACGCCCGCCGCTCACCCGGCCTCGGTACGCCACCCGGCCACTCGGAGCGGGCTCGACCTCACCGTCCCCCAGCAGGGCGAGCAGGCGGTCGTTGAGGATCGACTTCACCAGCTTGCGCTGCGCGTCGATCTTCGCCAGCCACTTGCCGTCGTCGTCGAGTGCTTCGATCTCAGCGACGATCTGCGCACGGGTGGCGGAGTCGGCGTACTGGTTGGCCGCTTCGATCGCCACGGACTCATCCCCGCGAAGGACGCGGGCGGAGTAGAGGACGAGGCTTGAGAGGGGGACGCTCATCTCACACCCAGCCTTCTCGTCGAGTGCCACACGGCCATCGCGCGCAGGAAGTTCCGCGGTCCGCCCGACGGGACGTGGCGGATCTCGCGCCTCGACGCCGTCTCCACCCGGACGACGTATCGCACCGAAGCGGGGCGGTCACGGCGGTAGTCCTTCCTGGCGCACCCCTCGGCAACGCGGATACGCACATTGGGGCGGCCGGGGGTCATTCCGCCAGAGTCCGGTGACCAGAGGGCGATTCGCGTTCTGCTCATGC
>Ga0172380_10003476_pt1 | contig 21574 bp, 19 predicted proteins | sample Leawe162metaG_FD_119747 | JGI IMG/M metagenome (GOLD analysis project Ga0172380, IMG submission 119747) | Leachate microbial communities from a municipal landfill in Southern Ontario, Canada - Leachate well 162 metaG | ecosystem: Engineered > Solid waste > Landfill > Unclassified | place...
GGACATCACGTCGTAGGCGCCGCCGTAGGCCTTGCGCGTGATCACCGTGACCTTGGGCACGGTGCACTCGGCGTAGGCGTAGAGCAGCTTGGCGCCGTGCTTGATGATGCCGCCGTATTCCTGGGCCGTGCCGGGCATGAAGCCGGGCACGTCGACGAAGGTGATCACCGGAATGTTGAAGGCGTCGCAGAAGCGCACGAAGCGCGCGCCCTTGATCGACGACTTGATGTCCAGGCAACCGGCCAGCACCAGCGGCTGGTTGGCGACGATGCCGACGGTCTGGCCTTCCATGCGTGCGAAGCCGATGACGATGTTCTTGGCGTATTCGGGCTGCAACTCGAAGAAGTCGCCGTCGTCCGCCACCTTGACGATCAATTCCTTCATGTCGTAGGGCAGGTTGGCGTTGGCTGGCACCAGGGTGTCCAGCGAATGGTCGAGGCGGTCGGCAGGATCGTTGGTCGAGCGCAGCGGCGGTGCTTCCCGGTTGTTGAGCGGCAGGTAGTTGAAGAAGCGGCGCAGCATGAGCAGGGCATCGACATCGTTCTCGAAGGCCAGATCGGCCACGCCTGAGCGGGACGAATGACTCACCGCTCCGCCCAACTCCTCGGCCGTCACCTCCTCGTGGGTCACGGTCTTGACCACGTCGGGGCCGGTGACGAACATGTAGGAGGTGTCCTTGACCATGAAGATGAAATCGGTCATGGCCGGACTGTAGACCGCGCCGCCGGCGCAGGGGCCCATGATCATGGAGATCTGCGGCACCACGCCCGAGGCCATGACGTTCCTTTGAAAGACGTCGGCGTAGCCCCCGAGCGAGGCCACCCCTTCCTGGATGCGGGCGCCGCCCGAGTCGTTGAGGCCGATCACCGGCGCGCCGACCTTCATGGCGTGGTCCATCACCTTGCAGATCTTCTCGGCGTGCGCTTCCGACAGGGCGCCGCCGAAGACGGTGAAGTCCTGCGAGAAGACGAAGACCATGCGCCCGTTGATGGTGCCATAGCCGGTGACCACCCCGTCGCCGGGAACCTTCTGCTCCTCCATGCCGAAGTCGGTGCAGCGGTGCTCGACGAACATGTCCCACTCTTCGAAGGTGCTCGGGTCGAGCAGCAGTTGTATGCGTTCGCGCGCCGTCAGCTTGCCCTTGCCGTGCTGCGCGGCGATGCGTTGGGCGCCGCCTCCGGCGCGCGCCTGCTCGCGCATTTCTTCGAGTTGGCGAATGATGTCGTGCATAGGGTGATCCTCCGAATATTCAGCTGGCCATGTCCAGGAGCGTGCGCGCGGCGACGGCGGGAGCGACGCTGCCCGCCTCGACTGCGCCGATCAATTGCGGCAAGGCGGTGCGCACCGCCGGGTGGGCGCGGAAGCGGGTATCGAGGCCGGATTCGATCAACGCCCACATCCAGGCCAGCGCCTGGTGACGGCGCTTGGCCGCGAACTCGCCGCTGGCGCGCATCGCTTCGCGGTAAGCCTCGACGGTGCGCCAGAATTCGTCGAGGCCCTCGTTGCGGATGGCGCTGGCAGACAGCACCGGCACCCGCCAGGCGTGCGAGGCCGGGCGCAGCAGGGTGAGCGCCGTCGTCAACTGCGCACAGGCGAGTTCGGTCGCCCGGACATCGATATCGCGCTTGTTCACCACCACGATGTCGGCGAGCTCGACGATGCCCTTCTTCAGCGCCTGCAGCTCGTCTCCGGCGTTGGGCAATTGCAGCAGCACGAAGACGTCGGTCATGTTCGCCACCGCCGTCTCGCTCTGGCCGACGCCGACGGTCTCGACGATGATCACGTCGTAGCCCGCCGCCTCGCAAACCAGGATGGCCTCGCGCGTGTGGCCGGCAACGCCGCCCAAAGCGCCGCCGGTGGGCGAGGGGCGGATGAAGGCCTGCTCGCGCCGCGACAGCTCATCCATGCGCGTCTTGTCGCCGAGTATCGAGCCGCCCGAGATGGACGAAGAGGGGTCCACCGCCAGCACCGCGACACGGTGGCCGGCGGCGATCAGATGCAATCCCAGCGCTTCGATGAAGGTCGACTTGCCGGCCCCCGGCACACCGCTGATACCCACCCGCAGCGAATTGCCGGAGTGCGTCAGCAGGCCGGCGATCAGCGCCTGGGCGCGCGGCCCGTCTTCGGGGCGGCTCGACTCGACCAGGGTGATGGCCTTGGCCAGGGCGCGGCGGTTTCCCGCCAGCAGCTCACGGGCCAGGGTCGCGTCGTCCATCTCAGCTGCTAGCGGCGCAGTGCGCGGCGCGTATTGCCGCCAGCACCGCGCGGGCGCACCTGGGAATCGGCGTGCCCGGTCCGAAGATGCCCTTGGTCCCGGCTGCCTCGAGGAAGGCATAGTCCTGGGGCGGCACCACGCCGCCGACGAAGACGATGATGTCGTTGGCGCCCTGCTCGGCGAGCGCCTTGATCAGGGCCGGCACCAGGGTCTTGTGCCCAGCGGCCAGCGTCGATACTCCCACCGCGTGCACGTCGTTCTCTATCGCCTGGCGCGCCGCTTCCTCAGGCGTCTGGAAGAGCGGTCCGATGTCCACGTCGAAGCCGAGATCGGCGAAGGCCGAGGCCACCACCTTGGCGCCGCGATCGTGGCCGTCCTGGCCCAGTTTGGCCACCATGATGCGCGGCCGCCTGCCTTCTGCCGCCATGAAAGCTTCGATGTCCTGCTTCATCTCGCCCCAGTCCTCGTCCTCTGCGAAAGCTGCGCCATAGACGCCGGATACCGCCTGGGTGTCGGCGCGGTGGCGGCCCCAGGCAGCTTCGAGCGCGTCGGAGATTTCGCCGACGCTGGCCCGCGCCCGGGTAGCGCGCACGGCCAGATCGAGCAGGTTGCCCGAGCCGCTCTTCGCCGCTGTTGTCATCGCCGTCAGGGCCTCCGCAACGGCCCCCGCGTCGCGCTTGGCGCGGGTCCGCGCCAAGCGCTGGATCTGCGCTTCACGCACGGCATTGTTGTCCACGTCGAGGAAGTCGATCTCGTCCTCCTTGTCGAGCACGTACTTGTTCACCCCGACGATGACATCGGTGCCGTTGTCGATGCGCGCCTGCTTCTCCGCCGCGCAGTGTTCGACCTTCAGCTTGGCCCAGCCCGAGGCGACGGCCTTGGTCATGCCGCCCAAACCGTCGACTTCCTCGATGATGGCCCAGGCGGCATCGGCCATGTCCTGGGTCAGCTTCTCCATCATGTAGGAACCGGCGAAGGGATCGATGACGTTGGCGATGTGCGTCTCTTCCTGGATGATCAACTGGGTGTTGCGCGCGATCCGCGCCGAGAAATCGGTGGGCAGCGCGATCGCCTCGTCGAGCGAATTGGTGTGCAGCGACTGGGTGCCGCCGAACACCGCGGCCATCGCTTCGATGGTGGTGCGCACCACGTTGTTGTACGGGTCCTGCGCCGCGAGCGACCAGCCGGAGGTCTGGCAGTGGGTGCGCAGCATCGATGATTTCGGGTTCTTGGGCGCGAAGCCCTGCATGATGCGCCACCAGAGCAGGCGCGCGGCGCGCAGTTTAGCCACCTCCAGGTAGAAGTTCATGCCCATGCCGAAGAAGAAGGAGAGGCGACCGGCGAAGGCGTCCACGTCCATGCCGCTCTTGATCGCTGTCTGCACGTACTCCTTGCCGTCGGCCAGGGTCAGCGCCAGCTCCAGGGCCTGGGTCGCCCCCGCCTCCTGGATGTGATAGCCGGAGATGGAGATGGAGTTGAATTTCGGCATGTGCTGCGAGGTGTAGGCGATGATGTCGGAGACGATGCGCATCGACGGCTCGGGCGGGTAGATGTAGGTGTTGCGGACCATGAACTCCTTCAGGATGTCGTTCTGTATGGTCCCCGAGAGCTTGTCCTGGGGGACGCCCTGCTCCTCGGCGGCGACGATGTAGCCGGCCAGCACCGGCAGCACGGCACCGTTCATGGTCATCGACACCGAGACCTTGTCCAGGGGAATGCCATCGAACAGCACCTTCATGTCCTCGACCGAATCGATGGCCACGCCCGCCTTGCCGACGTCGCCGGTGACGCGCGGATGGTCGGAGTCGTAGCCGCGATGGGTGGCCAGATCGAAGGCCACCGAGACGCCCTGGCCGCCGGCCGCCAGGGCCTTGCGGTAGAAGGCATTGGAGGCCTCGGCGGTGGAGAAGCCGGCGTACTGGCGGATGGTCCATGGCCGCACCGCGTACATGGTCGCCTGCGGTCCGCGCAGGAAGGGGGCGAAGCCGGGCAGGGTATCGGTGTACGGAAGGTCCGCTATGTCGGCGCGGGTGTTGAGCGCCTTGACGGTGATCCCTTCAGGCGTCACCCAGGCCAGCTTGGCGACGTCGCCGGCGGGCGCCGACTTGGCCGCTTCCCGCTGCCAATCGGCGAGCGAGGCGGTTTTCATTTCGGGGTACTTGCTCATGATTTGCCACTCCTGCGTCGGACCGCCATTATCGATGGCGGCGTGATTTTGCGACAGCGCCGCGTTCTCGCTTGACAGCGCCGTGGAGAGATAATACTGTATCCATAATTATGAATGCAAGCCAGCGCAGGAAGCCAGACCTGGCAACTCCCGCCAACGCCACCAGCCTCGGCGCCCCCGCCCTCTATGAACAGGTGGCGGAGCAACTGCGCAGCCGCATTTTCGCCCACCAGCTGGTTCCCGGCTCCTGGATAGACGAGCAGGCGCTGGCGGTCGAGTATGGCATCAGCCGCACGCCGATGCGCGAGGCCTTGAAAGTCCTTGCCGCCGAAGGCCTGGTCGAGCTGCGGCCGCGGCGCGGTTGCTATGTCACCGAACTGTCCGAAGGCGACCTCGACGACATCTTCCCGGTGATCGCCCTGCTCGAGGGACGTGCCGCATTTGAAGCGGCGCAAATGGCCAGCGACGCGGACCTGGGGCGGCTGCGGGCCGTGCATGGCCGGCTCGAAGAGCACGCGGCGAGCGCCAACACCGACGCCTTCTTCGAGGCCAACCAGGAATTTCACCAAGCCGTACAGGACTTGGCAGGCAACCGCTGGCTGTCGCAGTTGATCGACGACACGCGGAGGATGCTCAAGTTGACGCGACGCGATTCGCTGCGCCTGGAAGGCCGCCTGAAACAGTCGCTCGCCGAGCATCGCGCCATACTCAAGGCGATCGAAGCACGCGATGCCAATGCTGCCGGCAGCCTGATGCAGGCACACCTGCTCTCCGGCCGCGCCGCCCTGGCCAAGCTCAAGTCCGTGGCCTAGGGCTACGCCCTAGGCCATAAGCCCCTTCAGCAGGAGGTCGACTTCCTTCTGCGACAGGCGCTGACCCTCGGCGCTACCGCCGCCATCGACCACGATCACGGCACCGACCAGGGCTTTCATCGCGCGGCGCAGGGCTTGACCGGCGAGGTCCTGAAATTCCTGGGCGACGATGATGTTGGTCAGGTGCTCGCCGATGCCGCGCAACGCCGCGTCGAGATCCTTGCGGCTCCAGTCCTTGGCCAGGGTGTCGCGTGCGGTGGTGACCAGATGCTTGGCGTTTTCCGCCTCGAGCAGCGACTTGTCGGCTGCCTCGGCGGTCATCCGCTCGACGTTGCCGAGGATCGCCGACACTTCCTTGGGATCGCCACCGGAGGACTTGCCCAGTCCTTTCGCCGCCTTGTTCAATTCCTTGGCGAGCGACCTCAATTCGCTCAACACCCGGCCCGTTCCCTGGCCCGGCACTTTCGCTGCCGTTCGCCGCGCCGCCGGCTTGGCCACGACCTTGCGCTTCGCCGGCGCCTTGCTTGACCGCTTAGCGGCCGGCCGCACCGCACTCTTGACTCCCCTGTTTGCCGCGCCCATTCAGACCCCCAGTTTTTCGAATATTTTTTCCAGCTTCTCTGACAGCGTCGCTGCCGTGAATGGCTTGACGATATAGCCGTGGGCCCCCGATTGCGCCGCGGCGATGATGTTCTCCTTCTTTGCCTCGGCGGTGATCATCAGCACCGGAAGATGCTTGAGTTCCGGATCGGCGCGCACGGCTTTGAGCAATTGCAGGCCGTCCATGTTCGGCATGTTCCAGTCCGACAAGACGAAATCGAAACCGCCGGCCTTGAGTTTGGCCAGTGCGATGGCGCCGTCCTCCGCCTCATCGACCTTGACGAAGCCCAGTTCCTTGAGGAGATTGCGCACGATGCGGCGCATGGTCGGAAAGTCGTCGACCACGAGAAATCTCAGTGCTGTCCTGTCAGCCATAGCCCATCCCCGCGAACGGGGCTAAAGATATCAGTAAATGGCCTTGCGCGCGAGGGCTTCATGGCCGGATCCGTCAAGTCTGAGGCGCCTGCTGGGTCGTTCCGAGAACGGCGCCGACGGTGACCAGCACCGCGCCGAGGACGGTCGCAAGACCCAGTTCCTCGCCCAGCAGCGGCACCGCCAGGAGCGCCGAGAAACCCGGCACGATTGCCAGCATCAGGGAAGCTTTCATCGGCCCTATGGTCACGACCGCGTAGAAGTAGAGCAGCGCGGCCAGCGCCGAGGCGATGAGCCCCTGGTAGACGACCTGCAGCAGCAGCGCCGATACCGGCACCGTGCCCAGGCCCTTGGGCAGGAAGAGAATATAGATCGGCAGATAGACCAGCGCGCAGACCATGGCCATGCCGACCACCGCTTCCACCGGCCGGATGCGCCAGCGTTTGAGCAACAGGCCGAATACGGCAAAGGACGTGGCCGCGACGAGAAAGAACAGGTCGCCCAGCCAGCGCGGACCGCTCTCCGGCGTTGGGTGGGTGAAACTCTGGTAGCCGATCAGGGCAATGCCCAGAGCGGCCAGCGCCAGGGCCAGAACCGTCCGTCCGCCGGGGCGCACGCCCAGGGCCAGCCAGGCGACGATCAGCGTGGCGAAGGGAATGCCGCCGTTGACCAGGACTCCGGCGTGTGCCGCCGGTGCCAGGAAGAAGCCGGCATAGAGGAACAGGGCGTAGACCAGGCCGCCGAAGGCGCTAAGTCCGAGCATCTGCAACAGCGTCGCGTTGAAACGCATGCGCAGAAAGAAGGGGAAGAGCACCAGCGCCGAGACGCCGAAGCGCACCGCAGCGAGATCGAACAAGGTCAGGCTGCTGCGTCCGCCCATACGCGAAACGATGTTGAAGCCCGACCAGAAGCAGACCACCAGCGTCGCCGCGGCGTAGCCTTTAACAGCTGGTTTCATAGTTTGCTACCCCTGGCCTCGCAGTGTGCAAGTCGCGCATCTTAGCAGGGCCGGGCGCTGCGCACAGCGAGCGCTCAACGGCTCAACATCCGCGGCAGTTCCTCGGTGAAATTCCATTCCCGCGTGATGTCCACCACGTCGAAGCGCCGCCGCAGCCCCGGCGGGAAGGCGGAGAAGGGGGCGCTCATCTCGACGATGCGCAACACCGCATCGTCCATGTCCCTATGGCCGCTGCTCCTGTCTATGCGTACCGCCGCCAGACTGCCGTCGCTGTTGATGCTCACCGTGACCACCAGCGGTTCGTAGCGGAGATTCTTCGACAGGCGCGGATAGTTGAGGGCGCCGATTCGCTCTACCTTCAGGCGCCAGCCCTCCCCGTAGAACGCCAGTTCGATGTCGCGCGGGTCGCGGCCGAGGATGCTGCCGCGCCGGCCGCGATCGCTCTCCTGGCTCTCCCGCGAGCGGGGTCCGAGCAGGCCGCTGCGCGCCTGTTCGATGGCCCGCCGGGTCAGCTCGGCGCCGCGGTCTGCCGATCCTCCCGCCGCTATCCCGGCGCCCTCCGCCGCTTGCGCCGCGAGCGCCGCCTGGGCCTGTCGGCGAGCGTCCGATTCGGCCAGGGCCCTGGCCTCCGCCTGAGCCCTGGCTTCGGCCTGAGCCTTGGCTTCCGCCTGAGCCTTCGCTTCTGCCAGCACTCTGGCCAGGCGCAGTGCCTCCTCGGCGTGCCGGCGCTCTTCGGCGCGCTTCTGCTCCTCGAGGCGCCGAACCGCCTCCGCCTCCGCCTCCTCCTTCGCCCGCGCCAGAGCCGCCTGTTCGGCCTGCTCCCGCTCGCCGCGCGCGATTTCCTCCAGGCGCTTCTGCTCTTCGACCCGCTTCTGTTCTTCACTCCGCTTGCGCGTCTCCGCCTCTTCCCGCGCCCGGGCCAGGGCGGCGAGCTGAGCCTGCTCGGCGGCGATGCGCGCCAGTTCTTCGAGCTTCGCCTGCTCCTCCGCGCGCCTGCGCAGCTCGCTATCCTCTCGCCCCTTGATCTCAGCGCTGCGTTCGGCTTCCTGCTCGTCGCTGCGCACCCCTTCCGCCGGCAGGCGCCAGCTGCTCTGTTCCTCCGTCGCCAGCACGGCGGCTTTATCCGTGCGGACGGCATGGGGCTGCAGCCGCGGCGGTGCTCGTAGCGTTTTCGGCGGCACCTGCGGTTCACTGGGGATGGTCGCCTCGCGCAGGCTGGCGGTGGTCCGGTCCGACTCTGGACGCAGAGGCGCTATCGCCTCGGCGCGACCGGTGCCGCGCTGGGCGGCGGCGGTTTTCGGTTCGCTGGCGGCGGGCTCCCGGCGCCGGTCGGAATCGGCCCTCTCTGCGGCGGGCTCCGGCTGTCGGCGCAACAGCGCCTGCAGACTGGGAACCTCCGCCCGCCGCCCGCGCCAGCCGGTCTCGAACCAAGGCAGGCCAGCGCCAGGTTCGCCGAACTCCAGCGCCAGTAGCGCCATATGGATCAGCACGCTGACCAGCAAGGCCCAGGCCAGCCGGTCACGCTCTCTTAACTTGGCCAACTGGTCGATGACGAACACCCGGATCGCAGTGGAGCGGATGATTCTATCGCGCAGCCTTGCAGGCGTGTCGCTAGGCTCCCGACCGGCCAGGCGCGGGCGCGGCGATGACAAGCTCTGCGAGCCCCTATAATTGCGCTCTTCAGCTGCTCAACCGGATTGCCGCTCAGCGCATGAACGAAAATCTCTACGCCATTCTCGCCCAGCATTTTCCCGCCGACCCGCGCGCTCCCTGCATGGTGCTTGGCGACGGCCGGGTGTGGACCTACGGCGACATGATTCACGCTTCGGCGCGTATGGCCAACCTGCTCGCCAGCCTGGGCCTGGAGCCGGGCGATCGCGTCGCGGTGCAGGTGGAAAAATCGCCCGAGGCGCTGGTCCTCTACCTCGCCTGCCTGCGCGCCGGCACCGTCTTTCTGCCGCTCAATCCCGCCTACCAGCGCCACGAACTCGCCTACTTCCTCGCCGACGCGACGCCCGGACTATTCGTCTGCCGGCCGCAGATGCGGCCGCTTGCAGATGAACTGGCAAACGAGTTGGCGGATCAATCGCACCGCGCCGGCGCCAGACTCCAAGTGCTCGAACTCGATGACGCGGGCCGCGGCTCGCTGATAGACGCGGCGGCGCCGCACGCCGACGAGTTCGCCACCGTCGCGCGAGAGCGGGGTGACCTCGCAAGCATCATCTATACCTCGGGCACCACCGGTCGTTCCAAGGGCGCGATGCTCACTCATGGCAACCTCGCTGCCAATGCCCGCGTGCTTCACGCCTACTGGCATTTTCAGCCGGGAGACGTGCTGCTGCACATGCTGCCGATCTTCCACGTCCATGGCCTGTTCATCGCTACCCATTGCGCGCTGATGAACGGCTCGCCCATGCTCTTCGAGCCGAAGTTCGACCCCCGCCGCGCGCTGGCCCTGCTACCGCAGGCGAGCGTGTTCATGGGCGTGCCCACCTACTACGTGCGCCTGCTGGCCGAGCCTGGCTTCGATCGTGCCGCCTGCGTTCGAATGCGCCTGTTCATATCCGGCTCCGCGCCCCTGCTCGCCGAGACGCACGAGCAATTCCGCCGCCGCTGCGGCCACACCATACTCGAGCGCTACGGCATGACCGAAGGCGGCATGTTCACCTCCAATCCCTACGCGGGCGAGCGACGTGCAGGCACGGTGGGTTTCCCTCTGCCCGGCACCGAAGTGCGCATCGCCGATGCCCACGACCAGCCGGTCGCCTGCGGCGCCGTGGGCGGCATACAGGTGCGGGGGGCCAACGTCTTCGCCGGTTATTGGAACATGCCCGAAAAGACCGCCGAGGAGTTCACCACCGACGGCTGGTTCAAGACCGGCGACCTGGGCAAGTGCGACGCGGATGGCTACATCAGCATCGTCGGCCGCAGCAAGGATCTCATCATCAGCGGCGGCCTCAATATCTACCCCAAGGAAATCGAGGAAGTCATCGACGCGCTGCCCGGCGTCGTCGAATCGGCCGTGGTCGGGCTGCCCGACGCCGATTTTGGCGAGGCGGTGACGGCGGTGGTGGTGCGCGCAGGCAATGCGGCTGCGGCCAACTTGCGCGAAGCCGCTACGGGCCTCAGTGAAGCCGCTGCGGGCCTCAGTGAAGCCGGCATCATCGCAGCGCTGAGACAGACCCTGGCTCGCTTCAAGGTGCCCAAGCGCATCGTCTTCGCCGCGGACCTGCCGCGCAACGCGATGGGCAAGGTGCAGAAGAACCTCCTGCGCGAAGCGCTCGGCAGCGCGCAGCAAGATCTCCTGCGGAACCCAGTCGCCAAGTCCTGATGCATCTGCCCTGGCACGAGCTCGACTGCGTCCTGCTGGACATGGATGGCACCCTGCTCGACCTGAACTTCGACAACCACTTCTGGCAGGAGCACGTGCCGCTGCGCTACGCCGAGGCGCGTGAGTTGACGCTGCAAGAGGCGCACGCCGAGATGCAGCAACGCTACAGCGGTCACGCCGCGACGCTGGCCTGGTACTCGGTGGACTTCTGGCAATCGGAACTCGATCTCGACATCATGCATCTCAAGGAGGAGGTGGCGCACCTGATCGCCGTGCATCCGCACGTCACCGATTTCCTGAGCGCCCTGCGCGGCGCCGGCAAGCAGATCGTCCTGGTCACCAATGCGCACCAGAAGAGCCTGGCGCTGAAGATGCGGCGCACCGGCCTGGAATCGTATTTCGACACCCTGATCAGCGCCCACGAACTGGGTCTGCCCAAGGAGGACTCGGCCTTCTGGGAACTGCTGCGCGGACGCATTCCCTTCGAACCGGCGCGCACCCTGCTGGTCGACGACAACGTCTCCGTGCTCGATTCGGCCATGGCCTACGGCATCGCGCAACTGGTGGCGGTGACGCGACCGGACACCAAGCGGCCGCATACCGTCGGCGGGGCCTATCCGGGCATCGTCGATTTCGGCGAGCTGCTGCCCGGCCTCAGGAAAACAGGGTGAACAGCATCTTCGTCGCCAGCAGGGCGAGGAAGCCGCCGAAGGCGCGCTTCAACTGCTTCACCGGCAGCTTGTGCGCCAGTCGGGCGCCGAGCGGCGCCGTCGCAAAAGACAGGGCGACGACGCCGACCATGCCCGGCAGGTACACGTAACCCATGGAGTAGGGCGGCAGCCCCGCGGCGTTCCAACCGCTGGTGATGTAGCCGACCACCCCGGCGATGGCGATCGGAAAGCCGAGCGCCGCGGAAGTGCCGACGGCGGCGTGGATCGCTATGTTGTTCCAGACCATGAAGGGGATGGACATGAAGCCGCCCCCCGCCGAGACGACGCTGGAGACCAGGCCGATGACCGAACCGGCCAGGAACAGCCCGGTGGCGCCCGGCAGGACGCGGGTCGACTTTGGCGCAAAGTTGAGCATCATCTGCGCCGAGGCGTAATAAACGACGACCGTGAAGATCGTGGCCAGTGGCCGCGTCGGCACGCTGCTGGCGATGAAAGAACCGCCCAGCGTGCCCGCCACCAGGCCTGGCGCCATGCTGCGCACGATGTCCCAGCGCACGGCGCCGTGGCTGTGATGCGCGCGCATGCTGGCGATGGAGGTGAACACGATGGTCGCCATCGAAGTGCCAAGCGCCAGGTGCATCACGTGCTCGTGCGGGAAATCCTGTGCCGAGTAGAGCATGAAGAGCAGGGGCACCAGGGTCAGGCCGCCGCCGACGCCAAAAAGGCCGGCGATGAAGCCGGCGAATGCGCCGAGCAGGGGGTAGCTCAACCACCACAGGGTCATGATGCTGCGATCTCCAGGAGACCTTGCCGCGCGAGCGGCCGGGAACTCCCGTCGCGACCGCGAAAGGCGCTTATGATAGCCTGAACGCCATGAATACCCTGAAGGGCAAAGCTCGCTTGAAGACCGACAACACCGCCGGTGATGGCCAGCCGGGAGCAGGCAGGCCCAGGGGCCAGCGCAGCGACCCGCAAGCGCGCGCCGAGCTGCGCGCCCTGCTCGGCGAGGCGCCGCGCCGGCGTGATCTGCTGCTCGAATTCCTGCACCGCGTCCAGGACCGCTACGGGTGCATTTCCAGCGCGCACATGGTCGCCCTCGCGGAGGAGCTCAAGCTGGCGCCGGTCGAGGTCTATGAGGTCGCCAGCTTTTACCATCACTTCGATCTGGTGCCGGTCGGCGAGAAAGGTTCGCCGCGAACCACCGTCCGGGTCTGCCAGTCTCTGAGCTGCGCAATGGCCGGGGCCAGGGAGTTGCTGCAAACGATCGCCAGGCGTGAAGGTGTGCGGGTGATCGCCGCCCCCTGCGTTGGCCGTTGCGCCGGCGCACCGGTGGCGGTGGTGGGCAGAAATGCCATCGAGCACGCCACCGCGGACGCCGTGCACGATGCCATCGCGGGCGGTGCGGTCGAAGCGAACCTTCCCGAGCACATAGACTATGCGCAATACCGCGCCGGCGGCGGCTATCGCTGCCTCGAAGCGCTGCTCGCCGACCTGCGCCGCGGCGAGCAGGTCATCGGCAGCCTGGAGGCCTCCGGCCTGCGAGGCCTGGGCGGCGCCGGGTTTCCGGCAGCGCGCAAGTGGCGCAGCGTTGCCGCCGAGGCGGCGCCGCGTCTCATGGTGGTAAACATCGACGAGGGCGAACCGGGCACCTTCAAGGACCGCCACTACCTGGAGCGCGACCCGCACCGCTGCCTCGAAGGCATGCTGATCGCCGCCGCCAGCGTCGGCATCGCGGAGATATTCATCTACCTGCGCGACGAATACGCCGGCTGCCGCGAGATCCTCGCGCGCGCCCTGGCCGAGTTGACCGCCGATCCGCCCTGCGCCCTGCCGCCCATGCACCTGCGCCGCGGCGCCGGCGCCTACATCTGCGGCGAAGAGTCGGCGCTGATCGAATCGCTCGAAGGCAAGCGCGGCCTGCCCCGGCTGCGGCCGCCCTACGTGGCGCAACGCGGGCTCTTCGGCCGGCCGACCCTGGTGCACAATCTGGAGACCCTGTACTGGTTGCGCGACATCATCGAGCGCGGCGGCGAATGGTGGGCGAAACAGGGTCGCCATGGTCAAGACGGCAGGGGTCTTCGTTCCTACTCGGTGAGCGGCCGGGTCAACAGTCCCGGCGTCGTTCTGGCGCCGGCCGGCATCAGCGTCAGGGAACTGATCGCCGAGTGTTGCGGCGGCATGCAGGAAGGCCACACGCTTTACGCCTATCTGCCCGGCGGCGCCTCGGGCGGCATCCTGCCCGCGAGCCTGGCCGACCTGCCGCTGACGGCAGAGGGCCTGGCTGCCCATGGCGCCCACATCGGCTCGGCGGCGATCATCGTGCTCTCGCAGCAGGACAGCGCACGCGATGCCTGCGCCAATCTGATGCACTTCTTCGCCGATGAATCCTGCGGCCAATGCACCCCCTGCCGCGTCGGTACGGCCAAGGCCGCCCAATTGGTGCAGGCCCGGCGCTGGGACCGGCCGCTGCTGGAAGACCTGGCCAAGGTGATGATGGACGCCTCGATCTGCGGCCTGGGCCAGGCGGCGCCCAATCCCCTGCTCAGCGTCATGCGCTATTTCCGGCACGAGATCGAGTGATGACGGCTGACATCGCCTTCAGGCTCAACGGCCGCGACATCTTCGCCCGCCCCGGCGAATCGATACTCGAGGCGGCCGAGCGCCACGGGGTCGACATCCCACGCCTGTGCCACAAGCCCGGCTTGCGTCCCGACGGCAACTGCCGCGCCTGCGTCGTGGTAATCTCCGGCGAGCGCGTCCTCGCCGCCTCCTGCTCGCGGCGGCCGACCGCGGGCATGGACGTCGTCAGCGACAGCCCGCGCGCCGTGCACGCGCAACAGATGGTGCTCGAACTGCTGCGCGCCGAGGTGCCCGCGCAGTCGCAGACGACCCATTCGCAACTCGACTACTGGGCGGACCGGATGCAGGTCGGCCCATCTCGCTTCGCGCCGCGCGCGAGCCCCGGCCCCGACCTGTCGCATCCGGCCATTGCCGTTCGCCTCGACGCCTGCATCCAATGCACCCGCTGCGTTCGCGCCTGCCGCGAGGTCCAGGTCAACGACGTGATCGGCATGGCCCTGCGCGGCGAGCAGGCACAGATCGTCTTCGACCTCGATGACCCCCTGGGCGCGAGCAGCTGCGTCGCCTGCGGCGAGTGCGTCGCCGCCTGCCCGACCGGAGCGCTCTCTGCGGCGCGAGTCGACGCGGTTGAAGCCGAGAGGACGGTGGCTTCGCTCTGTCCCTATTGCGGCGTCGGCTGCCAGGTCGAGTACCGGGTCAGTGGCAAGCGCATCCTGTCGGTCGAAGGGAAGAACGGCCCGGCCAACGACGGACGCCTCTGCGTCAAGGGACGCTACGGCTTCGACTACGTGCACCACCGCCAGCGCCTGACCCAGCCCTTGATACGCAAGGCCGGCGTGGCCAAGGATCCCGCGCTGCGCTTCGACGCCGGCCATCCCGAGGCCATCTTCCGCACGGCGAGCTGGGAGGAGGCACTGGCCGTGGCGAGCGGCGGCTTGCGCGCCATCCGCGATCAGCATGGCGCGCGAGCCCTGGCTGGCCTGGGCTCGGCCAAGGGCAGCAACGAGGAGGCCTATCTGTTCCAGAAGCTGGTGCGCACCGGCTTCGGCAGCAACAACGTCGACCACTGTACTCGGCTGTGCCACGCCGCCAGCGTCGCGGCCCTGCTCGAAGGCATAGGCTCGGGCGCGGTCTCCAATCCGGTGCGCGACGTCATGCAGGCGGAGGTGGTGCTGCTGATAGGCGCCAACCCGGCGGTCAACCATCCCGTGGCCGCGACCTGGATCAAGAATGCCATCAAGAGCGGGACCAAACTCATCCTCGCCGATCCCTATCGCTCGCCGCTGGCGCGCCACGCCACGCACACGCTGCAGTTCAAGCCGGACAGCGACGTCGCCCTGCTCAACGCCATCATGCATTGCATCGTCGCCGAGGGCTTGGTCGACCGCGAATTCATCGCCGCGCGCACCAGCGGCTACGATGCGTTAGCGGCGCACGTGATGGGCTACAGTCCGGACGCGATGGCGCCGATCTGCGGCATCGAGGCGCAGACCATCCGCCGCGTGGCGCGCCTCTATGCCGGCGCGAAGACGGCGATGATCTTCTGGGGCATGGGTGTCTCCCAGCACGTGCACGGCACCGACAACGCCCGCTGCCTGATCGCCCTGGCACTCCTCACCGGCCAGATCGGCCGTCCCGGCACCGGCCTGCATCCGCTGCGCGGTCAGAACAATGTCCAGGGCGCGTCCGACGCCGGCCTCATCCCGATGATGTATCCCGACTACCAGCGCGTCGACCAGCCGACGATGCAAGCAAAGTTTGAACTCCTGTGGAACACGCGGCTCGATCCGCGGCCGGGGCTTACCGTGGTCGAGATGATGGATGCCGCGCAGCGCGGCGAAATCCGCGGCATGTACGTCATGGGCGAGAATCCGGCCATGTCCGACCCCGACCTGGCGCACGCGCGTGCCGCCCTGGCCGGACTCGATCACCTCGTGGTGCAGGACATCTTCCTCACCGAGACCGCATCCCTGGCCGACGTGGTGCTGCCCGCCTCGGCGCACGCCGAAAAGAGCGGCAGCTTCACCAACACCGACCGCCTGGTGCAGCTCGGGCGGCAGGCCCTGGAGCCGCCGGGAGAAGCGCGCCAGGATCTCGCCATCATCCAGGATCTGGCGCGCGGCCTGGGCCTTGAGTGGGACTACAGCGGCCCGCGGCAGGTGTTCGAGGAAATGCGCTCAGGGATGCCGGCGATCGCCGGCATCAGCTGGGACAGGCTCGCACGCGAGGGCGCCGTCACCCACCCCTGCGCGAGCGAGGACGAGGCGGGCCAGCAGGTGGTGTTCACCGAACGCTTTCCCACCGCAGACGGACGGGCGCGCTTCGTGCCGGCAAAGATCCTGCCGCCCGCCGAGCGGCCGGACGCGGACTATCCGCTGGTGCTGATCACCGGCCGCCAGCTCGAGCACTGGCACACCGGCAGCATGACGCGGCGCGCGTCGGTGCTCGACGCGCTCGAACCGGAACCCGTGGCCTCGCTGCATCCCGACGCACTGGCGGCGCTCGGCGTGGCGCCTGGCGCCACCATCACCGTGAGCTCGCGCCGCGGCAGCATCTCCCTCTACGCCCGTGCCGATTCGGGCACGCCGCCCGGCGCCGTGTTCATTCCCTTCTGCTATTACGAGGCGGCGGCGAACCTGCTCACCAATCCCGCCCTCGATCCCTACGCCAAGATTCCCGAGTTCAAGTACTGTGCGGTGAGGGCGGCCGCCGGCGGCGCTCCCGGCGCCCGGCAGAGCTTCGGCGGCGGGACTTTGCTGGGCCGCTGAAGTGCTCGCTTCGATCCACGCGCTAACGACCGGGAAGCTGCGCCGGTAGGCCTGGACGCCGATAGTGCGCTACCATTGCGGTCGCGCTGTTCGAATAACAAAAATGTTGGAGATGCATATCCCATTCTCGAGTGCCGATAGGAGGAGACAGTACGATGAGATTCAATTTGAAATCCTTGTTCCTGGCCACCGCTGGTTTGCTGTTCGCTGCGACGGCCCTATGCGCAGAGGACTACCCGACGCGTCCGGTCAGACTGCTCGTCGGTTACTCTCCGGGAGGGGCGCCGGATACCTTCGCTCGGATAGTCGGGCAACGCCTGTCGGAGATTCTGAAGCAGCCGTTTCTTGTCGAAAACAAGCCGGGAGCCGGCGGCATGATGGCTGCCAAGCAAAATACAAAAGAGGCCGCTGACGGCTATTCGCTGGTCGTTGTCGACAACGCCCAAATTGCGATCGTTCCTTATATTTACAAAGAAGTGCCCTACGATCCCCTCAAGGATTTCACGCCGATAGGTCTCGCCGTGACCGGGCCCATGGTGCTGATTTCCAATGCGAAGACGACCACGATCAAGACGCTGGCGGATCTGATTCGTCAGGCGAAAGCCAAGCCGGGAACGATCAACTATGGCTCGACGGGCATCGGAGGCATTCACCATATTGCCATGGAAGTCTTCTGCAGCGAGGCGGGCATCAACCTCACGCACATCCCCTACAAGGGATCCGGCCAGTCGGTTCCTGCATTGCTGGGCGGCCAGGTCGACCTGGTGCTGACCGGCTTCACGGCATCGGCGCCTTATGTCAAATCGGGCCAGGTCAATCCGCTCGCCGTGACCTCGCTGAAGCGTGTTCCCGACGATCCCGAAGTGCCGGCGTTTTCGGAGTTCTACAAGGGATACGACTATGCTTTTGAAATCGGCATCGTGGGTCCGGCTGGGCTACCTCCGCACGTTGTAGCGAAGCTGTCCGGGGCCCTGAAGACCGCACTTGACGAGCCGGAAATACAGGAAAAGCTGAAGAAGGCTGGTGTCCTTCCCACTTGGCTTTCTCCCAAGGACTACGCCGAGAATATTCGCGAGAACCTGAAGAAATACAAACGCGCGGTTGAAATAGCGCGTATCACACCGAACTGATCATGTAGCGAAAAGACTATCCAAGGGGATTCCGATCATGGCTGATTTGACACGAACCAAGTCGCGCGAGCTGGAGGCCGGGCCGATGACGGCATACGACATCTGCTACAAGAGCCGCGGCGACTTCGTGGAGCTATCGATGAACGGCGTGGTCGTGGTCAAGGACACGGACCGGGAATGGCAGATGGCCCGGCAAGGCCACCTCAAGCAATACCTGATGGCGCGCCACTACCCGGAAACCGTGCTCCAGGACTGGTGGGTCTTCGTCCATGACATCAAGAAGGTCTCGGGCAAGCATAGACACCAGGGCGGCCTGGTGCTGTTCATCCTCGAGGGCCACGGCGCCAGCGAGGTGAACGGCGAGATCATCGAGTGGCGCAAGGGCGATTGCGTCATGCTGCCCATGCACCCCAAGGGTCTCGAGCACAAGCACTGGAACTACGGGACGGAGCCGGCGCAATGGCTGGCCTTCATCTACATTCCCTTCTGGGACCACGTGGCGAGCGAGATGCATCAGATCGAGATCAGCCCGGATTATCAGCCGCAGAAGCCGGGCGGCTAGCGGATGGGCACGGCATCGGCGGCAGAGTGCGCCGCCGCATGCCGTTGCCTTATCGCGAGCACCCGCACCGCAAAATGACGAGACCAGGCCGCAACGATCCCTGCTACTGTGGCAGCGGCAAGAAATACAAGAATTGCCACCAGGCTTTCGATGAAGATGCGCGAGCGGCCCCGACGCGCAGCCCTGCCAAGGAAGTGCTGGCGGCTCAGCTCGGCGCTCAGGGCAATGCCCTGGCGGCGCAAGGCAGACTGGAAGAGGCGGCGGAATCCTACCTTCAGGCGCTCAAGATCAATCCGGCAAAGGCGGAAATCCACAGCAACCTTGGACATGTGCTCGAGAGCATGGGCCGGATGGCCGATGCGATAGAGAGCTACCGCAGCGCCGTGAAAATCAAACCGGAGATGCCTGACTTGCAGAGCAATTTGGGACTTGCACTGCAGTCGCAAGGAAACTTGAAAGCGGCGGAGGCCTGCTTTCGCCAAGCCATCTCGCTCAATCCCAATTACGTCGCCGGGCATTTCAATTTGGCCCGACTGCTGCAATTCGACAGGCGACACGGAGAGGCCGCTGCCAGTTGCCGCCAGGTGATCGCCCTCAAGCCCGATGAGGCGCAAGCCCACAGCAATCTCGGATTTGCCCTCGAAGAGCTGGGGCAATGTGAGGCGGCGGTGTACGCCTATCAGCGGGCCCTGCACCTCGATCCGGGGCTGGTTGCCGCGCAGAAGGGCCTGTGTTCGGCAAAACGCGCCTCGTCCCCGAGTGGCACGTGCCCATGATGAACGACACGATACGCAATGAGGCCTACTACGCGGCCTTGCGCGCGGCGATCGCGGCGGATTCCCACGTGTTTGAAATCGGCACCGGCTCAGGTCTGCTTTCGATGATGGCCGCAAAGCTCGGCGCAAGAAGCGTGACCACCTGCGAAGCGGAACCCATCATCGCCGCGACGGCAAGGCGCATCATCGCCAACAACGGACTTGCGGATCGCATAAAGCTCGTCGCGAAGAAATCCAACGAATTGATCGTCGGCGAAGACTTGGCGCAGAAGGCCGACATCATGGTATCGGAGATACTCTCGAGCGAACTGCTGGGCGAGCGGGTATTGCCCAGCATCGAGGATGCCAAGCGGCGCCTGCTCAAGCCGGATGCGCGCATCATCCCCGCCGCTGCCAGCATCATGGTCGCTCTGTTCGGCGGTCAGGAGATCGCGACCAATCTTGCCGCTTCGACCTCGTGCGGCTTCGACCTGCGCCAGTTCAACAGCATCGTGCCGAGGCGTCTGCCGATTTCCAGGAGCGACCTTGCAATAGAGATGTTCAGCGCCGATACGCAGGCATTTCGCTTCGATTTCGAAAAGAGCTCCTTCACCCCGCCAGAAGCCAAGACTTTGCGCATACCCGTAACCGCCGCGGGAACCTGCCTCGGCATCGTGCAGTGGATACGCCTGGAGATGTACGCGGACATCCTGTTCGAAAACCACCCATCGGTCAAAGCGCCGGCCTCGGGGTGGACGCGTTGTGCCTATGTCTTCCCCGAGCCTATGGCCTTGCATCCGGGCCAGGTTGCCGTCGTCGCGGCTGCCCACAACCGCATCTTCCCCTGGTTCTCCTTGCTCGGGATCGAGTAGTCGCGGTACCGGCAACCGCTAGCGCGCGGCGAGCAGCTTGTCGCAGATGTAGCGCCACTCGGCCGGGTCGACCGGGGTGATCGACAGGCGGTTGCCGCGTGCCAGGACGCGCATCCGCGCCAGCGGCTTGTGCGCGCGCAGTTCGGCGAGGCCTATCGGCCGCGTCTTCTTCGTGACCCGCACTTCGACATTCACCCAGCGCGGATTCTCCCGTGTCGCCTTGGGATCGTAGTAGGGGCTGTCCGGGTCGAACTGCGTCTCGTCGGGATAGGCCAGCTTGGACACCTCGGCCAGGCCCGCGATGCCCGGCTCGGGACAGTTCGAGTGGTAGAAGAGCACCTTGTCGCCGACGCGCATCTGGTCGCGCATGAAGTTGCGCGCCTGATAATTGCGCACCCCCCACCAGGCCACCGTACGATCGGGCATGGCCAGCACGTGGTCTATGCCGACGACGGAGGGCTCGGTCTTCATCAGCCAATAGCGCATGATTATTCCAAGGTGTTCCTGAGAGTGCCGTATGATGCCACATGCGATTTCATGATGAAGATCATGGAAGGAATGAAGAGCGCCCCTGCGATCAGCTACCGACTTGATCGGCTTGGTGCCGTTCCTAGGCCACAAGGCAGCTAATTATATGTAGGTGCGCATTCGCGCCGCCCGCCGCCATCTGTTCCTGCTGTTGTGTGCTGCCTGTCCGTCTCGCCTGCCACGCAGGACGAGATCCACCAGGGGTTCGGAAAACACTCCCGATGTGTGCAGTGTCTTCTGTTGCCTGCCACGGCTGCACTCGCTCTTGGCGTCGATGGCGCTTCGTCTTGGAAGCTGATCCATCGAAGCACGCCATTGACCCAAGTCTCGAACCATGACTTGCGTTCTGTAGCACGCATGTGCTACATTGGTTTTTCACAGCTCGCCTGGAGCCTGACATGTCAACGACCACCATCCGCCTGCCAGATGATCTGAAAGCGCGCGTTGCCGCTGCGGCGAAGCACGCCGGAACGACAGCCCATAGCTTCATCCTCGAGGCAATTGCCGAGAAAGCCGAACAAGCCGAACGTCGCGCCGACTTTGATGCTCTGGCGGAAGGTCGCTATGCTCGTATTGCGGTCACCGGCAAAACGATTCCATGGCGGGAAATGCGCCGCTATCTGGAAGCGCGCATGGCCGGCAAGGCCACGAAACGCCCTGGTGCACGCAAGTTGGCACGCTGAAGGTGTCCTGCGTCGAACTGGCGCCGGAAGTCGCAGAGGATTTTGATCGCATCCTCGATCATCTGGCGAGCCATGAGGTGGAAGATCCTGGGCAACGCATATGCGAAATCATCGCTGCCTTGGATGTTCTGGAGCAGAACCCGTTGATCGGTCGCCCGGTGGCCAATGCCAAGCGCGAACTGGTGATCGGTCGTCATGCGCATGGTTATGTGGCGTTGTATCGCTATGTGCCCGAAGCAGACACGGTATTCGTGCTGGCCATACGCAGTCAGCGCGAGGCCGGCTACTCAGAGCGGTATCCTGCCGGGTAAAGGGCTTGCCACCGTTTCGCCAGCAAGGAGTTCTTGCGGCTTGCGTGAACGCCGGAACGACAGGCTGAGGATCGGCTACCTGTCGTCGGCGCTACCCGATTCTCTCTTTCAGCCATGGCTTTTGATGGCCGAGAGTGAATGTTTCCATGAACTCCCGGCCGAACCTGGCAACGTCCTCAACGTGGCCGGCGTTGGCGCACGTAGGCGACGAAACCGGTTAGGAACTTGGCGAGGTTGTCGCGAGTGGCAGCATCGCTAA
>Ga0172380_10003477_pt1 | contig 21568 bp, 18 predicted proteins | sample Leawe162metaG_FD_119747 | JGI IMG/M metagenome (GOLD analysis project Ga0172380, IMG submission 119747) | Leachate microbial communities from a municipal landfill in Southern Ontario, Canada - Leachate well 162 metaG | ecosystem: Engineered > Solid waste > Landfill > Unclassified | place...
CCCACGTCGCCCGTGTGCAGCCATCCGTCCTGGTCGAGGGCCTCGGCGGTCTTCTCCGGCATGTTCAGGTAGCCCATGAACACCGACTTGCCACGAATCAGCAGTTCGCCGGTCGCCGGATCGACTCTCGCTTCCATGCCCGGCACGGCCTGACCCACGGTGCCGAGCTTGACGTGCCCGGCGCGGGTCTGCATCGCGATGCCGCCGGACTCCGTCTGCGCCCAGCCCTCGAACATCGGAATGCCCAGGTCGAAATACCAGCGAATAAGAGAGGGGGAGATCGGCGCCGCCGAGGTGTATAGGTAGCGTGCTCTGTCGATGCCTATCGTCTTGCGCACGTTGCCCAGGGCCAGCCAGCGTGCCAGGGTGAACTTGAGCTTGAGCAGCGTGCCGATCGGCTGCTGGTCGAGGTAGCGCTCGGCGACCTGGTGCCCCACCCCGATTGCCCACCCATAGAGCCTCTGCTGCAGGTAGGTGGCTTCCTTGACGGAGATGATGATGTTCGAGTAGAACTTCTCCCACACGCGCGGCACGGCGAACAGCATGCTCGGCGATATTTCGCGCACGTTCTCCGGCACGGTCTCGGGGTGTTCGACGAAGTTGAGCCTGGTGCCCGTGTACAGCGAAAGGTATTCCCCCATGAGTCTCTCCGCCAGGTGGCACAGCGGCAGAAAACACATGCGCTCATCGCTCTCGTCCTGGGGAAGCATGATGTCCGTGGTGCGGATGCCGGCGATCACTGCGGCGTGGCTGCTCATCGCCCCCTTGGGCTTGCCCGTGGTCCCGGACGTATAGATCAGCATCAACAGATCCTCGGGCTTGACGGCGGCGATGCGCTCTTCGAGGGTGGTGGGATGGGCAGCCGCGTACTGGCGGCCGAGCTCGCGCAGGGCGTCGAAGCTGATGACCATCGGGTCGTCGAGCTCGCGCAGGCCCTTCATGTCGAAGACGATGATCTTGCGCAGCAGCGGCAACCGGCTGCGCACCGCCAGGGCCTTGTCCAACTGCTCCTCGTCCTCGACGAAGAGCAGGGTCGTGCTCGAGTCCTCGCACAGGTAGTGCACCTGACTGGTCGCATCCGTCGGGTAGATGCCGCTCACCACGCCGCCGCAACTCAAGGTACCGAGATCGGCGAGTATCCATTCGACCACGGTGTTGGCAAGGATGGAGACGACGTCGTTGCGCGCCAAGCCCAGGCTGAGCAAACCGTTGGCCACCTCCCGCACCGCCTCGCCCACGCGATCCCAGGTCCAGGTATGCCAGATGCCGAATTTCTTCTCCCGCAACCAGACTCGCGGACCCCGGCGCTTGACGCCATTCCAGAACAGCGCCGTCACGGTTTCGCCGGGGAGCTTGATCGGCTGCTCCGGCGGCAGTTCCTTGATGTTCCAGAGATTGGTCACGGCGTCATCGCCAGGTCTTTTTCTTCTTCCAGCGCCGCGCGCCGCGCGCGCCGGATTCCTTCATGCCCAGGTAGAATTCCTTGATGTCTTCCTTTTCACGCAGGCGCTCGCAGCTGTCTTCCATGACGATGCGGCCATTCTCCAGCACGTAGCCGAAATCGGCGGCGTTCAGCGCCATGTTGGCATTCTGCTCCACCACCAGCATGGTCGTGCCCCGCTCCCGGTTGATGCGAATCACGATCTCGAATACCTCCCGCGTCAGCTTCGGCGAGAGGCCTAGGCTGGGCTCGTCGAGCAGGATCAGTTCGGGATTGGCCATCAGGGCCCGCGAGATGGCCAGCATCTGTTGCTGCCCCCCCGAGAGCAGGCCGGCGTCCAGCGCCGCGCGTTCCTTGAGGAAGGGGAAATAGCCATAGACGAGTTCCATGTCCTGCGCCACCGCGTCTCGGTCGCGGCGGGTGTAAGCGCCCATCAGCAGATTGTCGTGCACCGACAGCAGGGGAAAAACCTCGCGCCCCTCCGGCACCTGAACCAGCCCGAGACGGACGACGTCGGCCGGGTCCCAGCCCGTGATGTCTGCCTGTTTGAACTGTACCGAGCCCTTGCGCGGGTCGATGATGCCCGACACCGTCTTCAGTATGGTGGTCTTGCCCGCGCCGTTGGCGCCGAGCACGGTGGCGATCTCCCCCCGCCGCACCTTCAGGCTGACACCGCGGATGGCCTTGATCGGCCCATAGGTGCTCTCGATGTTCAGCAGCTCGAGCAGCGCCGGCGTTTCGGCCGCTGCAAGCTCGACATTCATGAGACACTCCTGCGCAACAGCGCCACATCTTCGACCGCGCCCAGATAGGCCTCGATCACCGCCGGATGCGCCTGCACCTCCTGCGGCGATCCCATCGCCAGCACCTCTCCCTGGTTCATGGCCAACACCCGGTCGGACACCCTAGACACCAGAGCCATGTCGTGTTCGACCATCAAGACGGTGATGCCCAGTTCATTCTTGATGTCCTGGATCCAGAACGCCATGTCGTCGGTCTCCTCCACGTTGAGCCCGGATGATGGCTCATCGAGCAGCAGCAGCTTGGGCTCCATGCACAGGGCCCGGGCCAGTTCCACCACCTTGCGCACCCCGTAGGGCAGGCCTGCTACCAGCGAATCACGGTGGTGCTGCAGTTCGAGCAGGTCGATCACCTCCTCGACCTTTGCGCGGGCGCCGATTTCACCCGCGCGCGCCCTGCCGGTAAACAGAGCCGAGCGCCAGAAGCCAATGCCGCGGCGGATGTGGCGGCCGACCAGCAGGTTGGCGAGCACGGTGGCGTTCTCGAACAGCTCGATGTTCTGGAAGGTACGGGCGATGCCCAGCGCAGCGATCTCATGAGCGGCCTTGCGGATGAGGCTCTCCCCTGCGTAATCGATCTCGCCCGAGGTGGGCTTGTAGAAGCGGCTGATCAAGTTGAAGACGGTCGTCTTGCCGGCCCCGTTGGGACCGATCAGGGTGAATACTTCGCCGCGCTGGACTTGGAAGCTGACCTTATTGACCGCGACCAGGCCGCCGAAGCTTACGCTGAGGTCTCTGGCGGAGAGAAGGACATCGCTCATTTCAGCCGGTCCGATTTCTGGAAGGTCTTCTGGCGCGTGAACGTGCCCTTGCGGTACAGGGGTACCGTCTGCAGGTAGGTGCGCACCTTCACCCAACGACCGTAGATGCCGAGGGGTTCGAACATGATGAAGGCGATCACCACGAGGCCGTAGATCACCGCCTGCAGGCCGTTGGCCTGGGCGAGAGCCTGGGGCAGGTAATCCTTGGCGAGAGCGATCATCTGCGGCATCGAGATCAGAAAGATGGCGCCGAGGAAGGCCCCATGCACCGACCCCAAGCCGCCGATGATGGCCATCAGCAAGAGGTCGATCGACATGACGATGTCGAACTGTTCTGGGGAGATGAACTGCAGCTTGTGGGCGTACAGAGCGCCGGCGAGACCGGTCAGCGCTGCCGAAATGGAGAAGGCGAGGGTTTTGAAGTGCGCCAGATTGATGCCCATGCTCTGCGCCGAGATCTCCGAATCGCGGATCGCCACGAAGGCCCGCCCTGTGGGCGTGCGCAGCAGGTTCACGATCAGCAGCGTCGAGGCGACGGTCAACACCAGGCAGAGGAAATAGAAGGCCACCGGGCTCGCCAGCTTCCAGCCCATGATATGCGGCGCCATGACGCTGATTCCGGCGTTGCCTCCGGTCACCGACTCCCAACGTGCGAACGCCTCTTGCACGATGAAGCCGAAGGCCAGGGTCGCGACCGCGAGATAGAGACCCCTCACCCGCAGCGCCGGCAGGCCGACGATGGCACCCACCAGCGCCGTGATCAGCGCCGCCGCCGCCATCGACAGCGGGAAGGGCCAACCGGCATTGCTGAGGACCGCCTGGGTATAAGCGCCCACCCCCAGGAATGCGCCGTGGCCGATCGAGGGCAGCCCCGTATATCCGGCCAGCAACATCAGGCCCAGGCCGACGATGGAATAGATCAGCACGAAGGTGAGTTGCGCGAGCCAGTACTCGCCGAAGATCCAGGGTGCGGCCAGCAAGAACAGGCCGAGGACCGAGTACCAGAAAACATGGCCGCCGTGCTTGGCCAGAACGATGTCTTGGTCGTAGGAGGTCTTGAAGATGAAGCGCATCGTCACACCTTCTTGCGGAGTTTCTCGCCGAAGAGGCCGTTGGGCCTGATCATCAGCATGATCAGAACCACGATGTAGGCGGCGATGTCCTTGAAGCCCACCGGCAGATAGAACCCGGACAGGGATTCGACCACACCGATGGTCACCCCTCCGACGATCGCCCCGGGCAGGCTGGTGAATCCGCCCACGATGGCGGCAGGAAAGGCCTTCAAGCCGATGTAGCCCATGTTGGCGTGGATGAAGGTCATCGGCGCGAGCAACATGCCCGCCACCGCCGCGACAGCCGCCGCCAGGCCCCAGACCAGTCCGTTCAAGGATTTCACGGGGATTCCCATGTAGTAGGCCGCAAGCTGGTTCTGCGACGCGGCCTGCATGGCGATGCCTATCCTGCTGTAGCGGAACATCACGTAGAGCAGGGCGCACAGCCCGGCGGTCACGGCGATCACCACCCCCTGCTCGGCGCTCATGTGCAGGCCAGCGAGGTTCCACACCTGACCCTTGTAGGGCACCGGCAGCGCGTGGGTCTCTATGCCCCAATAGGGCACCATGGTAATCAAGCCACGCAGGACATAGCCCAGGCCGAGCGTCAGCATGAAGATGGCAAACACCGGCTGACCCAGGACCGGGCGGATCACGATGCGCTCGAGCGCTATGCCGAGAAGCGCCACCGCCGCGGTGCTCCCCAACAGCGCAAGCCAGAAGGGAAAGCCCAGGCCGACGATCAGGGCCAGGCCGCAAAAGGCCCCCAGCATCATGAACTCGCCCTGGGCGAAGCTCACGGTCTCCGTGGCCTTGTAGATGAGCACGAAGCCCAGGGCGACCAGGCCGTAGATGCAGCCCTGGGCGACGCCGCTGAGGATGAGTTGCGCTACTTGCATAGCGCCTCCGGCCGCCGCATTGCTCCGCTCTCGCTCGCTGACTACTTCGCCATATTCTCGTAGGCTATCGGTCCGGCGATCTGCACCCACCTGCCTGCGCGCACCTGCATGATATAAGCATCGGCTGGCGACGCATGGTTGCCGGGGCCATAGGTGATCAGCGGCCCTTCGATGGTCGTCTTGAAATTCTTGATCTTCTCCAGACCCTGGGATAGAGACTGGGGCGTCAAATTGCGGCCGGCATTCTTTGCGCCCTCGGCAAAGAGCATCATCGCCGTGTAACCATAGGTCCCATAGTCCTGAATGCCACCGTGACCGAAACGGGCCTTGAAGCGTTCGTTGAAGGCCTTGAAAGCGGTGGTCTGCGGTTGCACGGCAAATTGCGTCGCACCGTAGAGACCTTCGACGGCCGGCCCCCCCAAGGTGATTACGGCGTTGACCGTTCCCCAGGGAACCATCATGTCGACCGGCCAGCCGTGCGCCTTGGTCTCGATCGCGACCGAAGCCCCCTCGCGGATGGAGTGGCCCACCACCACTATGTCCGCGTTCGCCGCCTTGAGGCGGGAAACCTGGGCGGAGAAATTCGTGTCGCCGCGCTTGTAGCTGGTCCGTTCGACCAGGGTCAGGCCATGCGCCTTCAACTGATCCTCGGCGGCGCGCAAGGCGCTCTGACCGGTCTCGTCATCCTGATACAGGATGCCGAAACGGCGCTTGCCGAGTTTGCCGTAGGCGTAATCCACTACGACGCGCATATGGTCGTTGCTGGTCGCAAACAGCCCAAATTTGAGCGGATGAAAGGGAAGGTAGGTGATATTGCTGGCCGCTGACGGAAACAGGAAGGGTATGCCATGCTCGATCGCCACCGGCTGCGTCGCCTGCACTATCGCCGATCCGAAGGTGTTCACCAGAGCAAAAACCTTGTCCTGGGACAAGAGCTTCTGCGTGATCAGGATTCCCTTCTTCGTATCATAGCCGGAGTCCTCGAGTATCAGGCGGATCTTGCGCCCATGGATGCCGCCCGCGTTATTGATTTCCTCGGTGGCGAAAATCATCCCGTCGCGCTGCGGCCCCCCGGCGATTGCCAACGGGCCGCTGAGATCAAGAACAGCGCCGATGACTATCTCGGTATCGGTGATCCCCTGTACCTGGGCTTGGGCCATGCTTGCGCCCACGGCGAGCAGTGCGATCAATGACCATCGCATCGACGACAAACAATTATTGAAAAGATGGGTGCGCATACGCCTACCTCCTGTCGTGAATCGGTTGAGCCACAGTACTGTGTCCTCGGCCGCATTCTTCTTGTCTAGTCCGAGAGAGGGAAACAAGCCAGGTTCTTGGAAGGCATCGCCTGTCCAAGCGTCGATTCCTCGAGGCCCCGTCTTGTTCGGCTCTCGCGTCCGAACGGTCTCCAACTCTTCAGCTTCGCCCATCTTCTTCGCTAGAACAGGGATGGCGTCGCAGCACTTTCATGATACGGCTGTAGGGTCATACAATTAATACTTTTTTCCCGCAGATTTGATACATTTAGAGTATGGAACTACGTCAGCTACGCTGTTTTGTCGCGGTGGCCGAGGAGCTGCATTTCAGCCGCGCCGCGGAGCGTCTGCATATGGCCCAGCCACCGGTCTCCCTGACCATCCGGATGCTGGAGGAGGAATTGGGGGCCAAACTGTTCGAGCGCACCAAGCGCCGTGTGGCGCTGACTGCAGCCGGCCGCACGCTCTTGGAGGAGGCGCGCGCCATTCTGGAGCACGTGGCTAGAACTGAACGGAAAGTCACCCATGTCGCCAAGGGCGGCGCTGACCGCTTGGAGATCGGCTTTCTCGGCGCAGCCACGTTCGGCGACGCGATGTCGCCCCTGCTGGCCCGTTTCCATCACGAGTGGCCGGATGTTCCACTGATGTTGGAGCAGATGTCCACCGATGCGCAGTTGGAGGCGTTGTGCGAGGGCCGTATCGATATTGGCTTCGCTCGCCCGCCCGACCCAGACTTGCTGCCGCCGGGCATCATCGCCCGTTGCGTGCAGCATGAGCCGCTGCTCGTAGCTCTTTCCTCCGACCATCCGCTGGCCGGCAGCGGGCGGATCGAGCTTGCGGCACTGAAGAACGAGCCCTTCGTGATACCAACCCGCCAACTCAGTCATGGCATCCACGACAAGGTGCGAGAACTGTGTGCCCACGCTGGCTTCGCCCCGCGGGTCGTCATGGAGGTGCACCAACTCACGACCGTCATCAGTCTCGCCGCCGCCGGCATCGGCGTTTCGATTCTAGGCGCCGGGGTGCGACGCGCCGCCATCCCCGGTTTGGCTTTTGCCGAAATCACGGACGAGGGCGCGTTCATCGATTTGCTGCTCCTGTACCGCGACGCGGATATGAGACCCGCGGTGCGCAACTTCATCGAGATTCTCTGACGTCGATGTTCCCGGCAGCGGGCCAAGCGCTCACGGGCGGGCGGTACCCTCCAGAGAGGCTTCCAACTGCGCCACCTCCCGCCTGATCAAGGACACCAGATCTGTTTGTCGCTTCGCGGCCATCCGGCTCGATATCGCGCCGATGCTGATCGCCAAGAAAGGCTCGTCGAAGCGCGAACGGATCGGTAGCCCCACCGAGGTTGCTCCAGGGGTGATCTGCGCATCGTTGAGTGCATACCCAAGTTCCTTGGACTGCTTGACGATGCGCAGCAACGAACGTGCGGTCAGATTGTTATACGCGCGCAATCGCAGAGCGTTGGCGGAAATGACCTCGTCTATGGTCTGATCCGGTAACGCCATCAGAAGCGCCAGACCACCCGCACCGACGCCGAGTGGCCGACGCGTGCCCACGTCCAAGGTAAGCGTTCGGATGGGAAACGAGCCCTCTTGCCGGTCTATGCAGGCTGTGTCATAGCCGCTGCGTATCGTCAGGAAGACAGTGTCCCCGGTCTGCTCGGCAAGCCGCACGAGCGACGGACGACAGACGTCGCGCAGGTTGAAGTTCGACGAAGCTGCCAGCCCAAGCTCGAAAATGAGATGCCCGAGGAAATAGCAGCGCGTATCGGGGTCCCGTCTGACCATGCCTTCCGCGATCAGGCATCCAAGAATGCGGTGGGCTGTCGGGCGCTCTAGCTTCGCATGTCGCGCAATCTCCATCAAGCGCAACCCAGTGGCGTTGCGCGAAGCGATGATGCGCATCAACTGAGCAGCGCGCTCAATGCTCTGCGTGCCCGTTGCCGGTCTTCCGCTCTTGGTGATAACCACTATTCCGGCACCGATCTGTTGTCCATATTTTGGACATTATAGCCGCGACCAATCGGTCGCCAACGCCCGACACGGTCGCTACGGCGCCGGCCACTATAGGTCTCGTCGCTGCATCGGGTCTCGTCGCTGCATCGACGCTGGATCATCTGATCATATGGCGGATATGGGCCAGACCCGGGGGTGGCGCAAGGTCAGCAGCCATAGACTGGCAACATCTCGGTCCAACATCCGTCGCCCGCCGCTGACCTGCTAGAATACCCTTCGTACGATCAACGTCGATCAACCAATCGATCATCATGCCTAAATCATCGGCTGCGAGAAGCGTGAACGAGACACCGCTGGCTGCTGACCAGCAGCGCGATTCGGAATACGTAAGCGGCAGCGAAGCAGCGCGGCTGCTCGGCGTCAAAGCGCAGACGCTGTATACCTATGTCAGCCGAGGCATCATTCAAAGCCTTCCCACCGCCGAGGGTCAGCGCCGTCTATACCTTCGCTCCGATATAGAAAAGCTGCGCGCGCGTCCGCGCGCACGCCGCGCGCTGGGCGCGCTCGCGGCATCGGCGATGTATGCGGGCGAGCCGATCATTCCCACGTCGATTACCGAAATCACCGCGGCCGGTCCGCGTTACCGGGGGCGGCTCGCGACCGAGTTGGCGAATGCCGCCTTGCCCTTCGAGAACGTCGTTGAACTGCTGTGGACGGGGGACTTGATCGATGAACCGATCTCGTGGGCTCTGGAGCCGCTACCCGCGGAAACGCTGCGCATCCTAAAGCCGCTCGAACACTCGCGCGCAGACGCATCCATCGCGCACTTGTGTGCGCTCATAACGCTCTCGATCAGCATGGCCCGCGGCAGTCGCGCCGAGCGTCGGCGCTCGAGCAGCATCGTCATGGCGGCACGGCAGGTGATGCAGACCTTTGCCGGCTGTTTCGGCTATCTTACGCCGCAACGGGCCTACTTGCCGTGCGTCAGCGGCACACCGATCGCCGCCGCGGTGCTGAGCGCCTCCGGGCTGCCCCGCTCGGATGAGCGATTGCGTATTCTCAATGCGCTGATGGTACTGCTGGCCGATCATGAGCTGTCGCCAGCGACGTTTGCTGCCCGAGTCACGGCATCGAGCGGCGCCAACCTGCACGCTTGCCTGGTGTCGGCGATTGAAACGAGTTCCGGATGGAAGATCGGTAAGATATTCGAGCGCATCGAGGATTTGCTCCTGGGCGCAAAGTCGAAAGCCGAGCTCATGCGACGTGCACGCGAGTTTCAAGCGGGCGGGCGGGCGCCGCCCGGCTTCAACCACCCAATCTATCCGCGCGGTGATCCTCGCGCGACCTATATGTTCGATCTGATTCGCCGCACCGGCCATCCCTCACGGCACATGAATATGATCTTGGCGTTTCTCGAAGAGGCCGAGAGCGAACTCGAATTGAAGCCGCGGATGGAATTCTGCTTGGTCTCGGTCGCGGCCGATCTCGGCTTTTCCAGACGCGCGGCGGTTGGCCTGTTTCTACTGGCGCGCGTTGCCGGCTGGGTGGCGCACATAATGGAACAACGCCTGTCGAGCGCACTGCTGAGGCCCAGAGCAAAATTTATCGCCTGAGCGGCGCCGTCGGTCCGTCTCGCGATCTGGCGTCCCGTGCAGCGCTGCACGTTCCCGTCAAGCGGGCAGCTCAAGGCTTATCGGCTCGATGGCGCGGCGGGTCGCAGGTGGAAATTGCGCAGCAACGGCTCTTATGCCGCGTCCCAATATCTAGCTTGACACACCCATTATCCTGTTATATTGTACTCGCCAGAACTCGAAGACAACGGCCCGAAAGCCTGGACTGACAAGCCGTCCATGATGTTTTTGACGGCACGGACGATCTGGGCGCTGCTGGCTCTTGACCGTTGCTGCAACATAGCTTGCACGGCCAAGGCTGCATAGAATGTCAACGAACCACGAGGAGGAGAACGCCGAAAGGTTGTGCAGGTTGATGGGCGTTTGATCGGCTGGATTCAGGGGTGCCACCCATTCCTCAGGCGCCGACATCGGACATCGCTTGCCAAACCGGGACGCGGATCGTTATGCAGCTTGCGGCCAATGTACTGGTTCTGGCGGCCCTCTACGCGCTGATCGCCGAGGGCTTCGTGCTCATCTATCGCGCAAGCCGGGTCTTCAGCCTGGCTCACGGCGACCTGATGATGCTCGGCGGCTACGTGTTCTTCACCTGCCTGGTCGCGACGGCGGGGAATCTGTGGCTATCGGTGCCAATCGCGCTTGGCGCCGGGTTCCTGATCGGAATTGGCGTCTACCTGGTGGGTATCCGGCCGCTGGCCGGATACCCGGCGGCCTCTATCGTGCTGGTCACCGTGGCGATCGGGATCCTGATCCGTTCGATCGCCACGTTGATCTGGTCGGCGCAGGTGCTCTATCCGGCCACCGCACTCCCGTTCAAAGACACGCCCCTGCACATAGGCAACGCTGCGTTCTCCGTACTCGACCTGGCCTCTCTCGCGGCTGCGCTCCTCTTCTTCGTTGCTCTCGTGGCGATGCTGCAGCGAACGGCTCTGGGCGTGCGCATGCGCGCCGCGGCGGAGAACCCGCGCCTCGCCGCCAACAGCGGCATCAACATCCACCGCGTGATTGCGCTCTCCTGGGGGCTGGCCTGTTTCGGCGCGACCCTGGCGGCGATGTTCTATACGACCCGCATCAACCTGGAGCCTGACAGCTGGCTGGTCGGCCTGCGTGCCTTCGTCCCGGCGCTGATCGGCGGCATGAACAGCCCGCTCGGTGTCCTGCCGGGGGCGCTGATCGTGGCGTTGGTCGAGGTGCTGGCGGCGCAGTATCTGGATCCTGTCATGGTGAGTTCCGCACCCTTCGCCGTGCTGCTGGTCGCGCTCTGGATACGCCCCTGGGGGCTATTCGGCACGCGCGAAGAAGTCGTGCGCGTATAGCCCGGACCCACCCAATGACGACCAACGCCTCCGGGTTTTTCAAGACCAGTTATGCATCCGATCTGGGCCTGTGGGAAACCCCATGGCGCCGCTTTTGGGTGCTGGTTGGGCTCGCCCTGGTTGCGACATTTCCGTTTTTCGCGAACACGTTCTGGATCGGCGTTATCAATCTGGCAGCGATCGCCTCGATCGGGGCGCTCGCGTTGAACCTGGTCACCGGATACACCGGACAGCTCTCGCTGGGCCACGCGGGCTTTCTCGCCGTTGGTTCCTTCACGGTAGGCATACTCGTGGGCCAGTGGAGCATGCCGGTATGGGTCACCCTGCCCGCAGCGATCGTCGTCGGCATGGTGGTGGGCCTGTTCGTCGGCGTTCCGTCCTTGCGGCTGCGTGGCATCTACCTTTCCATCAGCACCCTGGCCGCATACTTCTTCATCGCCTCGCTAGCGACAGAGTACCAGAGCCGGTTTAGCGGGGGTGCGGGGATTCTGATTCCGCCTCCCCAGATCGGTTCCTGGGTCCTCAGCGGAGAGCGCAATTGGTACTTCGCGCTATTGTCGCTGACGGTGCTGGCGACGCTGCTCTGCTTAAACCTGAACCGCAGCCACATAGGGCGCGCTTGGCTGGCGATCCGCGAGCGCGACTTGGCGGCGGCGGCGCTAGGCATAGACGTCTCCTCCTACAAGGTAATGGCGTTCGTGATCAGCACCGGCATGACTTCGCTGGCCGGAGCGCTGCTGGCCTATTACACGGCATTCGTTTCGGCCGAGGCGTTCACCTTCTTTGTGACCATCGAGTACCTCGCGATGATCCTGATCGGCGGCCTGGGATCGGTGCTGGGGTCGCTCCTGGGCGCTCTATTTGTCACGATACTGCCCTTCCTGATCGAACGGGCCGTCGAGCAGTTCCCCTTCCCGGCGACGTTCAAGACCAATATGTTCGCCGTCCAGAACGGGCTGTTCGCCATTCTGATGCTCGGCTTCCTGATGTTCGAGCCCCTGGGGCTCGCGCGCATTTGGGGGCGTATCCGTGCCTATTTCGAGCTATGGCCTTTCCGCTATCGTCCACTGCCATGACGCCCGGACTTCGCGTCGAAAATCTGGAATCCGTCTACAACAAGGCGATCACCGCGATCAGCGGCGTCTCGCTCGAGGTTCCCGCGGGGCGCATCGTCGCGCTGATGGGGGTGAACGGCAGCGGAAAGAGCACGACGCTCAATGCGATCGGGGGCCTGCTGCGTGGCGACGCACAGGCGATCACCGCGGGAAGCGTCCATTTCGACGACGAGCGCATCGACGGCCTGCCGCCGCACGAGGTGGTGCGCCGCGGCGTCGTCCTTGTGCCTGAGCGGGAGAAGATATTCGAGACCTTGACGGTCGCGGAGAATCTCCAGGCATCGGTTGTTCCCCCGACCGTTGCGCCGACAGCACACAAACAACGGCTCGCCGAAGTGTACGAACTGTTTCCGGCGCTGATGGAGCGCAAGAGAACCGTCGCGGGATTCCTCTCTGGTGGACAGCGGCAGATGCTCGCAATGGCGCGCGTACTCCTCTGCCATCCGCGTCTGCTTCTGGTCGATGAGATGACTCTGGGACTCGCGCCGCTGGTGATTGCGGATTTGCTCGGACGCCTCTGCCACATGCGCACGAGCCTCGGGGTTTCTGTCCTTCTGGTCGAGCAGAACGTGGCGGCGGCGCTCGAGGTCGCCGACTATGGATACATCATGGAAAAGGGTCGGATCGTCTTTCACGGGACGCCGGACAAGCTTCTAGCGCATGACGATGTGCGGGAATTCTACCTGGGGCTGGGCGAAGCCGGCGCCCGTTCGTACCGGGACGTGAAACAGTACCGGCGCACGCACCGGTGGTGAGACCAGCCTAAGGACCCTGTTCATGCCGGATACACCGTCTAGCGTAGCGCCGCTGCTGGAGATCAGGAATCTTTCGCTCCAGTTCGGCGGGCTGCTGGCCATCGATCAGGTGTCGACGTCCTTGCAGCGGCACGAACTGCTGGCCCTGATCGGCCCGAACGGCGCGGGGAAGTCCTCGATACTGAATTGCATCAACGGCTATTACCAGCCGACGAGCGGCTCGCTCATCTACGACGGCCAGGATATTGCCGGGCTTGCGCCACATCGGCTCGCCGCGCTCGGGGTGAGCCGAGCGTTCCAGATGGTCGAGCTCGTTCCCCATATGACGGTGCTGGAGAACGTCATGGTGGGCCGCCACATTCATACCCGGGCTGGCTGGGTGTCATCCATGATTTTCTGGGGCGCGGCCGAGCGCGAGCAGATTCGCCACCGCGAGGCGGCTGAGGAAATTCTCGAACTCATGGAATTGGATCCCTACCGCTCACGCCGCATCGGCGATCTGGCCTACGGGACGCAGAAGCTGGTGGGCGTTGCACGCGCTCTGGCCATGGAGCCGCGTCTCTTGCTCCTGGATGAGCCTTGCTCCGGCATGAGTCGCCAAGAAAAGGAAGACCTGGCCAGATTTCTCCTGCGCATCCGACACGAGAAACCAGCGGCGATGATTTGGGTCGAGCACGACATGCAGATGGTGCAGGACTTGGCGGATCGCGTCGTGGTCCTCGACCATGGCCGCACCATCTTCGACGGGCCGCCGAACCAGGCGTTCCAAGACCCAGGAGTGGTAGAGGCTTACGTCGGGCGGCCGATACTCGCGCCGGCCGCGGCGGCCATGCCATAACGGCGGGCGACGCAGGAGAAGACCGTGCTGCGCCTTGGGCAGCGAGAGGCTGGTGCAGCTCGTCGGCGCATCGTCGGCCGCCGATCTCGCCATGGACAGCGTGCCCCCGTGCGCGATGCGCTATCCATGCCCGACTCCTCAGCAGACGACCGAAGCAAGAACGTTGTGTCGACTGTCCCAATATTCTGCTTGACGTATCCATTATACGGTACAATAATACCCACGTGGGAGACAAGGTGTCCGTCTCATTTGGCTGGAAGTTCGCGCCATGCAGCCCATGTCTACGCAGCGCCCCCGATGAGCCAGGAACAGCCCTGCCGCTACGGGAAAGCATAGCGGCACGATGCCATCCGGTCGCACCGCTCATTTGAGTCAACGTCGAAAGGAGAACGAAATGAAGTACAAAACCGTCCTGGTGGAAATCAAGGACAGCGTCGCCAAGGTCATCTTGAATCGCCCCGACAAGAAGAACGCCATGAATCCGCAGTTGGTACTCGACATGGCCCAGGTGCTCGAGGACTTGCGCTACAACAAGGACGCCAAGGTCCTGGTGCTCACCGGCGCCGGCAATTCGTTTTGCGCCGGGATGGACTTGAAGGAATTCTTCTACGAGCTCAAGTCGAAACCCGACGAATACGATCACATCTTCCGGGTGCTGCAGGAATGGCGCGGTCGCACCTTGCGCTATTACCCCAAGCCAACCATCGCCATGGTGAACGGATACTGTTTCGGTGGCGCCTTCCCCAACGTCGAATGCTGTGATATCGCCATCGCGGCCGACGAAGCCGAGTTCGGCCTGTCGGAGATCAATTTCGGCTTGTTTCCTGGCGGCCAGGTCTCCAAGACGCTCGCCAACCTGCTGCGCCCGCGCGATGCCTTGTTCTACGGCCTCACCGGCCGGCCCTTCGACGGCAAGCGGGCGGCTGAGATAGGCTTCGTCAACTACTCCGTCCCGCTCGCCCGCCTCGAGGAGGAGACCATGGCGCTGGCCAGAGAACTCGCCGGCAAGGATCCCCACGCGATGCGCATCACCAAGGACGCCTACAAGTTCTCCCTCGATATGCCCTGGGAAGCTGCGATGAATTACAGCGCCGCCAAGCAGAGCGAACTGACCCTGGCCCAGGGGGGTGCCTGGATCGAACAGGGTATCGGCGACTTCATGAAGGGAACGTACAAGCCCGGCAAGGAATCTCACGGCGCCTTCCACAAGTAGCCTTCTAGCGCCCAGCCCCGGGAGAGCCGCATGGACTTCGACTTCACGCAAGAGCAGACCCTGCTGCGCGACAGCGTACGCAGCATGATGGACAAACTTGCCACCGACCAGTACATCAAGCACCTGGACCGCGAGCAGGCCTATCCGACCGAGCTGTACCAGGCGTGGATCGAAATGGGTTTGCTGCGGATGCCGTTCCCCGAGGAGTACGGGGGGCTGGGCGGAAACGCCATCGACATCGTCATCATCGCCGAGGAGTTGGCGCGCAAGTCCTTCGATTTCTTCAGTGCCTACGGTGCGACGACCTTCTGCGGCATGAACGTGCTGAAGAACGGCTCGGAAGCGCAGAAGGCCTACTGGATTCCCAAGCTGCTCTCCGGCGAAAAGAAGATGACCATCTCGATGTCGGAGCCCGACGCCGGTTCTGACGCCGGGGCGATGCGCACCACCGCGAGGCGCGACGGCGATCACTGGGTCATCAACGGCCAGAAGCTATGGGCGACCGGGGCAGGCGCGGCGGACAATGTCATCAACCTGTACGCAAAGACCGACACCAACGTACGCTACCAGAACGGCATGTCGTTGTTCCTCGTGGACAACGATCAGCCCGGCGTCAAACTGCGCAAGCTCGACATGCTCGGGCGGCGTTGCGTGGGAACCTATGAGATCTTTTTCGATGACGTGAGGGTGCCCGATGACCGCCTCGTCGGCGGCGAAAACCGCGGCTGGGAGTGCATGCTCTCCGGTCTGCAGATCGAGCGCGTCACGGCCACGGCTGCCTATTGCGGCTGCGCCCAGGCGGTGGTCGACCTGGCGCTGGCCTACGCCAAGGAGCGCAAGCAGTTCGGCCGCCCGATAGGGTCGTTTCAGGCGATCGCGCACATGCTCGCGGACATGCAGACCGAGGTCGAGGCAGCGCGGACCCTGACTTGGAGAGCGGCCTGGATGCTCGCGCAGAAGCGCGATGCATTGCGCGAGATCTCGATGGCAAAGCTGTTGGCTTCCGAAACCCTCGCCAAGGCCGCCAACATGGGCATGCAGATCTTCGGGGCCTACGGCTACAGTATGGAATACGACATGCAGCGTCTGTTCCGCGATTCACGCTCCTCGACGATCGCCGCCGGTTCCTCGCAGATGCAGCGCAACCTCATCGCAAAGCTCATGGGACTCGCGGTCCAATGACCGCTCCCGCGTAAGCACGAAGCTGCACCATCATCTCGAGATGAACTGCAGTCCATGACAACCTGAGAGGTAACGAACATGTACGAGAATCTTATCTTCAACGTCGAAGGATCCGTGGCCTTCCTGCAGCTCAACAGGCCGAGCAAGAAGAACTCCCTCAATGCCGCCTTGAGACGGGAATTGGCGACAGCGGCCGCGGAGATCGCCGGCAACCCGAAGCTGGGTGCTGTCATCATTACCGGCGGCGAGGATTTCTTCAGCGCGGGGGCCGACATCGAAGAGATCCAGGGTATGGCGACCTCCGAATCGACCTACAGGCATTCCCGGGGATTCCAGGGACTCTTCGATCAGATAGAGAATCTTCCGCAGCCGGTCATCGCCGCAGTTTCCGGATTTGCCATGGGTGGAGGTCTCGAACTGGTCCTCGCCTGCGATTTCCGCATCGCTTCCCAGACCGCCAAGTTCGCTCTCTCCGAAGTCAAGATCGGTGCCATCCCCGCCGCCGGCGGAACCCAGAGGCTGCCGCGGCTGGTCGGCGTCGCGAGGGCGAAAGCGATGATACTGACGGGGGAGTCCATCGGTGCGGAGGAAGCCCTCGCTGCAGGATTGGTGCTGAAGGTGGTGCCGAAAGAGAAGCTTCTGGAAGAAGCCAGGAGTCTTGCCGCCAAGCTGGCCGCTCTGCCGCGCCTTGCCCTGGCAGCTTCGAAGAGACTCATCAACCGCGGCGTTGAAATCGATATCACATCGGCGCTGGAACTGGAAGCGCGGTCCATTGCGGCCTTGGCCACGAGCCATGATCTCAAAGAGGGGAGCCTTGCGTTCCTGGAGAAACGCAAACCCAATTTCACGGGCGAGTGAGCACTGCCACAGCGCGTGGCGCGGGTGCAATCGACCTGAAGCCGTGCCGACTGTTGACTTGGCGAGCCACGCCGCGCGCGGCCGCATGTCGCTTCAGTAATCGGTCGCCGCGATCGCGGCGGAAATGTTCGCGGCGGTGGACCTAACCGCGGCGGCGATCTCGGGGATCCTTTCGTCTTTCAGGCGGAACGTAAGCCCGCTCAACGTCACGTTGAATGGTGCTTCGCTGCGCACAAAAATCGGCGCGGCGACCGCCCGAACGCCTTCCTCGCATTCTTCGTCGCTGAATGCGTATCCGTCGTGGCGTATCTTCGCCAATACCTTGAGCAGGGCCTTGCGGCTCGTAATCGTCCGGCTCGTATAGCGGACCGGTTCGATCAAACGAAAGATGGCCTCCTGATCAGCCCGGTCGGCGAACGCCAGCAGAACCTTGGCGCTGGCGGTGGCCGGCCACGGCAGCATCTGTGCGCGAGGGTAGGTGATTCTGACCGGATGGTGGCTCTCGAGGTGTTCGAGGCTGATGATCTGGTCGCCGACACGTTGATACAGCGATACCGCCTCGCCGTACAGGTCGTTCAGTCTGTGGAGCTCCGCGGCCGAAACGCTCAGGATCGAGGTCGTGGTCTTGGCGACTCGCGCCAGAGGAAAAATCCTCGGTCCGAGCCGATAGCTGCCGGACTTGTCATCGGCGATCAGGGCATAAGAACGCAGGCTGTTGATATAACGGTAGGCGGTGCTGCGCGGCATGGCGAAGTGAGCGGCAAGCTCGGCCGCGGACCACACCGGTCGTTCCTCGGAAAAGAGGAGTAGGATGTCGATCGCCCGGTCGGCAGTCGAGTTTCCCGCGCCAAGTTTCGGTCCCGCTGGCGCAACCGGTCTCTCGCGCAAGTTACTCATGAAGATGCTCCATGGATTTAAGATAAGCGATCATGTGCTCAATTTTACTTGCCCCAAGCTTACGGCGCTCGACGGATTCATGTTCTCCTCCTGCCCTGTGACCGCGACCCCTTCGCTCAGCGCGACAGTTTATGCAGGCCAGAAATAGCAACAGCTGCTACTCCCAATATTTAGCTTGACACACCCATTATACTGTATATAGTATTCTTTGAAAGAACAATAAGAACTTGTATGGTTTGCGGTCATATGCGTGCCTTGGTCGATGCGCGGCAGCGGTAGATGGCTTGCGCCGCGGGGATCGCGACTGACGTCTGGAGGAGACATGGACGAACACGACAGCGCGCACGAGGCGCGGGCTGCCCATCGCGGCGGCGTCGCTGCGGGGATCGTTGGGGAGGGTGCGGCGATGTCGGGGCAGACCCTTCCTTCGCTGCTCCTCGAACGCGCCCGTCTGGAACCCGCCGCGGTCGTCATGCGGGTCAAGAGGGGCGGTATCTATCGGAACATTTCCTGGTCCCAGTATCGCGATCAAGTCGAGGCGATCTGCTTCGGTTTCAGGGCGCTGGGGTTGAAGCCCGGGGACCGGGTCGCCATCCTGGGCGAATCCTGTCCCGAATGGGTGCTGGCGGAAATGGGCACGCTGGCAGCGGGCGGCATCTGCTATGGCATCTACACGACGAGCTCGCCGGCCCAGGTTGACTCGCTCCTCACGCGCGGGGGCGCGTCGATCATCGTGGTGCGCGACCAGGAGTGCGCGGACAAGATTCTGGCGCTTGCTGAAGCGCCCGCGACGCTGCGTCACATCGTCGTTATCGACCCCCGCGGCATGTTCGCCTGGGACGACCCGCGCTTGATTACCCTGGAAGCGGTGATGAAGCTTCCGCGCGAACCCGGCGCGTCGCTGGAGAGTCTGCTCGTGACGCTGAAGGATAGCGACCCCGCGCTCATCATATTCACCTCGGGTGCCACGGGTGACCCGAAAGGGGCGGTGCATTCACACCGCACGCTCATCGCCGCAGCGCGCGATTACCTCGCCTGCATCGTGGTCGATAAGGGCCGGCCGTGGCGGGTGGTCTGCCATCTTCCGCTCAATCACATTTTCGAGCAGTTGAACAACGTCATGCTGCCGCTGCTCGGACGGGTGGTCTCATACTTCGGCGAGCGCCGTTCCCAGGCGACCGAGACGCTGTTCGACGTGGCCCCTGACATCTATGCCTCGGTTCCGCGATACTGGCAGAAGCTCGCCAGCCATATTCTCGTCGGACTTGAGAACACCTCCCGGCTGAAGAGATTTGTCTACGCTGTGTCCATGAGGATCGGCCGCCGCGCATTGCAGGCGCGATCGCGCGGATCTTGCCCGCTCTGGCTCGGGCTCCTCTGGCAACTGGCGCGCCTTGCCGCATTTCAGCCGTTGCTCGACAAGGTCGGACTGAAGCGGGTGAAAGTCGGCGTCAACGGCGGCGGCCCGATTCCGCACGATGTCCAGCGGCTATGGCAGATATGGGGAATCAACTTGAAGAATCTCTATGGTCAGACCGAAGCCGGTTTCGTCTCTGCCCAGCAGGAGGATTTTCCCGAGCCCGGTAGCGTGGGAAAACCAGCCGCGGGAGTGACGCTGCGTCTCGCGCCGGACGGCGAGATTCTTGTCAGCGGGCCGGGAACGTTCGTGGGCTATTGGCGCGATGAACTGGCCACGCAGGAAACGAAGCAGGATGGATGGATTGCGACCGGTGACGTGGGCACCCTCGACGCCAACGGGAACCTCTGCATCGTGGACCGCAAGCGGGATATCTTCATCACCCAGGGCGGAAAGAACATCAGCCCGCAAGCGATCGAAGAGCGGCTGCGCACGTCTCCCTACATTTCCGAGGCGGTCGTTTTTGGAGACGCGCGGAAGTACCTCTCGGCCCTGATCGAGATCGACGAGGAAACGGTATTCCAGTGGGCTCGATCGCGCTCGATCGCCTACGGAGGCTTGACCGATCTGGTCGTATCCCCTGCGGTTCAGCAACTCATCCAGGAGGCCGTGGCCGAGGTGAACAGCCAGTTGGCACGGCCCGAGCAGGTCAAGGCCTTCCGAATTTTTCCGCGTTCGCTCGATCCGGAGATCGACGGAGAGCCGGTCACGCCGACCCGCAAGGTGAAGCGCAAGCTGATGTACGAGCGATTTCGCGAGTTGGTGGAGTCTATGTATTCTGAGGACGAGATGAGCCAGATTTCCGAACAGGCCACGATGGCGGCCTGATATTGATTGTGAAACCAAGGGAGGGGGAAAGCATGAGAGTGGAGCGATCGTTGTTGACGATAATGCTGGGCCTGGGCGTCATGGCCACAGCGCCTGCCGGCGCACAGGAATACAAGCTCGGGGTGTCCGCCGCCATCACGGGTCCGGTAGCGAGCACCTACGCACCGACCTACGAGGGGCTGAAGATCTACATCGATCGCCTGAACGACCGCGGCGGGATAAACGGCCATCGCGTCCAGATGGTCTACCTCAACAATCAGGCATTGCTGTCGCGTGCCGTCACGGATTCCAAGCGCCTGATCGAAGAAGAAAAGGTGATCGCCCTCATCAACATCAGCACCTCGGCCACCTATGCGCCGATGGCCGCCGACGCGAAGCGCAGCAAGACCCCGCTCGTCTTCCTGGGCAGCGCGGTCTGCCCGCCCGACGTCTATCCGCCCAAGCCGGAGCCTCAGCAATTTTGCACTTCTTTCAACGTGGTGGGCGAAGACAGCAAGGCGATCGTTCAAGTCATCAAGGAGCTATCCGGCGGGACGACCGCGAAGCTCGGCTTGCTCGGCGTGGACATCCCGATCAGCCACCTGGGGGTAGGCCTGATTGAGAAGGTTGCCAAACAGACGGGCTTCAACGTCGTCGAAAAGATCATCGTCCCGCCCACGGCGGCCGATTTCACCCCCTACGCCACCCGCTTCAAGGATGCGGGGGCGGCCTGGATCACCCATTGGGGGCCGATGAACTTCGGGGTGTCGTTGTTCAGCAGCCTGACACGGCTGGGCTGGACGGGGAACTACCTCTCCATTACCGGACCCACGGTCGAAATGGACACGGTCAAGTTTGCCCAGGATAACTTCTACGTCTTACCCACGTTCACTTTCTCGGTCGAGGGACTGCCCGTTTTCAAGGAGATCGGCGAGGCAGCGAAAAAGTACGGCGCGACCTACCCAGCGGATACGCTCTCGCTCGGTTGGGTCGGCGGGATGGTACTCGAAGACGCGCTCAAACGCTGTGGCTGGCCATGCAGCGCCGAGAAACTGCAGACGTCGATGGAGGGAGTCCGGGTCGATACCCAGGGAATCTACGGCGGCCCGATAGACTGGAGCCCCACCAATCACATCCGGAGCGCCGTCTATTACAAAGTCTACCATTGGGATTCGGCACAGAAGCGCGTGGTGCGGGTGCGGGACTGGCTGCGGATCCCCGTTCAGTAGAGCTCAGCGCCGACTCCGTCGGCGCTTATAGCGTCTGCCGGGTGATGCGCATCCGTGTCGCGCTCATGTCGTCGCCGCGAATTTCCTTGAGCGCGTAGGCGACGAAGGAAGAGACGACGTCCTTGCGCCAGTAAAGG
>Ga0172380_10003478_pt1 | contig 21562 bp, 20 predicted proteins | sample Leawe162metaG_FD_119747 | JGI IMG/M metagenome (GOLD analysis project Ga0172380, IMG submission 119747) | Leachate microbial communities from a municipal landfill in Southern Ontario, Canada - Leachate well 162 metaG | ecosystem: Engineered > Solid waste > Landfill > Unclassified | place...
ATAGCGACAACGTGGTGCCTCTCGAAAATAACTCCGGCGAACTGGCACGACGGTACCGGCAGTTAGGCGGAATTATGACGCTTAACGTAATCAAAGGACAAGGTCACACTATGTGGCCGGGCTGGTTTCAATGCCAGGAACTTGTCGATTTTGTAATCGCGCACGCGACCCCGCGCGGCAGAGACAAATCGAACAAATCAGACGCGAATAACAACATTTAATGACACCTGAAACACACGGTTAGATGTAAAAAAACAGGGCAAGCCCGCACTCTCCATATTTATTTGACAGTAACTTTCAGGTAGTTTAAAATATCTATTTCGTAATTGTATTCACGATTCTTTAAATTTTACGGTTTTGCGGTAAAAAACGGAGGAAAAAGAAATGGCGGATTTACAGAAGATCGCGGATAGCATCATTGCCGGAAAAGCTGCCGACGTAAAGAATCTGGTCACCGCCGCGATAAGCGAAGGCGTACCGGTAGAAGATATCCTTAAAAAAGGTCTTATCGCCGGGATGAACGTAGTAGGCGTCAAATTTCGCGCCAACGAATTCTACGTGCCGGAAGTATTAATTGCCGCCCGGGCGATGCACGCGGGCATGGACATTCTTCAGCCCCTTTTAACCAAAGCCGGAATAAAACCGCTGGGTAAGGTTGCCGTGGGTACGGTTAAGGGTGACCTTCACGATATCGGCAAAAATCTGGTCATAATGATGTTGAAAGGCGGCGGTTTTGAGGTAATGGACTTGGGAATCGACGTTCCGGAAGAAAAATTCGTGGCCGCGGTCAAAGAAGGCGCCCAGGTTCTTGGCCTATCCGCCTTGCTGACCACCACTATGACAGGAATGAAGGGTGTGATTGAGGCCCTGAAATCAGCCGGAGTCCGCGATAGCGTAAAGGTGATGGTTGGCGGCGCTCCGATTACCCAAGCCTACGCAGATGAAATCGGCGCTGATGCCTACGGTGAAGACGCAGCCTCCGCGTCAATTAAAGCCAAACAACTGATCGGCGTAGCATAATCTTTCTCAAATTTGAACCTGGTCGGTTTTTATTTACTGGTCGGCGGTTACCTTTTAGGGTCGATTCCTTTCGGTTATTTAATCGGCCGTTCCTGTGGTGTTGATATCCGCACGAAGGGCAGCGGTAATATCGGCGCGGCTAACATCCTGCGCGTAATCGGTAAAGGCCCGGCTGCCGCCACCCTCCTGTTGGATGCCGCCAAAGGTTTTCTGCCCACAATTTTAGCTCGTCAAACCTGCCTTTTACCGCCGGAATGGATAATTACCGTCGGCCTGGCCACAATTATCGGACACACCTTTTCGCTGTTTTTGAAGTTTAAAGGCGGTAAAGGGGTGGCGACTAGTTTAGGTGTTTTGATTGGGCTCTCGCCCTTAACCGCCCTTTTTGTTCTTCTGGTCTGGCTGGCAGTTTTTGCTGCGAGCCGCATCATTTCTTTCGCCTCCATGGCCGCAGCCTTATTTCTGCCTCTGTTACTCTGGTACCTGGCCGACCATCGGCCCGTATTTTTGGCTTTCGGAGTTCTACTTGCAGTTCTGGTATTTATGGCACACCGGAAAAATATCAAGCGACTCCTCTCCGGACAAGAACCCAAAGTAAAATGGAAAAAATAGCTGTAATCGGCGCCGGCGCTTGGGGAACGACCCTCGCCTTGCTTCTTGCCCGAAAAGGCAAGCAAGTTTTCCTCTACGAAAAATTTCCGGATTACGGAAAAGTGTTAATAAAAAAACGGGAAAACCCTAAGTTTCTGCCGGGAATCACCCTGCCGGAAGAAATAAGGATTACCGTTTCGCTGGAAGACGTAAAAGAAGCAAATTTTTTCATCCTGGCTCCGCCGTCATTCGCCTTCCGGGAAACAGCGGCAAACCTTTCCGGAATAAAAGCGAAGGGTCCTTTTCTCATCGCCACCAAAGGGCTGGAGGAAAAGACCGGTTTCCGGATGAGCGAAATCCTCTGCTCCGAAATAGGCCCGACTGATTACGCGGTACTTTCCGGACCAACCATTGCCCGGGAATTAGCCTCCGGTCTGCCGGCCAGCGCGGTCTGCGCCGGCAACAACGAAAACCTTAATAACCGCTGCCGGGATATTATCAACTCCGAAAAATTCCGAATTTATACCAGCCTCGACCCAATCGGCTGCGAATTAGGCGGCGCGCTCAAGAATCCGCTGGCAATCGCGGCCGGAATCGTGGAAGGCCTCGGCCTTGGTGAAAACACCAAAGCCGCGCTGCTCTGCCGGGGTCTGGCTGAAATGGCCCGGCTGGGGAAAGCGCTGGGCGGCCGGGAAAAAACCCTCTTCGGTCTCTCCGGCCTGGGTGACTTAATCACAACCGCGAGCAGTCCGGCTTCCCGAAATCATTGCTTCGGCCTCGCGATTGGCCGGGGCGAAGACCCGAAATCGATTATCACCGGGCAGGAATCAGTAGTCGAGGGTTATTACACCATCCGACCATCTCTGATACTATCTAAAAAAACCGGCTGTGAGATGCCCATTTCCGCCAAGATTGCCGAAGTCCTCTTCGAAGGTAAAAACCCGGCGGAGACAGTCCGGGAACTGATGACCAGACCACTGAAAAACAGTGAATGGTAAATAGTGAACGGTGAATATTAACGGAAACAATTTCTGGTCTGGTTTTCACCGTTTACAATTCACTGTTCACTATTCGCTGAATTATGGAAAACAAGGTATACTATAGGATTGGGGAGATAAGCCGCAAGACCAATATCGCCAGCCACACCATCCGGTACTGGGAGAATGAATTTTCCTTTTTCCTGAAACCGGTTCGCAACAGCCGCGGCCAACGCCTTTATACCGAAAAAGAGCTGGAGAATATCGTCCGGCTAAAAGACCTTTTATACCAACACGGCTACCGGATTTCCGCGGTCAAAAAGGTTCTGCGCCAAAAAGAGCCAAAAAAAAATAAGAACGGGGCATCCGTTCCGGTTAAAGAACTCTTAGTCGGCCTGAAACGGCTGGACCGGATTTTAACCCAGCTTAAAAAAATATAGACAACCATAATATGGAAATCGGGGTGCTGCTTTCCGGAAACGGGTCAAACCTGCAGGCAATTATTGATGCGGTTAATAACGGTTCCCTACCGGCAAAAATATCGATAGTCCTCTCAGACAAACCGGATGCGTTGGGGCTGAAACGCGCCGAAAAAGCCGGAATCAAAGCACAGTATATTCCGCCGGGGCCAAAACGCACCGTCCTCTCTCCGGAAGCAGAGGATAAATACATAGCCGCTTTGAAGGAAGCCGGCTGTGAACTGATCTGCCTGGCCGGGTTCATGCGGGTCATTAAGGATAAAATCCTGGCCGCGTTTCCGGGCCGGGTCTTAAATATCCACCCCTCGCTCCTGCCTTCCTTTCCCGGTTTAGAAGCCTGGAAGCAGGCACTCAATCACGGCGTGCTGTTTACCGGGTGCACCGTCCACCTGGTGGAAAAAGGCGTGGATACCGGTCCAATTATCCTGCAGTCAGTGGTGCCGGTCCGACCGCACGACACGCCGGAAACGCTCTTGAACCGGATTCATAAACAGGAATATATTATCTACCCATTGGCGATTAAGCTTTTCTCCGAAAGTATTCACGACCCGGTTAAATCGACCACGGAAAAAAGTACCGTTGCGCCCCGGTACCTCTCGAAAATATACGAGTCAATCCAGGACTTCCTGATTAACGAAGAAAATGAAAGGGACTCTTGATGACAAACCCAAAAATGAAAATAACCACCCGGAAAGCGAAATTGGTTGATGTCAAAGCAATTCACAACTTGATTAATACGGCAGCGGTAAAAGGCGCCGTGGTACCCCGGTCCCTCTCGGAAATCTACGAGTCAATCCGGGACTTCCTGGTCGCCGAAGAAAACAAAAAAGTGGTAGGCTGCTGCGGCCTGCACATCGCCTGGGAAGACCTGGCCGAGGTAAGATCCCTGGTAGTCCTCCCGCCGCAACAAAAAAAAGGGGTCGGCGCAAAACTTTTGCAAGCCACCCTGAAAGAAGCGAAACGCCTGGCGCTTCCGAAGATATTCGCGCTTACCAGCCAGCCGGAATTTTTCCAGAAATACGGCTTTGAGCGCATCAGCCGCAAATCTCTTCCTCACAAAATATGGGGCGACTGCCTAAAATGCCCCAAATTCCCTAAATGCGACGAGGTAGCCTTATGGAAAAAATTGTCTTAGCCTATTCCGGTGGTTTAGATACATCGGTCATCATCCCCTACCTGAAAGAAAAATATCATCTTTCAGTCATCGCCTGCACCGCGAACCTGGGCCAGAAAATTGACCCGCGACTTCTCGAAAAAAAAGCCCGGAAGAGCGGCGCGGACGGGTTCTTTTTTGAAGACTTGCGAAATGAGTTCATCCGCGACTATGTCTTTCCGTCCCTGGCGGCAAACGCCCTCTATCAGGGTAAATATCCGCTGGCAACCGCGCTCTCCCGCCCCCTAATCGCCCAACGGGTAGTCGAAGTCGCCCGAAAAACCGGCGCAAAATACGTCAGCCACGGCTGCACCGGCAAAGGCAACGACCAGGTACGTTTTGAATTGACCTGGAAAGCACTGGCTCCGGATTTAAAAATTATCGCGCCCCTGCGCGAATGGCAGTTCAAAACCCGGGACCAGGAGATTGAATTTGCCCAAAAACGCGGAATCCCGGTTCCGGTAACCAAAAAAAGTCCCTATTCCCTGGACGAAAACCTCTGGGGTATCTCCATTGAGTGCGGTGCCCTGGAAGACCCGAACACAGCGCCCCCGGAAGATGCCTACCAGATTACCGTATCCCCGGAAAAGGCGCCCAATAAACCGGTGTTTGTGGAGATTGGATTTGAAAACGGCAAACCGGTCGCGCTGAACGGAAAAAAACTCTCCGGCCTGGAACTGATTGCCAAACTGAATTCGCTCGGCGCTTCTGCCGGCGTCGGCCGCATTGACATGGTTGAAGACCGGACCGTAGGCCTGAAGAGCCGGGAAATATACGAGGCGCCGGCAGCCACCATCCTGATTACAGCCCACCGGGAATTGGAAAAAATGGTCATCTCCCGAAGTTTGTGGGAACTAAAAGAATCGCTTTCCCCGCGCTACGCCTGGCTGGTTTATCAGGGCGCCTGGTTCTCCGAAGAAAAAGAGGCGCTGGACGCCTTCTTTGCAGCCACCCAGCATTATGTCTCCGGGAAGATTAAGGTAAAATTATATAAGGGCGCGGCAGTGGTGGTAGAGCGTTACTCGCCTCATTCCCTATATTCGGAAGCATTGGCTACTTACGGAAATAAAGATATCTTTGACCGCACCGCCGCCGCCGGGTTCATAGACCTGCTGGGATTGCCGCTTCTCCTGGAAGGCCGCCGGCGGAATAAAAAATAGGGACACAATCGGTGTCACCCTGAGTAATAGCCTTCGTTATCATTTTGAGCAATGGCCTGTGTTGTCATTCTGAGTGGAACGAAGAATCTAGCCAATGAAAAATCTATCAGATTTGGGCGAATTTGGTTTGATAAACCTTTTAACCAAAAGTTTTAAACCGAACAAAGAAATTCCGGTTAGCGTCGGAGACGATTGCGCCATACTCAAATACCGCCGCAACGAATACCTCCTCTGGACAACCGACCTGCTCTTTTCCGGGGTGCACTTCAAGAAAGACGCATCCCCATACGAAATAGGCTGGAAAGCCATGGCAATAAGTATTTCCGATATTGCGGCTATGGCCGGGATACCAAAATACGGCCTCGTATTTGTCGGCCTTCCGCCGAAAACAACCGTTTCCTATTCCCAAGAAATTTACCGGGGAATATCGGAATTGGCCGGGAAATATCGAGTCAAAATTGTGGGCGGGGACACCAATGCTTTCGAAAAACTGGTTATCGGAACCACCGTCCTGGGCGTTGTTGAAAAAAAGTACCTGACCCTGCGGTCAGGCGCGCAACCCGGAAACCTGATTTGCGTCTCTGGTCTACTCGGTAAAGGAAAAAAGACTCACCTTTCCTTTCTGCCTAAAGTACAGCAGGCACGGCGGATTAAACGCCTTTTTTCCGCCACCGCCATGATTGATATCTCCGACGGTCTTCTAAGTGATTTCACCCGGATAGCGGAAAAAAGCAAGGTCGGCGGTAAAATTTTTCTTTCTCAAATTCCCTGCGTATCCGGCATCCGGCCGGAAGAAGCGCTGACCAGCGGAGAGGAGTTTGAACTGCTTTTTACCGTCAAACCAAAATACGGAAAAGCGGTTTACGAGGCCGGATTTTTTGTGATGGGCAAAGTCACCAGCCGTTCTTCCGGAGTCAAAACATTTAACGCCTCCGGCCATCTTTATAAACCCGGCCGACCTGGTTATAACCACTTTTTTTGATAGTCGTTAATCAACATAGAAACTCTACAATACTTTATTTAAAATACAAGGGGAGGAATATTATGAAAAAATTTGCGGTAGGTATGGTAGTGCTGTTAGTATTGGCGTGTACGGTATTGTTTGCCAGGGGGTTTGCCTGGGGCGACGCACCTTCGGTGAAATCCCTGCCTCCGACAGTCATCAAAACTGTTCCGGAATGCGGTGATATGAACGTTGACGCTGCAACCACAACCCAGATTAAAGTAATGTTCTGCAAAGAGATGATGGACGGCGGCTGGTCTTGGTCTCAAATCTCAAATGAAACATTTCCGAAAATTAACGGGAAACCGAAATATCTTGAAGACAAGAAAACTTGCGTTGTGGACGTTAAGCTTGAACCTAACAAGACATACGTGATTTGGTTAAACCCGGAGAAATTCCAAGGTTTCAGAGATACAGACGGAAATCCGTCAGTCTTTTATTTCCTTTGGTTTAAGACAAAATAATACCTCAGTAAAAGCGGATAGCATGAAAAAAGGGTGCGGGAAAATAACTTTTCCCGCACCCTTTGGGGTTCAAATCCTGAAGTTATTCAAGAGCCACCTCGCGGATTTGAACCGCGGACCTGAGCATTACGAATGCGAACCGATGATTAAGCGCAAACCCAATAAGAACAACAGAAATTAAGGTTACCCGACGGTGCATCCCACCATTCCATCTTTACCCAGACTTACCCAGAAAGACTAATTCTAACTTCGGAATGGACACTTTTTGGACACTTGCAAAAGAGACGCCTCAAATAGATGTCTTAGCCGGCATTCTCCAGGGACAGAGCAACTATCATTCCTACAGCCGTAATAATTATATCATAACATCCTCTGCCGCATTCCTTCCACCATTCCCCCTTTTGCCACAAAAATGAGACTACATAAGGGTTTGAAATATAGAAAGCTGTTTTCGCATTGTTTCCACATTCCCCCATATGAAAAGTAATGACATCTGGGGGTATCTGTAGAAACCTGCAGGGGAGTCCCAAGGTTCGTTGGAAGGAACATGTCAAGACGCTCCTTGGGTTGAACCTTCAGGATCAACCAGGAAAGACCTGGTAATTGTTGAACGTTCAACAATTTGGAGAAATCCCACGAAATCAACGAAAAAGGTTTATCTTGGCGCGGGATTATAGGGATATTGAACCCATTCCTTGTGGTAAGGGTTGGGGCCTCCGGCACAAAAAGAAGCGGTAGAAGAGTAGGCCACTTTCTCGAATGGTCCCGCATCTACCCTTCCACCGCTTGAATTGCTTGAAAACAATATGCAACTTTCTTTGAGGGAAGTTAATAATCTACGCCCCTCAAAGGAGTCTTTTAAAGGCTGTTATATTCTTTTATCTTCAGTAAGACAAGATACTTGAATATATACAGTAGTTCAAAAGACCTGTCTGTTCGCTCGTTGATGCTGCGATCTTCCGGGATTGCTTACCCTCGTACTCCAGACAGAAGCACGATAAGGAAACCAGTTGGTCTTCCCTCCGTAGGCCGAGAAAGTTGCCAAAGAACGGGGCCCCTACGGTGCATTGTTTGATCATCCGGCGCAACACTCCTGGCTTATTGATAAAAGGGAAGCAGGTATAAACCTCACCACCGCCGGACAATTTGTTTCCTGTATTGTTCATCTTGCTCGCATTCCTGTTTGCGTGTTTATATATAATTTTTACCGGCACTGTAAACATTTTCGATTGTGATATAGCGGACCAGATTGTCTGTTCCATTTATAACCTTGACGGTAGATGCCTAGTTTACCGAACAATCAATAAAACGATGGGTATCCAAACCAATATTTAGTCATAACCGGGTAAATGCGTGGGACGTCCCACAGGTGACCTGCAATTCCTCTGAACGTAATTGGAAGGCACCACGACGGCAAATACCCACATCCTGAGGCGCGCAATGCCATGCCCAGGCGATTTCATGGGTCAATTGATAGTCCGATACCATCCGGCAACATTATCCCCGTCCTAATGCGGTATGTTTTTCAGGCCGGCCTACCCGCCCAACCACCCAGTCGCAATTGTTTGGCTTTAGTGGAAACATCTTCACTTTTTCGAATCGTTGACATATGGGTTAACAAAGTAGTATATTAACTTTCGTTTCCGCCCAGACAGGAAGGGAAGGTTTTTTATTTTCTAATCCATGTTTAAAAAACCAAAGAAATTATTCAGTGTCCTTTCCCACGGAGAAATTACCGCTCTCGACACAAGCAAAGGCGCTCTCAGGCTTATCCAGCTAAAAAGAAGGGCGAAACATATTGAGTTATGCAAGTTTATTCAAATCCCCCTCGCCGAAAAAGAAAAGCTGTCTGAATTGTCTTCTATACTTGAAGTCAACCAGATAAGAATCAAAACACTCGTTCTTTCCATCCCCCGCCATCTTATCACCCAGAAATATCTTATTCTGCCGTCTTCAGATCCAAACGAAATCCAGGAGATGGTTAAGTACCAGATACAATCCCTGGTTCCCCATTCCAAAGAAGAGATTGTTTTTAACTCCTTAATCATCGGTGAAGAAAAAGAAGGATATTCCAAAGTGATGGTTCTCATTGGGACCCAGGAAGTAATCAAGAAACATTTATCCTTTTTACAGATACCGGACCTGGAACCGGATATCGTCCAATTGAGTTCCGCGGCTTTGGCCAATTGGTTCTTCGTCTCTTGCAGAGAAAAGTTTGATTCAAAAACAACCCTCGTTCTAAACATAGATTCCGACAGTCTGGATATGGCAGTCGTTCATAACGGCAAGATGCTCTTCAGTCGTGGGGTGGCCACAAAGGAAGAAGCGCTTTTATCAGACATAGCCCTGGAGACCAACCGAACCCTCGCCAGCTTTGAAAAAGAGACAGGCAAAAAAGCAGACCAGGTTCTTTTGAGCGGGGAAAGAAACAATTTACCTGAAATGGTTCCTTCTTTGGAGAAAGAACTCTCTTTGCCCGTTCAGTTGGCCGAGCCTTTCCTCAACATCTCCCTTGGTAAATCCATCCTGGAAAAAGATTCTCTCCTCACTGACTATTCGTTAATAAGGCCGCTGGGGCTTGCTCTTGGTGAAGTAGAAACCACCCCTCAATCTCTCATTAATTTCCTGCCGCATTCTTTGCGGGAGAAAAGAAGGGTCGGTTTAAAGAAGAAAGTATTATTGACCAAGGCTTCGCTTGCCGCCATCGCCCTTTTACTCCTGACGCTCGCCGTCTCAACAGAATTCTATAAAAGAATATTCTATCTTTCCAAGATAAACAAAGAGATGCGGGAAATAAAGCCGGTCGCCTCTGTAGTACAGGACAAATACAAGAAACTGGAATTCATTAAGAAAGAGCGGAATCCCGGCATTTCAAGCCTGGCGATTCTATCCGAACTTTATCGTATTACTCCGGACACAATTACCCTCAATTCCTTTTCCCTTGAGACGGATAAGGGCGGTATTCTTTCCGGCCAGGCCGGAGAATTATCCCAGGTGTTTTCCTACATCACCACCCTGGAAGAATCCCCTTCTTTCAATAACGTCAAACTAAGATACGCCAGCAAGAAGAAGATCGCCGATGCGGAAACAGTTAACTTTGAATTATATTGCAACTTCAGTCCACCTCAAAAAGTAGAATAATAATGAACCTACACCTTTCCGGCCGGGAGAAGAGAACTTCTATCGCTACCGCGGCTGTAATCGGAGCCGCCCTCCTCTACAACTTTGTCATCGGTCCCCTGACCGGTTACTGGAAACTCCTGGGGAAAGAAACAAACAAAAACTATCTGGAACTCCAGAAGCTGAGAAGGGCCCTTGAGATGAAAGACTCGGTGGACAAGATTTACGAAGACAATAAAAATCAGATCTCGCTTCAGGGGTCTGATGAACAGGAGATAGCCACTGTTTTGACTGAACTTGAATCCTCCTCCAAGTCAATCGGTCTGGACATCACCACCATTGAGCCCCTCCCGGTTGAAGACAAAGGTTTCTGCAAAAAATACAGCACCAGAATAGAAGCCATCGGCGAGATGGCGACAATGGGCAGTTTCATTTCCGCCGTAGAGAATTCCACGCTTCTGTTCAACATAGAAAGGCTTCAGATTCAGGCAACCAGGGAACAGAATATCGTGAAATCCTCTTTCTTGATCAGCCGGATTTTGGTGAAGTAAACCAGGAAAATGAAGATAAGATTAAAGAAAGCCAGAAAACCCGAAAACGTTTCTCAGGAACCCAAAACAACGCAACAAAAAAAGTCTGAACTTAAACCTAATGGCCGGGTTCATACAAAAATCGGGAGAAAACGTTTTTCATCCCCAAAAAAAGACCCGGTAATTACCTACTCGTCTCTGTTCATAATTCTCTTTGGCCTTTGGTTTCTTGGAGAATTGGCTACGTTCTTCCTCTTTTCCGTAAAGAAAGAGGTTCCGGCAAAAGTACAGGCCCAGGACTTCGCTTTTTTACCCGAAGCCTCCTCATCTTCTGCAGACGAATCTTTATTCAAAGATAAGCAACTATTCCGGCCCTCCGTGGAAAACCCGACCGCCGGCTTTGGCCAGATAGGGTTAAGGAAGGTATCTGAAAACCTAGCCCTCCTTTCGGTATTCATAGATAACCGTGGCCCGCGGGCAATAATCAGGAATACCGCCACCGGCAAAACCTATTCCTGCTCAAAAGGAAGTTACGTCGAAGAACTGATGGTTGAGGAAATTTCAAAAAGGAAAGTGATATTGAGTTTCGGCGGCGCAAAGATAGAACTGAACTTATAGGAGCAAAAGATGAAGAGAATAACGGCAATTACTTTGGTTTTTCTTGGATTGTGCTGCATCCTTCACGGCCAGGAACCTCCCCTGCAACTAACCATACAGAAAAATATCTTAAAGAGCACCCTGCCGGCAGACTCTTTTGAAGTCCTGGACATCAAAAACATGGAGATGGGGGAACTGTTGCAAATTCTCTCCGACAAGATGGGCTGGACTATCATCGCCAGTCCAAAGGTATCGGAGGTAAAAGTCAATGCCCTGCTGAAGAACATAAAAGCGGAAAGAGTCCTTCAGATAATTTCCGAGGTCTATAACATCAAGTACCAGAAAGAGGGTAAAACAATTAAAGTAATGACCAGGGAAGAATACGAGATCATTCACGGAAAAGAAAAGAAGACAATTTCCCTTTCTCACGCCGACGCCACCGGCATAAAGAATTTATTGAAACCACTGTCCTCCCAGAAGGGAGAGATTCTGGCTGACGAAAGGACGAATACTTTAACCATCATCGACACCCAGGAAAATATCCAGAGGATGGAGAATATAATCAAAGAGATTGACAAAGGAAAAGTCGCCAGGATATTTCCTCTCAGATATGCTGACCCGGAACAGGTCAAAAAAGAACTGGACAGCCTCTTTCCTTCCAAGAGCGGCGTCATTGAAATTGACAAGAGTAACAATCAGATTATCGTAACCAATACTCCGGAAAACATCAAGGCGATAGAAGAACTGGTCAAGACGCTGGACGAAAAGATGGTTACCAAAATCTTCCCCCTTCACTATGCCAAACCGGAAGACTTTCAGCCCATCCTGAAAGAGATGGTATCCAAAGGCGGAGGCGTTCAGGTGGACAAAAGGGCCCGGCAGCTCCTTGTAACCGACACCCCTTCAAACATGGAAAAGATAGCAACCGCGATCAAACAGATAGATGAAAAACTTACCACGAAAATATTCCAGTTAAACTACGCGGACCCGGAAAAGATAAAGACCCAACTGGAGCAGTTCCTTCCCAAGGAAGAAGGCACCCTAATCATTGACCTAAGAACAAAAACAATTTCCGTAACCGCCATTCCCAAGAAGATAGAAGAAGTTGAAAAACTTGTCCAGTCCTGGGACAGAAAGAGCAAAGAAGTTTTGATAGAAGCCAAGATTGTGGAAATCGTGCTAAACAAAAACCAGGAATTCGGCATAGACTGGAATGTAATAATTTCAGCCGGCGGCGCAAGCAAACCCACTACTTTTCCTTTTTCCGAAAGTTCATTTCCAACTCCAGCCGCTTCAGTCTATAAATTCGGAACGATTTCCTTCACCAACCTTACCGCGGTCTTGAGAGCCTTACAAACTCAGGGCACCACCAACATCCTTTCCAACCCCAGAGTTGCCGTTCTGGATGGGCAGGAGGCAAGGATAACCGTGGGAGAAACCATTCCCATCGCTACCTACGAAAGGCTGGCGCAGACAGGACTTATGGAGATTACCGGGTATACGGAAAAAGATGTCGGTATCGTACTCACCGTAACTCCATACATAAACGAAGACCTCTACATAACAATGAAGGTCAAACCGGAGATCAGTACCGTTCTTGAATATCGGGGTCAATTCAATGACATACCCGTCTTATCCACCAGAAAGACCGAGACCCAGATAATGGTCAGGAATGGAGAAACTATCGTTATCGGAGGCTTGATAAGCACCCAAGAGGACAAGAGTACAAGCAAGGTTCCCTTCCTGGGAGATATCCCGGCCCTGGGTAAACTATTCCAGAATGAAAAGACCACTCTGGCGAAGAAAGAGTTGATGGTCTTCATAACCCCGCACATCATTTCCGATAACCAACCCTCTGTGGCCGAAACCGAAACAGAGAAAGGAGAAGAATGAGGAAAAAAGGATTCATCGGAATAAAGATGCTCATCATCGTCAGTATCTTAAACGTTCTTGGTACGATTAACGTTCCTTCATTCCTGGACCGGGGAAGCAAGGAAAAGACGGTTCTGGCAAAAACAGCGATAGATACCTACCTGAAAACAGGCCTGGACCTCTACGAACTGGACAATGGAAGTTATCCCTCCAACGACCAGGGTCCTTCCAGCCTTGCCAAAAGACCAGCGGTTGCGCCGGTTCCGGTGGATTGGCGCGGTCCCTACGTCTATAACGAAGAGTTGACAAGAGACCCCTGGGGGAAACCTTACACTTACGTCTTTCCCGGCAAGCATAACCCGAAAAGCTATGACCTTTCCTCAAACGGACCTGACGGACAACCCGGAAACAATGACGACATAACCAACTGGAAGACGGAGGCCGGAAAATGAAGAATATCTTATTGTTCGGGTGGAAAAAAGCAAAAAGTCTGCTCGGCAGGTCTCTTCCCAAGACAAGAAAGAAAAAATTAATCATCATCGCCGGAATCGGAATCATAGCGATTGTTTTTGCGAAGGTTTTTATGCGGGGTTATATCGAGCAACAGTTTTTCCCCGATAAAGTAAGCTACCTTATGGCCGAGGCCACCTTTCAGGAAAACAAGGGAAATTATAAGAAAGCGATCGCCATTTACCGGAAAGTTGCTAAGAAATATCCGGAGAAGGCAGGCGAGGCTATGCATTCCATGATTTATGCCAAATGGATGATGAATCCGGGTCAGGTAAATGAAGACTTCATAAAGACCTGCGAAGAAGTACTGAAAGCATACCCGTCCAATATGCGCGCTTCCTTTGCCGTCGGATTTTTGGTCAGCAGTTGGCAGAAGACGAACTCCCTGGTTCCTTCCTGCAAAAAATTTGTCGGTGAAAACCCGGACAGCGTTGCATCCGCCGCTGTTATGGAAAAGGTTATAAAAAACTTGAACACCAGCGAAAATTATAATGATCTTAGGGAACTCTGCCAGTGGATTCTGGAAAAATATCCGGAGGCAAAAGCGGCTTCCTCCTCCCTGGATGGCCTAACCGCTTATTTTCTCAAGGATAAAAGATACGGAGAGACAATTTCCTTGTGTCAGGACATCATCGCCAAATACCCCAAGAGCCCGGTGGCCAGGATAGCCCGGAAAAGAACAGCGGATGTCTTTTATGCGGAGGGCAAAACTTCGGAAGCGATACCGGCCTATGAAAATTTCCTCTCGGAATACCCGGAAGACCCTGAACTGGTCCAAATTATGGCGAACCTCGCGGAACTTTACCGGAAGAAGGGCGATAACGGAAAAGCCATCGCTTACTGCTGGAAAGTCCTGGAAAAGAATCCCCAGGGCGACGTGAGCGGCCAAACCATAAAAGAGATAAAGAACATCGGAGACTCTTATTTCAGGGCGGGAAACTACAGGGAAGCGATGAAAACCTATCAGGAAATAATCTATACCGGACTAATAGGCAACATCGAAAATGATTTCAAGAAAGAGGTGTTGGGATTCGGAGAAAGCTTGGACACCCTCGGTAAAGAAGTCCTCCGACAGAAGGCGGACTTCTGGAAAACCTACCTTGCCTTATCTCTGGACGAGGACAACATTTCTACCTATGAGAGGGTGAACAAAGCCATTCCGGCAGGCCTGGAAAAGACAATATCCGGTTCATATCTGGCGATAGACGCTCTATCCAAGGGGAGTATCGAGAAAGCCTACCAGTATGCCTTGTCTTCCTGCGAAAGCTACAAGAAGAGCTATCCCTCAGACCCCAGAACCTCCAAAATGGAAGAGACGGTTACCGCGCTCCTGCAGCAAGACGCAACTTTTGGAAAAGAACTCTCCCAATATGAGGAAGCCTTAAAAAATCCCTTGAACGAAGAAGAAACCGCCGCGGTCTATTATGACCTGGCAAGAAGTTATTTCAAAAGTCTTGAGATAGGGAGTGCATTGAAAGTGTTCGCCAAAATAACGAGCGAATTCCCCAAAACAAAAGTGGCACCCCAGGCGCAATTCGGCATAGCCAAAATATATGACCAGTATATGGAGAACCAAAGCCTTGCCCGTTCCGCCTATCAAAAACTTATCGACCAGTATCCCAACCATCCCCTGGCCGCCATTGCCCTGGAGAGAGTAGTGGAAAAGTGATGAAAACGAAAGTCTTTGGCTTCGTCATCGCTTTCATCGCAATAGCCATAGTCGTAACCTTTGTCTTCTCCGGCAGATTTTTTAAAAAACCGCAAGAAAAGATTAAAGACGCTGTTTCCTTTTATCTTTCCGGAGACACCGAAAAGGCAGCCTCTCTTCTGGAGGAAATCAAGATTAGGGCTCCCCAGACACTTTTCTCCTGCCCCAAACTAACCCAGTTATTCCCGGAACAAGAACTCACCCCTTATCTTTCCCTGGTGGAAGAACAACCCGATAAACCGATAGGCTTTGTCGCCCTAAAAAGCACCGGGGAATTCTATCTTAAGAGAGGAGAAGTTGATAAGACGAAAGCTCTTTACCTCTTCACCAGCCTGAAGTACCCCGCCTCCTTGGTCGGCAGTCAGGTGAGCGTAAAGTCAGGCAGTCTCTCCTACGGCTTCTCCGGAACAAAGTCCCTTTCTGAAGCCTACCTCACTTCCGTAAGCCGTTACCTACAGAAAAAAGACTACAAAAAGGCAATCGCTCAGTTGCAGGCGCTGATTAAAGAAACACCGGCCGGCCAAGAGGCTGCGGTAGCACAGGAATGGCTCGCCGCTTTATACCTGAACATCAAGAAACCAAAACCAGCAGCCAGAATTTACCAAACCCTTCTTTCGCAATACTGCGCGGCGGAATTAAAAACAGAAGATAAAGAAGTAAGAAAAATATACCAAAAAGCAAATGCACTATTTGCCAGGGGAAGATGGAACAAAGCCATTTCATTGTTCAAAAAAATTGCAGAACAACACCCCGAAAGTTCTTACGCACCCCCATCCCTTTTAACCATCGGAATCATTGAGGAGAAATTCCAGGGAAAGGAAGGAAGGTCGGACATCGCCTACCAGGAGATTATAAATACCTACCCCAAGACCTATGCCGCCAGACTCTCTCTCCAGAGGTTGACGGAGAAATACAGACCCAACCAAAAAGAAGAGAGCGAAAACATACGAATTCTAAAAGAAATAGCCGAACAACATCCTGACACAAAAGTAGGTACGGAAGCCAGATATAAATTAGCAGACGAGTATTACCTGACAGGCGACCTTCCCTCTGCTTTCATTGAATACCAAAAGGCCTTAATCCAGGACCCTACACACCCATCAGCCCCACAATCCCTAAAGAAAATAGCCCAGTTCTATTATGACAAAGGAAGGTTTGATCTGGCCGGAATGGAATACGAAGAACTCTTGAACAAGTACTACCCAAAAGACAAGGGAAAACCAACCTATGCTAATGAAGAGACCGAACCATCCGAAATTGAATACCTCACCGCCTTATGCAAAACAAAAGATAAAGACTACAGACCCGCCAAAGAAGACTTAGCCAAAGCTTCTTACTGGGAAGGGTATTCGCTGTATAGGGAAGGAAAACGCGACGAGGCGGTGAACGTTTTACAAAAAACAGCCAGAAAATATTCAGATTTGGAAGAGGGGGCAAAGGCACAGTATCTGATTGGTTTGATTTATACTTCAGAAAATAAGACAGACCAAGCAGAAGAAAGTTTCCAAAGGTTAAAAGAGGGATTTCCCAAAAGCCTTCACGCTTTGAGAATGGCAACTAAAGAAGAAGAAAAAATAGTCCAACAGGTAAAATCATGGGATAAGCCAGAAAATTATCAAAAAACAATAGCCCATTACGAAAAGATTAAAAAAGAAGGGAATATAGATATTGACACGCTTCTTGACGTTGGACTTGTCTACATTAGATTGCGTAGATTCAACGATGCAAGAGAAGTTTGTCAGAGAATCATAACCGGTAGTTACCCGAGAAGCGAAAAAATGGTACAGGCTCAATTTATGATGGGCGAAATCTATTACGAAGAGAACGATTATGGTAAAGCGATAACAGAGTGGCAAAAGTTAATGGATTACTACCCTCAATCCGAAAGTTTAGTAGCCGATGCTCATTACCGGGTTGGATTATGCTATAACATGCAGGGCAATCCGCAAAAGGCGAGAGAGCAATTTGAGATTTTACTAAAAGCAGGAGGTGGAAAAACTGCACCCGCCTATCTTTCTTACCTTGTTGCCGAATCATATCAGAAAGAAAACAATTTTCCTTTGGCCATAGCAATGTATCAGAAAACAATGGGGAATTACCCCTCAACCTATTGGGCGTATCGTTCGCAACTCGCGATCGGACTTATATATTTTCAAATTCCGAATTATGACAAAGCGATCAAAGAACTTTCAAAAATTGTAGATGCGAAAATATACAATGAGCGGCGAAAAAGTTGGGAAAGTTTTTCGGAATCCCCTACCGCTCAATATTACATTATTCAGTGTTACGATAAATTGAGGAATGAAATTAAAGTAAGAGAAGAAACCAGAAAATTGAAGGAAGAATTTCCTGAAAGCCATTATGTAAAAATGCTGGAAGAAGAAGGGAAAAATGCCGAAAGGCAAAAAACAGAAGAAATAATTACTTCATACAAAGAAGCAACACAGAAATATTCGTCCAAAGAACTTTCTGCTTCCGCCCAATTCAAAATCGCCGAGAAATACTATTCCCTGGAAAACTATTCCCAAGCGATGAACGAATACAAAAAAGTCCTCGAAAACTATCCAGATACAGACTATGCCCTAAAAGCCTTCAGAAAAAGAGTTGAATATTACTTCGGCAAAAAAGAATACCTGACAGGTTTGGAAGATTACCAGAGAATCGCCAATAAATTTGGAATCCAGAAAGAGACAGAACCCATCATTAACGATGCCAAAAGAAACAAGGATTACCTCAAAGCAAAAGAAAAATGCGACGACATTATCAACCTTGCTTTAAAACTTGAATCAGACCAGATAGTAAAAAACCTCAAAAAAATAATAATAGAAGAAAATTCTGATAGCAAGGAAGCCATAGAGGCCTCATACAAACTCGCCCAGAGATACGGCACATTGGGCGCACCACAGTCTGCCTACTTGGAATACCAGAGAATAATAGACAAATACCCGAATTCTCCTTATCTCATCCCATCTCTGTACCAAACAGCCAGCTACTACGAAAAGACCAACGACTACAAAAGAGCAAAAGAAGATTACCTCAAGATACTAAAAGAGCGCATCAAAACCGCAGACAACTCCCCCATACTAAAAGTGAAACTAAATGCTTTCTCCGAAAGAGCAAAAACAGTTCAAACCACAACAGACCTCCGGGGGATAATAAAGGAATGTGAAACCCTAGTTCAACAAGAGGTGAAGAACAAAGAAAGGCTGAATATGGATAGGATGGTAACGCTTTACAGAGGAATCCTTGAAAGGGATCCTAAAAGTAAGTTGGCTCCCAAAGCTCAATATGAACTCGCTGAAAGATATTTGGCTCTTGGAGAGCGCGAAGAAGCCCTTTGGGCTTACAATAAAGTTTTAGAAAATTACCCAAAGAGTGCATATGTTTCGGCGGCGAATGAACGGATAAAGCAACTCAAACAAATAAGCGGAATAATTTAAGGTGCCCGATATGCTGCTGTAGATTGTTCTTCTTCTGAAAAGGTAGGGGGGGGAGGCTTCAAGAAATAATTAAGAAAAACAACAACAATCCGAAATTTCACGTTCATTTCTCTGACAGGTTTTCTCGATTTGTTTTTCTGAACCCCACCCAATATTTTTTTATTTTGGTCAATAGATAACAACCTACAAATCGTATCACAACATACAACAACCATATCGAAACAAAACTTATTTTGAAAGCCAATTCCCCTTTTATCATTTGTTCCAGACCTTTAGGATAATGGTTCCCTACAAAACCCTGGAAACCAAAACTAATTAAAATTGAAAGTATAAATATTAACAAGAGTTCTTTTACTCGTACCAGTTTCATTGTTTTTATCTTCTGCGACTGAAGTTTTCAGGAGACACCTTTTGCAATTCCTTGCACCTCAGCGGGAGATGGCGTTTTTCCTTTTTTATAGTATTCTTCTATTAACCTTATCAGCACTTTCGGAGATGGATCGTTTGGATTAATAGCCATGATTCTTTTTTGAACTTCTATGGCTTTATTATAGTCTTTCAATTCAATATATATCCCGCCTATCATTCTCCAACAGATACTAACCCGCCAATCATTGGGATAGGTTTTTATCATTTTCCCATATTCTTCGATCGCCCTCTGAGGATCTTTGAGTTGAGACTGATAGATCGCGGCTATACGGTATTGAGCATCTGAAGCTGCCTTTGTTTGTTGGAATTCTTTAACCAATGTGTTCAGTGCTTTTATTTCTTCTGTGCTGTTTCCCGTTTTTCGATGTATCTCAGCAACCTGTTGCAATCCACGCACGGATGGTTTTGTGTCCGACAATCTAGCCAATGCGTCCTCGCGTGTTTTTCTCGCTAAATCTGGCTTTACAAATTTTTCATATATATCAGCCATCTGCGTCTGTGTTTTTGCTATAAAAATATCATCCTTAGAATTATCAGCCGCATCTTTAAATGCTTGCATTGCTTTATCTAAGTCTCCAATATTTCCATATATTGAACCAATTTGATAATAAGATTCGGCTTTAAATTTGGTATGATGTTCTGCTATACATCTGTATACTTCTATGGTTTTTTGCGGAATATTCTCTAATTGAGAGGAACTAAGATACATCATTTTTGTTGTTGTTTCTGCTACTTGGGGGTCTTCGGGATACGTTTTAACCAAATCCAGATATGTCTCGACCATTTCTTGATATTTCTGCGAGTAAAAATACCCTAATGCAATTTTTGTTTGAATATCTTTTTTGTATTGGGGGTATTTGATAAGAAGTGTTTTCATCTCCTTAATTGACTGCTCGTATTCTTTCTGATTCCAGTAACATAGCGCTATGCGTCTTAAAATAAAACAACGGATGTTTTCATAGGAAGGACGATCAACCAATTTTTTGTATGCATAGACCGCCTTATCATAATCCCCTAATCGATAATAATTATTCGCGATATCAATTTTTGCTCCTTTTGCTTCGTTGCTGTTGGGGTAAACCTGGATGATTCTATTGTCAACTCCGATTGCCTCATTAAATTTTTCGCTGTTTATTAGATTGTTCCTCTGTTTCCTCATTTCCTGTAGGCTTTCTTTTTCACTATTTGCCTGAATATCATGCGTATTTAAAAACAACGCGCCCAATAACATAAGAGGAAAAATAAACAACAAAGCGGATTCAATTTTTTTTCTCATAGGTATATCCTCCTATTGTTTTCCTCTTCGTGGAAAGCGCAACCTTGTTAGAAGGGCTCCACAAAGAAAAAACCGCGGCTAAAAAATCTAAGGTGTCCCATATACATTGAGGGCATCCCAAGTATATCCATCTTGTGCACTGTTGTAGCCTGCTGCCGGCCAGTCACCTTCTTCTGAATCGAAGTAAACATCAACAAATTCTGTTGCATTTAACCCATTTGCTATTACCCATGGGGCCCAAAAAAGTGGATCAGGGAAAGTGTAAGCAGGGGTATTCTGATAAAAATTGCCATCCCTACAATTGAAATATTGATACATCGGAGTAGGATAATCTGGTCCAGAACCCCAATCTACTGCATAAGCATTCTTTAACGTCAACTGTGATAAGCGTACAGAAAAATGGTTAGGCCATATATTCCATGTTCTTACTACATTAACACTGAAACTACCAATATTAGGGTATACCCTTACCGTGGCATCTGCACTAAACAGACCATCATAAGTTACTGTAACTAAATTACTATATTTTGGAAATGAAGGAGCCGTAAAAGTGGAAGAGGCGCTTCCGCCATACGGATTCATATTTCCATAATCAGTATCCCAAACGACTTTTGAAGGATCCATAGATAATTCATTTCCTAATTTGTCACATATTTTTGCAGTAAAAACTTGAGTTCCCCCGCTGTACATTCCTTTTGAAGACGGAGAAATCTTTAGGGCATAAACGGTAAATGCTTTTGACCCCCCATCTATCGTCGTTACGGCATCCCCCGCATAAGAAAGACTATAAATATTACTAACCAAGAAAGCAAAAAGAACTGATATAATTAGGAAAATATTCTTTTCCACGCCCCCTTCTTTAACAGATTTGATAAATTTATTCATTGTTTTACCTCCCCTAAATTACTTTTCAGCGCTTGTGCCAATATCCCACCTGTAATCTCCTCCGATCAGGGTTTCTCCCTTGGTGTTTTTGGCTTTCTTTCCATCTATGGTAATGGTATAGGTAGTATTGGGTTTGAGACCTTCTGCTTTAAGTGTAATGGTATAGTCATCCTCCCAGCCGAGAGGTTCCAAGTTTGCATTGTTGTTGATGGAGAAGGCGGTCTGTGGACTGCACCCTTAAAACTGGACACTTGTGTTAGAATACCTGGTAGAGCCTAATCGCCCCCAACCGGGGGCAGAAAGGAACTACCATGAAAGACAGAAGAATCTTTACCCCGGAATTTAAAC
>Ga0172380_10003479_pt1 | contig 21556 bp, 21 predicted proteins | sample Leawe162metaG_FD_119747 | JGI IMG/M metagenome (GOLD analysis project Ga0172380, IMG submission 119747) | Leachate microbial communities from a municipal landfill in Southern Ontario, Canada - Leachate well 162 metaG | ecosystem: Engineered > Solid waste > Landfill > Unclassified | place...
AATAAAACGTAATAAAATCAACCATTCTGAATTCTGTCTCCTGTCTCCTGAATTCCCATGACGGAGATCAGAGCAGCGACTATGTCACAAAAATATCGTTATTTCGACAAAATAGATCAAGTCTGCAAGTTGAGTAAAAAGCTCGTGAAGGTGCTCCGGTTCCGGCTATGGCTGCTGCTCCAGCAGATGCCTCACTTGCCGGTGGTGAACGCCTGCGGCATCCGCCACCAGGAGATCGGTGGCCAGGCCGAGAAAAAGCCCGTGCCCGGCCAGGCCGGCTCGCTGCTCCAGGGCTGCTGCCAGCTTTTCCGGCGCCGCCAGCGGGCCGAAGCGGCAATCGGCCAGCAAATTCCCCTGGTCGGTGCGAAACGGCTCGCCGCGGGCGGTGCGGCGCAGCAGCACCTCAGCCCCCATATCCTCCAGATAGCGCAGCTGGGAGGCCAGGCCAAAGGGCACGATCTCCACCGGCAGGCGGCAGCGCGCCCCCAGCTGCTGCACCAGCTTGGCGCCGTCCACCACGATGATCTCCCGCCGGCTGGCCTGGGCCACGATTTTCTCCCGCAGCAGGGCGCCGCCGGCCCCCTTGATGAGGTTAAAATGCGGATCCACCTCGTCCGCCCCGTCAATGGTCAGATCAATGGCCGGGATATCGTTAAAATCCGTGAGGGGTATGCCTGCCTGGCGGGCGTCCTGCGCCACCTGGGTAGAACAGGGCACGGCCGTGATGCCGCGCAACAGGCCCTGTTGCAATCTTTCCGCGATCAGGCGCAGGGCCCAGATGGCGGTGCTGCCGTGGCCCAGGCCGATGACCATGCCCGATTCCACCAGCAGGGCCGCCGCCTCGCCGGCCTGTTTTTTTTGCAGGGTTTGCAGTTGCGGGTTCACCGTCTCGCACCTCCCTTTTCAATTCAAGGATAAGGCCCGCTCAACAACGCTTAACAGATAGGCAGGCATGATGCCGAACCAGAGAAGGAGAACAAAGATTACCGAGCAGGCCACCCCGCCGGCCCAATCCACCGCCACCCGTCTGCCGGTTTTCCTGCCGTCCCGCAGATACATGCTGACCACCACCTTCTGGTAGTAAAAGATGGATACCAGGGCGGACAGCAGACCGATGCCGGCCAGCCAGGGGAAACCGGCCTTAAAGGCGGCGGTGAACAGCAGGAATTTGCCGAAAAAACCGCCGGTGGGGGGCAGGCCGGCCAGGGTGATGAGCGAGAGGGTGAGCAGCGCCGCGCTCCAGGGCCGGCGGTAGCCCAGGGCCTGGAAATCCTGCAGATCATTCAGGTCGCGGAGTTTGGGCGACATCAGCCCCAGGCTGCCGAAGGCGCCCAGATCCATCAGGCCGTAGACCGCCGAATAAAAGAGCACGGCGGTAAAACCCTGCCGCCCGCCGGCCAGCAGCGCCATCAGCATGTAGCCCATGTGGGCGATGGAGGAGTAGGCCAGCATCCGTTTGACCTTTTCCTGGACCAGGGCGGTGAGATTGCCGATCAGCATGGTGGCCGCGGCCAGCAGCCAGAGTACCGCGAGCAATGACTGGGGCATGGCGGGCACCGCGTAAAAAAAGCGGACCAGGGCGCCGATGACGGCCAGCTTCGAGCCGGTGGCCAGCAGGGCGGTGACCGGGGCCGGGGCTCCTTCGTAGACATCCGGAGTCCACAGATGAAAGGGGACCAGGGAAATCTTGAAGCCGAGGCCGGCCAGGATGAGCAGAAACGCCGGCAGGCTGAGCACCATATCCTCTTTTGCCGCCAAGGCCGCCAGGCTTGGGGCAATAGCCAGGGTGCCGGTGGCGGCATAGAGCAGGCCCAGGCCGAAGACCAGAAAGCTGCTGGCCACCGCGCCCATGACAAAATATTTGATGCCCGCCTCATAGGCCAGGGGCTGGTCCCGGCGGATGGCGATGAGGATATAAAGGGAGAGGGAAAGCAGCTCAAGGCTGACGAAAAAAACCAGCCAGTGGCTGGCGCCGGCAATGCCGATCATGCCCAGGGCGGCCAGCAGCAGGGTACCGTAAAGCACCTCGCCGGACAGCCTGCGCAGATGGGCATAGCGCTGGAGCAGCAGCAGCGCGCCCAGGCAGACGGCCAGCAGCAGCAGGAGGTAAAAGCGGCTGAAGGCCCCGGTATCCAGCAGCCCAACCGCCCCTGCCATGGCCGGGGTAACGGCTGCGGCGGCAATGGCCAGCACCAGGGAGGCCAGACTCAGGGCAAAGACCAGTCCCTGGTTCCCGGGCCGGAAGGCGCCGCAGAGATAAACGCTCACAGCCCCGCCGGCAAGCAGCAGATGGGGCAGTATGGCAAGCCAGACATCATGCATCATCAAGGTTTTCCTTCGTTAATAAGAGCTGATAAGCTCTTAAGCTGTTTAGCAACTGCTAACGGAAAAATTCCGGCGGGCAGCTTCATAACTCAACAACTCAACATCTTATCAGCTCACCAGCTTAACAGCTTCTCAGCTCATCAGCAGGCCCAGCACCGGCCCGGGATAGAGGCCGAGGAAGAGGACCAGCAGGGCCAGGGGCAGCAGGATACAGGTCTCCCGCAGGCTCAGGTCCACGGGCTGCATGGTGCTGCGGACCGGCCCGAACAGGGTCTGCCGGACCAGGCGCAGCAGATAGACCAGGGTCAGCAGCATGGCGGCCAGGCCGAGGCCGGCAACCAGCGGGCGGGTGGCAAAAATCGGCAGCAGGATCAGCATCTCGCTGACAAAATTATTCAGCCCCGGCAGGCCCGCGGCGGACAGGGCAAAAAACAGAAAAAAGCCGCTGAAGACGGGAATCTGCTGCCACAGCCCGCCGATTTTTTCCAGGGAACGGGTGTGGAACCTCTCGTCCAGCATGCCCACCAGGATGAAGAGGGCCGCGGTGGTGATGCCGTGATTGAGCATCTGCAGCACGGCCCCGGCCAGGCCGGTGCGGGTCTGCACGGCAATGCCGATGACCACCAGCCCCATATGGCCGATGCTGGAGTAGGCCACCAGCCGTTTCATGTCGGTCTGGGCCATGGCGATCCAGGAGGCGTAGTAGAGGCCGATGAGCCCCAGCACCAGCAGCAGGGTGGTGTTGGCCGCCGCGGCCTGGGGAAAGAGGGGCACCGCAAAGCGCAACAGTCCATAGGCCCCGGTTTTCAGCAGCAGGCCGGCCAGGATGACGCTGCCCGCGGTGGGGGCCTCGGTATGGGCGTCCGGCAGCCAGGTGTGCAGCGGGAAAATCGGGATCTTGACGGCAAAACCTGCGGTCAGGCCCAAAAAAAGCAGATTGGCCAGCCCTGGGTCAATGGCCGTCTGCCTCAGGGCGGCAAAGGCCAGGGTGTAATCCCCGCTCTGCCGGCCATGCAGCAGGAACAGACTGATCAGGGCCGCCAGGATGAAAAAGCTGCCGGCCAGGCTAAAAAGCAGAAACTTGACCGCGGCATAGAGGCGGTGTTCATGGCCCCAGCGGCCGATGATGAGAAAGATGGGCAGCAGCTGCAGCTCCCAGAACAGATAAAAGAGAAAGAGATCGTCGGCCAGGAAAACCCCGATGACCGAGGACTCCAGCAGCAGCAGGGCGCAGTGGAAAACCGCCTGCCCCTGCTTTACCGAGCGCCGGGAAACCGGCACGCAGAGAAAGATGAGCAGGCTGGTGAGCAGCACCAGCAGCAGGCTGATGCCGTCCAGCCGCAGCCGGTAGCTGATGCCGAGCTGCGGAATCCAGCGGGCCTCCTCGGTGAGCCTGGCCAGTGCCCCGCCATTTTCCCCGCCATAAAAGAGCAGCAGCGCGATGGCCAGGAGCAGCACCGCCCCGCTCACCACCAGGGTGAGGGCCCTGCTGAATCCGGGCCGGGAAGGCAGGATCAGCGCCAGCGGCGCACCGCAGAGCGGCAGAAAAAGCATGATGGAAAGCAGGGGCAGAGCTTGCATACCGCGGTTCACCACAGACCGTAAATTTTAAGCGTTACCAGGATCAGCATCAGACTGACGCCCAGCAGAAAACCGTGCAGGCTGGTGGTCAGCCGGCCGGTGGCCCACAGCCGGCAGCGCCCCCCGGCGGCGGACAAAAAGCGGCCGGGAAGCAGCAGCAGCGCGTCCACCAGGGAGACATCCACCCCCTGCCAGAGAAAGGCGGCCACCGCCCGGTAGGGTCCGGCAAACAGCAGCTGATAGAGACGGTCCAGGCCGAAACCCTGCCGGCAGAAATCGGCTAATGCCCGGCCGGGGATCGCCTCGCGCACTCGGCCCCGGCCAAAGAGCAGATGGGCGGTGCCCAGCCCGCCCAGGGCCAGCAGCGCGTCAAGCAGCCCCAGGGCCAGCTCCGGCACCCGGTGGTTACGCCCCTCCTCGGCAATCTGGAGAAAGCCGGTCAGCCAGCCCGAGTCCGTGCCCAGGGGCAGGTTGATCAGGCCGCCGAGCAGGGCCAGCACCGCCAGGGGCCAGAGCACTGCCGTCATGGTAAGCGGCAGAGGGCGGCGCTTGCCCGCCTTGCCGTGGTCCGAGGTAAAAAAGACCAGGTACAGGAGGCGAAAACTGTAAAGCGCGGTGAGATAGGCGGTAAAGCTGCCCAGCAGCCACCACAGCAGCGGAAAAGCGGCCTGCGAGCCGAAGGCTGCCGCCAGAATTGAACCCTTGCTGAAAAAACCCGCGGTCAGGGGAATGCCGGCCAGGGAGGCGATGGCCAGCAGGAAGGGCCAGAAGAGCAAGGGGTAACGGCGCCGCAGGCCGGGACCCAGCCGGCGGATATCATGTTCATCGTTGCAGGCCATGATGAGGCAGCCGGCCCCGAGAAAGAGCAGGGCCTTGTAACAGGCGTGGCAGAGCAGATGAAAGAGCGCGGCGTCGATGGCGCCGCCCCCCACCCCGAGCACCATGTAGCCCACCTGGCTGATGGTGGAGTAGGCGAGCACCCGCTTGATGTCGGTCTGGGCCAGGGCGGAGGCGGCGCCGTACAGGGCGGTCAGGGCCCCGGCCGCGGCCACCGCGGTCATGGCCGCGGGCGACAGCGACAGCACCGGAAAAAGCCGGATCAGCAGATAAACCCCGGCGGTGACCATGGTGGCGGCATGGATCAGGGCGGATACCGGGGTGGGGCCGGCCATGGCATCCGGCAGCCAGACCGAAAGCGGCAGCTGGGCCGATTTGCCGGCCGCGGCGATGAGCAGCAGAAAGCCGATCAGGGTGATCCGGCCGGGGGGCAGCGCGGGCGCGGCGTGATTCACCTCACTCAGGCTGAAGCCTGCGCCGCTGGCCAGGAAAATGGCCAGGGCGATCAGCAGGGCCACGTCGCCGATGCGGGTCAGGATAAAGGCCTTGCCGCCGGCCAGACAGTTGGCGTTTTCTTTGTACCAGAAGCCGATCAGGGCGTAGGAGCAGAAGCCCACCCCCTCCCAGCCCAGGAAAAGAAAGAGCAGGTCGCCGGCCAGCACGATCACCAGCATGTTGAAGACAAAAAGGTTGAGATAGCAGAAGTAGCGGCCGTAATCCTTGTCTGCGGCCATGAAGGCCACGGAATAGACATGGATGAGCAGGGCCACAAAGGTGACCATCAGGGCCATCACCGCGGCGGCGGGATCGTAAAGGATACTGATCGAGGCCTGGAAATCAGCCACCCTGATCCACTGGTAGAGCGCAAAGGAAGAGGTCCGGCCCCGGCTGAGGACAAAGGCCAGGATCGCCATCAGGCACGAGAGGCCGATGGCCAGGCAGGCGCAGACCTCAAGCAGTCGCCGGGGCAGCAGCCGATGGCAGCAGAGCTGCAACACGGCGCCGGCCAGGGGCAGGAGAAGAAGGAAGCTGAGCAGAGTAGGCATGGTTCAACCCCGCAGGCTGCTGAACTGGTCGCGGCTGGCGGCGCCGGTCCGGTTCCTGGCGGCCAGCACCAGGGCCAGGCCCACCGCCACCTCGGCGGCAGCCACCGCAATGATGAACAGGGCGAAGATCTGGCCGTCCACCTGCCCCCAGTGCAGGGCCGCGGCCACAAAGACCAGCACCGCGGCGTTCAGCATCACCTCCACCCCGATGAGCACCATGATCAGCTCCCGCCGCACCATGGCCCCGCAGGCCCCGGTGAGAAAGAGAAGCACGCCCAGGGCCAGCACATGTCCGAAGGGCACGATCATGAGTCCCCTCCCTCGCCCGGCTGCAGCCGGGCGGCCTTGATCTCCCTGCCGCCGAAATAAAGGGCGCCCACCAGGGCCACGAAGAGCAGCAGGGAAACCAGCTCCACCGCCAGCCAGTACCGGCTGAACAGCACCTGGCCGAACTGGCCGGGGCTGAAGAAGGCCGAGGGCAGCAGCTCCGCGGCCTGGGGCCAGCGGGCCAGCAGCATGACCAGGGCCGCGCCGCAGAGCAGAGAGAGCAGGACCGGCACCGTCCAGAAGGGCGGCCGGTACAGCTCGCGGTCGCGCCTGTCCGTGTGCAGCATCATGATGACAAAGAGCAGCAGCATCATGATGGCCCCGGCATAGAGGATCACCTCCAGGGCGGCCAGCAGCGGCGCGCCGAGCAGAAAGAACAGCCCGGCCAGGCCCAGCAGGGAGACGATGAAATAGAGGGCCGCATGCACGGCCTGGCGGCAGCTGACCGCCAGCACCGAGGCGCCGAAGATGGCGGCGGCCAGGATATAAAAGATAACCTTTGTTTCCACAATGTCCTCCATTAGTTGATAAGCGGCTGAGCTGTTAAGCTGTTAAGCAACTGACACACTGAACAATTCCGGTTTCAGCTCATCAACTCAACAGCTTATCAATTCAGCAGCTTATCAGCTCATTTACGGCAGATTCGATTTGATATCCACCGGCGGCAGTTCCGCCTCATGGGTGCCCTTGCCTTCCCCGCAGTCCACCCCGGCATAGTGATAAAAATCGTAGTCGCCGTCCTTGCCGCCATGGTCCACCAGCAGATCCTCCTTCTCGGCCACGAAATCGAGGGGGTGGCGGCAGCTGTGCTCAAAATCCGGGGTCAGCTGGATGGCCAGGGTGGGACAGGCCTCCTCGCACAGGCCGCAGTAAATGCAGCGGGCGAAATTGATGCGGAACCAGGCGGCGTAGCGCCGCCCCCCTTCCCTTTCCGCCGACTGCATGGAGATGCAGCTGACCGGGCAGACCCCGGAGCAGAGGTAACAGGCCACGCAGCGCTCCCCGCCCGCCTTGTCCCGGGTGAGGATGATGCGGGCCCTGGACCTGGCCGGCAGCGGCCGCTTGTATTCGGGATAGGATTCGGTGAGCGGTTTGCGAAAGAGCTGGGTCAGGGTCACCCGGTAGCTTGCGGCCAGGCCCAGCAGCCCATTGATGATGCCACCTTCGTCTTTGTCTTTGTCCACTTTCATGGTATTTCCCGTAATTTCCTGATGTTGCTTAACAACTTATCAGCTTAACAGCTCTCCAGCTCATCAGCTCTCCAGCCACAGAATCAGGCCGCCGGTGACCACGATATTGACCAGGGCCACGGGCACCAGCACCTTCCAGCCGAACTGCATGAGCTGGTCGTAGCGCAGGCGGGGCAAGGTGGCCCTGGTCCAGATCAGCAGCAGAGGCACCGGGATGATCTTCAGCCCCAGCATGAGCGGCCCCGGCAGCAGCGGCCCGTGCCAGCCGCCGAGAAAAAAAACCGCCAGCAGGCCGCCCAGCACGATCATGTTGATGTACTCGCCCACGAAATAGAGGGCAAACCGCATGCCGCTGTACTCGGTGTGATAGCCGGCCATCAGCTCGTTCTCCGCCTCCGGCAGGTCAAACGGCAGCCGTTTCGCTTCGGCCAGGGCGCTGATAAGAAAAATGACAAAAGAGACCGGCTGCACCAGCAGAAAGGGAAATCCCTCCTGGGCCGCAACGATATCCACCAGGCTGAAGGAGCCGGCCAGCATGACAATCGGCACCAGCGACAGGCCCATGGCCAGCTCATAGCTGATCATCTGGGCCGCGCCCCGCAGCCCGCCCAGCAGACTGAAGGTGGAATTGGAAGCCCAGCCGCCCAGCACCACGCCATAGACGCTGAGCGAGGAGAGCGCCAGGATATAGAGCAGCCCCACGTTGAGATCGCTGATCACCAGGGGGATGGTGCGGTTAGCCAGGTGCAGATCCGGCCCCAGGGGAATCACGGCAAACAGCAGCAACGGCACCATGGCCACCACGGCCGGGGCCAGCAGGAAGAGGATGCGGTCGGCCCCGGCCGGCACGGTATCCTCCTTGAGCAGCAGCTTGATGCCGTCGGCCAGCGGCTGCCAGATGCCGGCCGGTCCCACCCGGTTGGGGCCGGGCCGCAGCTGAAAGCGGCCGAGCAGTTTGCGTTCCACCAGCACCAGGTAGGCGGCCCCGGTCAGCAGGGCAGCCAGCACGATGAGCAGCTTGGCAAGCAAAATGATAAGGCCGGTGCTATCCATACGTTCTCAGCTCTCCGTTATTGCCTGCGGCAAGTCCGGGGAATCTTGCCCCGTAAGCCCCCGCAGCTCGGCCTGGGCCACCACGGCCGGCAGGCGGCAGGCGGCCCGGCCCAGGGCGTAATGGTGCGGGATGATCAACTGGCCCGGGGCCATGCGGTTGGTGACCTGCAGCGCAAGCTCAACTTTTTCCCCGCCGATTTCAAAGCAAAGCTGCTCCCCGTCCCTGACCCCCGCCCGGTCCGCATCAGCGCCATGGAGCAGGGCCAGCGGCGGGCCGGCCAGCTGCCGCAGCGGCTCGGCATAACAGGACAGCTCTTCGCTGCCGAAGGTTTGCTCCACCCGCAGCACGGTGAGGGCGCCGGCGGCAGGCCCGGACGTGGGCAGATTGACCGGGGTCTGCAGGGACTCCGCCTCGCTCAGCCGGGGCAGCAGCTGCAGCCCGTCGGTGGGATAGGGGTGCGCCAGCAGCTCCGCCTGGCCGGGAAAATCCTCGGGCAGCAGGGACCAGGGTGAGGCATCCATGGTGGGCGGGCGAATGGCCAGCTCATTGGCCAGAAAAAGCAATGCCTCATAGGCGGAGGGGCATTTTTCAGACCCCGGCGCAGGGGCATGGGCGCGGGGCGGGTGGCTGCCGCCGCTGACCTGCGCCAGGGGAATGCCGCCCTCGTGCACCGGCGCGGCGTACTGCAGCAGGCCGCAGTTGTTGATAAAACTGCCGCCCGCCTCAAATACCGTGGCGCCGGGCAGGAAGATATGGGCCGCCCGGGCTGCCCGGGACGGCAGGTAGTCCAGCACCATCAGCAGTTCGAGCTTGCCCAGGGCGCTGTGCAGCCGGTCCTGATCCGGATAACGGAAAAAGGGATCGTTTTCCACCACCAGCAGGGCCCGCACCCCACCCTTTTCGATATCCTGCAGCAGGGAGGGGAAATAACGGCTGCCGCGCTGCAGCAGTCCGGCCCCAAAGGCATTGGGGCCGGGCAGGAGGTAAAACAGCCGGCTGGGGGTCTTGCCGGTCTGCAGCAGCAGGGCCAGATCCGCGGCCAGCCCGGCCAGCTCCGGGCCGGCAATGGCGCTGCCGCAGATGATGGCCGGCCGCCGGCTTGCCGCCAGCCACCCGCCCGCCTGGCCCAGCTGCCCCTGCAGCTTCTCATCCGGCACCCGGCCGGGCAGCGCAGCCAAAAAGGCCTTTTCCTGCGCTTCGCATCCGTCAGTTCCGGCCTGGCTGACCGCGGTTTTAACCAGCACGGCCAGGGCGGCCGGCAGATCACCAAGGCCCGCGGACAGCAGGTCAAAGGCAAAGGGCAGCTCCACGGGCCGCGGATCGAGCACCACGATTTTAGCCCCCTTGCGGGCCGCCTGGCGCATGGCCAGGGCCAGCATGGGCGCATCATTGACCGGATCCACGCCCACGGCCAGCAGAAAATCGGCCTCTTCCAGGTCCGGCAGACCGGCGGCCAGCCGGCTGTCCAGCCGGGCCACCACGGCGGCGGTACTGCGGGCCTCGCTTCCGTTGACAAAGAACCGGGGCGGCCGCCACTGGGCATGGTGGCTGAGATAGCGCAGCATGATCTGGGTCTCCAGGCTGTTGCGGGCCGAGCCCAGCACGGCGATGGCCGAGTGGCCGGCAGCAGCGGCAATACGCTTAAGCCGGGCGGCGGCTTCCCGGGCCGCCTCCCGCCAGCCGGCCGGCTCGCCGTCCAGCCGGCTCTGCCGGGGGCGCTCGGCGAGATTGGCATAGGCATGGCCGTAGCGGCCCCGGTCGCAGATGAACGAGCCGTTGACCCGGACGTTTTCCCGGCTCTCCTGGCGGATCACCGCCCGGTAATGGGCCCCGGCCACCGTGTTGCAGCCCAGGGAACAGTGCAGGCAGATGGAGTCCGCCCGCTGCAGATCCCAGCGGCGGGCCAGGAAACGGCTCGGCCGGTCGGTGTAGACCCCGGTGGGGCAGATGTCGATGAGGTTGCCGCTAAATGGGCTTTCCAGCGCGCCGTCGCTGAAACGGCCGTAATAGATCCGCGAGGCAATGCCCATCACCCCGAGATCGCGATAACCGGCATATTCCTGGTAAAAACGGACGCAGCGGTAGCACTGGATGCAGCGGTTCATCTCGTGCTGCACCAGGGGGCCGAGGTCCTGGTCCGGGTAGGTGCGTTTGGCGCCGGTGTAGCGGCGGCGGCTGTGGCCGCCGGAAATGGTTTCGTCCTGCAGCAGGCAGTGGCCCCCCTCATCGCACACCGGGCAGTCGTGGGGATGATTGATCATCAGCCATTCAATGATCTGGCGCCTGAAGGCCACGGCCTCGGGATGGGTGGTGGAGACCCGCATGCCGTCGGCCGCCTGGACCATGCAGCTCATCTGCAGCCCTTTCACCGGCCCCGCCTCGAACATGACGGCGCACATGCGGCAGGCGCCCACCGCGCCCAGCACCTTCAGGTAGCAGAAACGGGGGATCATGATGCCCAGCCGTTCGGCGGCGTCTATGACCGTGGTCCCGCGGGGCACCTGGATATGGCGGTTGTCGATGATCAGGTAAGGCATTGCTTTCTCCTGAAGCCGCCGCCAGCATCGCTGAACCTGCAGGGGCATTTTCCCCGGCTGAGGTGCTCCCGGACCTCATCCTCGAAGTATTCGAGCAGTCCCAGCACCGGTTCCGCGGCGCCCGGGGCAAAGGCGCAGTAGGCATGGCGCATCTGCCCGGCCATGCTGCGCAGCATGGGGATATACTCCTCCTTGCCCCGGCCATGCTCGATCTCCAGCAGCAGATGCCGCATGAAGGGCAGGCCATCCCGGCAGGGGGTGCACCAGCCGCATGATTCGCGGACAAAGAAATTGAGGAGATTGATGGTGGCCGCCACCAGGCAGGTATTGTGGTCAAAGACGATGATCGAGCTGGTGCCGAGCTGGTGGCCGATTTTTTTCAGCGACTCGAAGTCCATGGGCACCTCCCATTGTTTTTTGGGCAGAAAACGGGTGGAAGCCCCGCCGGGCAGACAGGCCTTGAACTCCGAGCCGGGCAGCATGCCCCCGGCCTCCTGCTCGATGATCTCCCGCAGCGGCGTGCCCATGGGCAGCTCATAGCAGCCGGGCCGGACCACCCGGCCGGAGACGCAGAAAAGCTTGGTGCCGGCCCCGGACGGGGTGCGGGCAATTTTTTTGAACCACTGGGGCCCCCTGCTGACAATGGCCGGGATGCAGGCCAGGGTCTCGGCGTTGTTGACCAGGGTGGGCTGGTCCCAGAGGCCTCTTTCCGTCAGGTGGAGCCCCGGCATCTTGCGCGGATTGGGACGATAGCCCTGGATGGCCCGGACCTGGGCCGAGGCCTCGCCGCAGATGTAACGGCCGGCGCTGCGGTGCACCTCGATATCAAAGGAAAAATCGCTGCCCAGGATATTTTTGCCCAGATAGCCCGCCTCCCTGGCCCGGTTCAGCTCCCCTTCGATCAACTGGGCATCCTGTTCGTAGGAAGGCCGGATGAAGAAGATGCCCTGGTCGGCCTGGATGGCATAGGCGGCGAGAATGATGCCTTCAAGGACCAGATGGGGGTCGCAGTTGACCAGCACCCGGTCCTTGAAGGTGCCGGGTTCCATCTCATCGGTATTGGGCACCACATAGCGCGGCCCCTGTTTGCGGCCGGCAAAGGAAAGCCATTTGCGGCCGGTGGGAAAGCCCGCCCCGCCGCGGCCGCGCAGGCCGGACTCGGCCACCAGATCGCAGACCTGGCCGGGCGCATATTTTTCCAGGGCCAGGGCCAGGGCCCCGTAGCCGCCGTTTTCCCGGTATTCCTCCAGGGTGGCGGGGCGATCAAACTTCTGGTTTAAAAAGAGCACTTTCTCGGTCATGGGGGTCACCGGCAGAGCACCAGATCGCAGGAGATGCTGCGCAGTTCTTCCAGGGTGCGATCAATGAATTCAGGGGTGAGCGGGCCATAGAGTTTGCCGTTGATCAGCATGGCCGGGGCGTGATCGCAGTAGCCGACGCATACCGTGGGCAGCACGGTGAACTGCCCGTCCGGGGTGGTTTCGCCGGGCGCCACGCCAAGCAGCTTGCAGATATAGTCCAGGGCCGATTGCTCCTCGAACATCCAGCAGACCACCCCGTCGCAGACATGCAGGACAAACCGGCCCACCGGCCGGCGGTAGATGAAATCGTAAAAGGTGGCCAGCTCTTCCACCTCCAGCGGAGTAAGCTGCAGCAGCTCCGCCACCTCCCGCAGGGCCACGTCGTTTAAAAAACCGTAGTGGTTCTGCAGTTCGTACATGACGTCCACCACCAGCTCCCGGGGATGGGCGGAGGCGGCGATCCGGGTTTCCAGACGATGTCGTATTTCTTCAGGCAGCATAGGTCTTTATAATCGTTTAATTTTTTGGTGGATAAGCTGTTTAGTTCTTGAGCTGTTAAAGCTGAGCTGAGCAGCTTGTCTGCTCAAACGAAACTTATACCCTTATGGTATAAACAACTGATAAACAACAAAAACACATACCGAAATGCCATTAACTGGGCGGTTCGCGAACCGCCCCTACGCGTTTCATTGCATTGGCCGGCAATGCCGGCACATGACCCAACAAACTCAATAACCCCATCAGCTCACCAGCTTAACAGCTTAAAGCTCCCCTCATCGGTCGATGTCCGCCAGGATGTAATCCAGCGAGCCGAGAATGACCACCAGGTCGGCCAGGGTCTCCCCTTTTGCCATGAGCGGCAGGGCCTGGATAGCGGCAAAACCCGGGGCCCGGATGCGCAGCCGGTAGGGCATGTTGCCGCCGTCGCTGACCAGGTAGTAGCCCTGTTCGCCCCGGGGCGCCTCGGTGGCGGCGTAAGCTTCGCCGGCCGGCATGGCGGGGCCGCGGGTCACATTGACGAAATGATGAATGAGGGCCTCGATATGACGCAGGCTTTCATCCTTCTGCGGCAGGGTGTAGCGGCTGTCCGCGCTCAGATAGCGGCCCTCCGGCATGCGGCGGGCGGCCTGGCCGATGATCGCGAGGCTCTGGCGCATCTCCTCCATGCGCACCAGATAGCGGGCCAGACTGTCGCCGTCGCCTGCCACGGGAATCTCGAAATCAAAATCCGGGTACGCCGAGTAGGGCATTTTTTTGCGCAGATCCCACTCCAGGCCGCAGGCCCGCAGGTTGGCCCCGCTGATCCCCCAGTCAATGGCCTGCTCCAGGGAGAGCCGCCCGATACCCTTCACCCTGGCCAGGAAGATGGGATTATGGTTGATCAGGGCCTCGTATTCCCGGATTCTGGCCGCAAAAACTCCGGTAAAGGCCAGCACCGATTCCTGCCAGCCATGGGGCAGGTCCATGGCCGTGCCGCCGATGCGGAACCAGGAGGGATGCAGCCGGCCGCCGGTGATCTGCTCAATGATGTCCATGATCATCTCCCGCTCCCGGAAGGTGTAGAAGATGGCGCTCATCATGCCCAGGTCCTGCACAAAGGTGCCCAGCCAGAGCAGATGGTTGCTGAGACGGAACAGTTCGCACAGCATGACCCGGATGTACTGGGCCCGCTCCGGCACCTCGATGCCGGCCAGGGTCTCCACCGCGGTGAGATAGGAGAGGTTGTTGGCCGCGCCGCTCAGGTAATCCACCCGGTCGGTATAGGGGATGAACTGGTGCCAGGACTGGCGTTCGCCGATTTTTTCCACCCCGCGGTGGTGATTGCCGATGTCCAGGGCGCAGTCGCGGATCTCCTCGCCGTATAGATCCAGGACGATGCGCAGCACGCCGTGGGTGCTGTAATGATGGGGCCCGAGGTTGAGCAGCAGATGCCCTGGGGCTGCCTCGTGGCCCAGAATGTCCGCGGCCGGGGCCGGCTGAAATTTTTCCGCGTGCCGCCGCATATAAGGGGGCAGTTCGGTGGCCCGGCCCGGATAGCTCTTGCGCAGCGGGTGGCCCGGCCAGTCAAAGGGCAGCAGCAGGCGCTGCAGCCGGGGATGGCCGTCAAAGCCGATGCCGAACATGTCATAGACCTCCCGCTCATACCAGTCGGCCGCGGGCCAGATGGGGGTGGCGCTGGGCAGCCGGGGCGGCTCACCGGTCACCGGCACCTTAAGGCGCAGCCGGCGGGCGGTATCAAAACAGAGCAGATGATAGACCACGGTAAAGCCTTTCTGCCCGCGGGGCCGGCGCCGGGCGGATTCATCAATGGCGGTGAGATCCTCCAGCCGGCGGAATCGGGGGCTGGCCTCGTTTTTCAGAAAGCGCAGCACCTCCAGGATACTGGCCGGCTGCACCTCCATGGTCAGCATGTCGGCGGTGGGGGAAAGTTTGCGCACCGCCGGGCCGAAGCGGCGGGCAAGCTCAGCGGCCAGGGCCAGGTCGCCGGGGGGCAGATCGGCCGAAGCCGCCGGCGGGGTCCACATCAGCCGGGAACGGCTCCCCGGAAAAGAAGGCGGCAGCTCGGAGGTGCCGCGAATGGGGATGGCTTCGTAGCCCGGCCCCCGCGGGTCCCGGCTCTTGCTCCTGCCGTCGATTAAGAGCGGTCCGCTGCTGCCCTGGCTGCCGCCCTCCCGGCCAAAGGCCGCGGCCGCGGGTTTTTCCTCGGCGGCAATCTTCCGCTGCAGGGTGATCAGCCCGTGCAGCAGGGCCTCGGGCCGGGGCGGGCAGCCGGGAATATACACATCCACCGGCAGAATCTGGTCCACGCCCTGGACCACGGAATAGACATCATACATGCCGCCGCAGTTGGCGCAGGAGCCCATGGAGATGACCCAGCGGGGTTCCGCCATCTGCTCATAGAGCCTGAGCACCACCGGCGCGGCCTTCTTGAAAACCGTGCCGGAGATGACCAGCAGATCGGCCTGGCGGGGGGTGCCCCGGAAGACCTCGGAGCCGAACCGGCTGATGTCGTAACGGGAGGTAAAGGCGGTGGCCTCTTCCACAAAACAGCAGGAGAGCCCGAAAAAGAGCGGCCACAGGCTGTTTTGATGGGCCCAGTTGATCACCGTGTCGAGCGGCGTTTGCGGGGCGGACCAGTCGTCTGGCGGCAAGGGGGTGCTCATTGCCTTTCCTTCTTCTTCCATTCAAGCCCGCCCTTGGCCCAGAGGTAAATCAGGCTGGCCAGCAGCATGATGATGAAAAAGGTGGCCTGCAGCCAGCCCAGCCAGCCCAGTTCCCGCAGGGCAATGGCCCAGGAAAAGACATAGGCCCCCTCCACGTCGAAAACCAGGAAAAAGAGGGCCACCAGATAAAAGGGCACCGGCAGGGGCAGGCCATCCCTGGGGGACGGGATGATGCCGCATTCGTAGGCCCGATCCTTTTCCAGACCGGGACGCCGCCGTCCCAGCCGGGCGGCCAGAAAGAGAATCACGGCAATGAGCAGCACCACCAGGGCCGTATACAGGACAAGGCTGAACATGTCCGGCCTCCAGGGCGACATATGCGGGGTCAGATCTGCAAGGGGCATTGATTGCGTTCCGGTCTGCTGTGGCGTTAATAAAGCATCCTGACAAAATGATACTATATTAATTCAAGAATAATGCCACTCAAAAAAAAGAGGGCGGCCCGCTGCCTGAATTTCAACCACTTGAAAACTTGGCAAAAAAATTGATAAGCGCCGGCCGGGCGGACCACCGGCGGACCCCGCTGTCCGGCCAGGCAGGACAGCGGGCGGCACAAGAAGCGAAAAGGAGAGGAGGCGGGCGGGCCGCGGCCCGGCTTGCATTTCTATTGCTCAAAGACCAGGGACTCGGCCTTGATGCCCATATTCCGCAGCGCCGCATTGATCTCTTCCACGAACAGATCCGGCCCGCAGACATAAAAATATCCGCTGCGGTCGGTCAGCCTTTGCTCCAGATAAGGCTGATCGATGCGCCCTTCGCCGTAACCCGGCCCGCTGACCCTGGTGCAGGTGAACTGGGCGGCCTCGCCGAAATAATGGCGCAGCTCCTTCTCGCAGATGACGTCGGCCGGGGTCTTGTTGGAAAAAAACAGGCGGCTGCCGGACAAACCGCCCTGCCTTGCCTGCTGCCGGAAAATGGCGAGAAAGGGGGTGATGCCTGCTCCGGCGGCGAGAAAGGTGCCCGGCCCTTTGTAGTGGATTGCGCCAAACGCCTCGGTGATCCGCAGCGGGGCGCCAGGTTCCAGGCAGTGGAGCCGGTCGGTCACCCCGCCATGTTCGGCATAGCGCTTGATGGTGAATTCCAGCACCCGGTCATCGGTGTGGCCGGTGGGGGTAAAGGGCCGGGCCTTCTCGTCCCGCCAGCGCGGCTCATCGATGACCAGCTCAATCCCCTGTCCGGGAGTGAAGGAAAATCCGTCCGGCCGTTCCAGGACAAAACGCTTGACATCGTGGGTGACAAACTGGCTCATTAAGAGAGTTGTTCGAAATTGCATGTCGCTGCTCCTTGATTTTTGCAAACTTTATCTTCCAGGGGCCCTGACCAGCCGGCCCCTGTCCTCTGCAGCAGGATTTCTCCGGCCGGGCCGGCCGGATGGGCACAGGTTGAACCCGTTGGCCGTCCGGGTCACGGCGCCGTGGCGGCAGGCCCCAGGGTCCGGACAAACAGCGCGATATGCCAGCAGGATTCCACGGGAACAATCCGCGCCAGCACCGGCTGGTGGCCGGTGCCGAGCAGCATGGCCCGCACCAGCTGGCCGTCGTTCATCGCCCTGACCCGGTCGGAATCGAGCGGCGCGGGTATGGGCAGGTAGCCCTTGCCCGCATCGGCTTCCCCCCTGCCCTCTTCGCCGTGGCAGAAACGGCAATAGTAGCCGTAATAGGTTTCCCCCCGGCTGATATTTTCCGGGGTGGCCGCCACCGGGTTGACCAGGGAGACGGCCGCTGCCGCCTCCGGCGGTCCGGCGGCAGCCTCCAGCGGCACCGAGCCCGCGGGCGGCAGCGGCATCAGCGCCTCATAGGAGCGGATGTTTTCCTGATGGTACATGCGCGGACCGGTGGCCACCCTGTAGAGCAGGATGCCCGCACCGGCCAGCACCGCCAGCCCGCCCAGCACTCCGGCGATGATCAGCAGACGCTTCATGGCAGTCCCACCCCCTGTTCGAAGCCCAGGGGTTTGAGTTTCTCCAGGGGTTTGGCCCCGGGCAGCGGTTCCAGCTGCTGCGGGACCTTGCCGGTTTCGGCCGGGGCCACCGCCACCGGCGGCACGGGGAAGGTGGAATAGACGGATTGCCCGGGAATCTCGTCCAGGGCGCCGAAATCCCAGCGCCGCGGGATATCGGGCAGCATGCGGTGGGCGAAAAGCCCGGTCCACACCAGGAACAGGCACAGGCCCACCACGACAAACCAGGTCCAGCCCAGGGACAGCTCGTTATACTCTTCGTAAAGGTTCTCTTCCGGTTTCCGCATCACTCATCCCTCGAAATGCATGGTCGAGCCGATCAGATAATAGACCAGGATGGACACATAGGTGACCACCAGGATCCAGGGAATAAACTGCAGGGTGGCCCTGGAGGGCCGCTCCCGGTGCTTGCCCGGCGCATGCCTGGGCTGCCAGATGGCGATATAGGACAGGGCAATGCCCAGCACCAGCACCAGGCCGCCGCCCAGGGACAGGATCAGCCACTGGTTCTGCACAATATGGTATTGAAACATGTCGATTCCCTCGAGTTTATTAAAAGCCATGCAACCACTGAGCGCCCGGAAAACACCGGGTATTTCATCCGGATTCCGGGCCGCGCATTGCTTGCCCCAAATGCCTGCCCGGTTGCCTGTTCACCTAAAATCAACTTTGCGGCTGTGCCATATCCCGGTTGCCACCGCGCCCGGAACCCGTTGCCCGCGCCGTGCCCCGGCTTTTATTTTTTCTCCTGGCCCTCTGCGTGCTCCGGGTCGTCCTCCGGAATAACACCCTCCAGGGGGAGGCGTGCGCTGCGGGCCGGATCGCTGAACTGTCTGGTCCGCACCGCCCAGCGCAGGGCGAGCAGAGCGATGACCAGGGCCATGATGCTGACCACCACCCAGTAGATGATGAGACTATCTGCCGACGCTGTCCCGTTCATCACTTAAGCCCTGCCCGTCCGGCGCCTGGAATCTGTTTTGCCACCGGGGCTCGTAAGAGGCGTCAATGCCCGTTGGTTCAATGTTGGCATCGCTGTAGCCGATAAAGGAGACCGCCAGGTAATTGGCCACGTCCCAGATCTTTTCCGACTCCAGGGACTTTTTGAAATAGGGCATGGCCGTGCCGGTGATGCCGTTCATGATCTGGTAATAGAGCAGGCCGCCGATGTAACGGTTGTCCACCAGATGCCGGCGCAGCACGGTGAAGTTCAGGGGCATGGGGTTGAGAAAGCCCGCGGCCTGGCCCCGGCCGTCGCCCACCGGGCCGTGGCAGCCGATGCAGAACTGCTGGTAAATCTTGCGGCCCCGCGCCAGATCCGCCTCCAGGGCCGGATAGGGATTGGGCATGGGCCGCCAGACCTCCGGCACCATGGCATGCAGCCACTGCACATGGCTGTCCAGATCTTTGCCGTACGTTTGCAGGGCGGCCTCCTTCCAGTGCCGCTGCCGCTCCACCCGCTGGTCGGCCATCAGCATGCCCTCGAACTGGACAAAGGCAGTCAGTTTGCGGATACTGTCCGCCCCCAGGAAGGCAAAGGAGGGCATCACCGAGATGGGGCTGGTGTTGCGGGGGTTGGTGAAGTGGGCCAGATGCCAGTCGTCCGGATGCTCGCCGCCCTCCTGGGAAAGGTCCGGCCCGGTGCGTTTGCTGCCCATCAGATCCGGGCCCCGGTCCACATAGTCCCCGGCCTGGGCGATGCGCTCCGCCCCCAGGTCCCAGTCCATGACGCGGATGAACTGTGAATGGCAGTAGCTGCAGCCGTTGCGCACATAGAGCCGGTAGCCCTCCTGCTCCTCTGCGGTCATGGGCCGCCAGATCTCCGACGGCTCCACCTTCAGGGTGATGGCTGGCATGATGACCATCACCGACATGGAGGCCCAGAACGCCATGATGCTGCCGATGATGACAATGGCCGGCGTCATTTTCATAGGTCTTCCTCCGGTTCCACCACATATTCCGGGGTAAAGGGCTCACCCCGCCAGACCGTCATGCAGAAATTGTAGAGCCCCACCACCGCGGCGGCGATGATCGACATGCCGAAGGCGGCCCGCAGCCCCATGTAGGTCGGCATTTCGGCCAGGGTCCGGTAGACGGTTTCGCCGTTATACCAGCCGTGGCCCTCGATCAGGCCGGCGGCGGTGAGCACCACGAAAAAGCCGGTCAGGCCGGTGGTCAGCAGACCGAACTGCATATTGATCAGGCGCGGCGCATAGATACGGCGGCGGACGATAAGCGGCAGCACATGCCACATGCAGCCGAGAGCGATGAAGCCGACAAAGCCCAGCACCGCGATGTGGGAATGGCCGATGGTCCAGTTGTTGAGGTGGGTCACCCGCTGCAGTTCGGGCATGGACTGGGCCGACCCCTGGATGGAGGTGATCAGGTACCAGATGCTGCCGGCCACCACGAAGCGGCCGGCCGGATCGGCCAGCACCCGGCCGCCCGCCCCGCGCATGGTGAGCCACAGGTTGGCCAGCACGGTAAAGACCGGCACCGCCATGACCATGGAATGGACCACGGCGATGTTGCGCATCCAGGAAGGAATGGGCGCCTGAATGATATGGTGGCCGCCGATATGGGTGTAAAAGGCCACCAGGGTCCAGAAGCCGATCACCGACAGGGTATGGGAATAGAGCGGGGTGCGGGCCACCCGGGGGATGACGTAATAGGCGGCGCCGGTGGCCAGCGGCGTGAGGACCAGCCCCGGCAGGTTGTGGGCGTAAAACCAGAGAATAATGGAGTCCAGCAGGCCGGTCATGGCGCCGGTGGAGGGATGCCAGATGACATTGCCCAGGGGATAGGAAAAGCCGGTCCAGAGAAAGGTGGCGACAAAATACCAGACCGCCACGTAGAGAAAATTTTCCTTACGGTTGAGGATGGTCATCACCGAATTGATGGCCAGCAGCACCACGGCGCCGGTGATGGCCAGATCGGCGCTCCAGATGTATTCGGCATACTCGCGGCCCTGGCTGTAGCCATAGGCGAAAGAGACCGGCCCGCTGATCACCGCCAGGTTCCAGAGCACAAAACTCCACCAGGCCATGGTCTCGGACCACAGCCGGCATTTGAGCAGGGCCGGCATGTAGTAGAGGCCGCAGCCGATGAGCATGTTGATGACAAAACCGTAGATCACGGTGTTGACATGGACCGGCCGGCTGCGCCCGAACATCAGCCAGGCAATGTTGTTGAAAAATTCCGGCGCCACCAGCTGGATGGCCGACACCAGCCCGTACAGGGTCCCCACCAGCAGCCAGATGGAACCGGCGGCCAGAAAGGCGAGAGCGGCGCTGTTTGTTTTTTGGGCGGGGGTGAGCATGGTCCTCCTAGCGGTGGCAGGTGTAACAGTCGTGGCTGGCGTTGTAATATTTATGGCAGGTGATACAGAAGCCCATGTTGAGATTCTGCACCCGCACCAACCGGTCCATCTCCTTTACCGGGCCGTGGCAGTGGCCGCAGTCAATGCTGCGCCGGATATGCACCGCGTGATTGAAATAGACAAAATCCGGCATATAGTTAAAGGAATCCACATATTTGACCCGTTGCCAGACCACCGGCTGCCGGCTGAAAAATGTCTCCCGCAGCAGCGCAATGGGCGGGAAATGGGTGATCAGCCGGCTGTGGCAGAGCAGGCAGGTCTCCAGGGGCGGCAGGCCGGCCCCCGCCTGACTTGCTACGGTCTCGTGGCAGACCAGGCAGCTGATGCCCTTGACCCCGGCGTGCAGCCGGTGGCTGAAGGGAATGGGCTGCTCCGGCCCCAGCTGGGCCGGGTAATAAAAATTATAGCCGTAATAGATGAGCAGCATCACGGCAAATATCGATGCGGTGAGTACGCCGCCCCAGACAAATCGCCGGTAGCCGCCCTCCCGTTGATCGATGACATAGGCCCTTTTCATGGCCGCCTCCGGCCATGGGGCCCCGCCGGCACGGGAAACCAGTGGCGCAGAAAGCTCACCGCCAGCCCCCAGAGCCCCACAAAGGCCAGGCCCAGGCCGATATCGCCGGGGCCTGGCAATGAGCCGGGCCTCAAGGTGGGCAGCACCAGCCACCAGCGCTCCAGCCACATGCCCAGCAGCACCAGGCCGCTCACCGCGCCGAGATAATAACGGTGCTGCTTGGCCCATACCGTGAGCAGCAGCACCAGGGGGCCGAGATAGATGACCACGAGCAGCAGCGCG
>Ga0172380_10003480_pt1 | contig 21541 bp, 35 predicted proteins | sample Leawe162metaG_FD_119747 | JGI IMG/M metagenome (GOLD analysis project Ga0172380, IMG submission 119747) | Leachate microbial communities from a municipal landfill in Southern Ontario, Canada - Leachate well 162 metaG | ecosystem: Engineered > Solid waste > Landfill > Unclassified | place...
GAAAGCCGCGATCCCGGCAAGGTGAAGGTGGATTCCGCCGATACCGCCGATTATCTTGAAAGCAAGATGGTCGAGGGTAGCGATATAGATTTTGTGGAAACGGTTTCAAGTGCTGGCGTAAAGACGCTGGCGACCAATTTCAAATTAGTTGTTAGCGCAAGTGAACCAACTACAATCACAGATGGAATGTTGTGGTTTGATAGCGATGCAGTATTTGGCACCCCATTTATCATTGGCGATGGAGAGGCCGGGGTTGACTACGAGATTAAAGTAGATGGCGAAACCAATGATGGTTCGTTCTATTGGATGGAGGACGAAGATTATTTTAAATTTATAGATGATCTACTCATTAACTCCAATGAAAAGATCATGTTCCGCGATACGGCCATTTCCATCAATAGCGCCGATGACGGGCATTTGGATTTAACTGCCGATATAAGCATTGACCTAAACACGGCGGCAGATACCGATTTGGTAATAAATCTGACGGGAACAACCAATAGCGGCGTTCTGACCTGGATGGAGGATGAAGATTATCTAAAGATCGGTGATGGCGTTTTAATGGACGTGGCCGAGGAAATATTCTTTAGGGACACGGCGGTTGGTATAAATTCCGCCAATGACGGATATTTGGACTTATTTGCAGATACGGGAATTAGGGTTACGAAAGCGCCAAGGGCGACAACCTCTCTTTATAGACGGTATTATCATATAGTTTTGGGTGCCGCAAATCCCGGATCGTCTGGCGCGACTTGGGTTGTGGCAAGCGCGAATACTACCGGGGGCTGGCGGATTACCAATGCCGCGTGGCTGATTCGTGGGCAGGCCGATATTCACTCTGATTGGGATGGCGCAACCGATTTAACGGTTTCCGTAAGTTTCATGGTGAATGTTGACAATACTGGCGGTGCCGATACCGATACGGTTGACCTGAAATTGGTCGCCTATTATAAGGGCGTTGGCGATACCACCTGTAAAACGCAAACAGTTGAGACTCCGACCGTTGTTGGCAAATCGGCTCAATACAAACAGTTCAGGGCGAATTTTACTATTGATTGGGATTATGCGTCCAATGTGGTCGAATCGGGAGATGTTATATCTCTTGTTCTTAATTTGGAAACCGATACGTCCGAGGTTGACGATATAGTTGTAACCAGCATGGAATTTTATTACCAGACGGCCCATTTGGGTATAGAAAGCGGAGATGTATAATGGCCGCAGCGGGTAAACTTAATTATCGTACTGCTGCCGGAACGTGGGCTTCGGTTGCGGTGGGTGGCGGAAGTGGCGGCGGTAGCGGAACGTCATTCGATACGAATGTATGCGTTACACTAAACGCCAATCAATCGGTTGCCTCTGGCGCGAACAGGAAAATATTATTTGATACCGTTTCCTTTGATGGCAATTCCGAATGGGATAATACAAATAATTATTGGCTATGTAAAACCACCGGATATTATAACATTTGTTATTCTGCCGCACCGATAAATACATATACGAATTATTTTAGGTGCCTGCTTTATGTTGACGGTGTACTCGCCGTAATCGGGCAAAACATTACCGGAGTTACCGGCACAACCACCGCGAGTTTAATATCCGTCCCGAATCTCTATGTCGTGGTCGGCAGTTATATTGAGGCGTATTGCAGCATTGACGTTACCACAAGCGTTCAAGCGTTAGCGGCGGCAACCTATTTCCGCGTTACGCGATACAAATAAAAATGCTTATTAAATTATTTAATAAAATTATTTTGGAGGATTAAAAATGGCCTTTAGTATTACAACCACATCTGGAAGAACCATTCCGGTAACTGTACTGACCGCAACCACGGCGCAAGTCAAAATACAGGGGCGCACCAATCCCAATACTGCGGGAATTAACTTGCTTGTCAAGTACACAAAGGGCGGCGAAACGTCCGTTACTGTTGCTTATGGAATTGTCTCTGATGATCTTTCCAGCACGGACGTTTATAAGGTTCCAACCTCTGCCGTATCTACGCTTACACAAGCATCTTGTACGCTCGTTGGTTCTAATAATTGGATTATCCCTATTTCTACGCCCGTTTCTACCAAGTGCTGGCTGCACATTACCGTTTCATTCAGCGGTCCTTCTAACGACACCACGGCTTTACTTGTTAATGCACAGCGCGACACCACCGATGGAGATTAACGATGTATAAGAAATCGTGGTTTTCAATCGCTGATACATTCGATCAGCCACTTGATGTTGGCTCAACGCCCACCTTCGCGGGGGCTACATTAAGCGGCCTGACCGCATCTACCGTAATTTATAGCAATGCGAGTAAGGCAATTACTTCGCTGGCTAATAGTGCGGGTTACTTGCTGAATGATGGCAGCGGCGGGTTGAGTTGGGGCGCGGTTTCGTTTGCTGGCTATTTGAAGGCAGATCGCAGTATCGCGCTAACCGGCGTAACCGGCCCCGCGCTGATTGCCATTGACGCTGACGAGAAGTTTGCCACGCTTGACGGCGTTGCCGCCGGACAGGTGCTTATTTCGCAGGGTACGACTACGGCACCGGCATATAGTGCTAGTCCGGTATTAACGGATGTGCTTGGCGTAAGTGGTTCGGGGGCCGATCAGGACGGAACGGCCATCAACATCAAGGGCGGACAATCTACTGGTACGGGAACTCCTGGCTCTGTTATTCTTAATGTCGGCACGACTTCTACTACCGGATCATCCGCCAATGCCTACCAGACCACGCCAGCATTCACTTTGGCGCTTGATGGCAAGATTACTCAGCAAGCATATCTGAGCAACGAAACTGGCGCAGAAGCGGCATTCACGCTGAATTATACCACGAATAAGGCGGCTGGTGATGATCGGGGCCTTGTGATAAACCAGACCGATACGGTATCTGGCGGCACTTCGTATTTAATCGACGCACAGGTTGCTACGGCAAGTAAGTTCAGCGTAACCAATGGCGGGTCTGTCGCGGGAATCTATTTCGTGACGGCTTCCAGCGGTGCATTTACAAGTAGCGGCAACAATGATCCGGTTAGCATTTGCACATCCAGGAGTTATTCAACCGCCAGCAAATTTGCAATCGTGTCGGCACTTGGAAATTTTAGCCAGACCAGCGGAGCGAATGGGTTTTTGTCTCTCTCTGGAACATACAATCAAACATCGGGAACGGCTGCTAATACCGATCTCTTAATCAATCGCACAGAAACGGCAGTCGGCTCCGGCACTCAGCGCCTACTCAGCGCACAGGTCGGGGGCGTTGAAAAAGTCGGCCTTGACAATCGCGGCGGCATTATGGTCGGCATGACCCCGGACGCCATCATGCAGGTTGGCATGGTAGCTATGGCCGATGCTGGAACGGACGAGCGATACGATGTGAACGGCGCTGGCGGTACGCTTCCCATTGGTATTGTCGGAGGCAGCGGAGCAACGGCGGCTGGAACCGCCAGGGCGCTTGTAGTGCGGGGTATTTGCTACGTTGCGCCAGCCGAAGACGTTGTATCCATCACACGCGGCCACGTTTGTTTTGTTGATGGTAGCGATGCCGGATATGTGGACGACAATGCAGCATTACAGGCCGTTGGGTTGAACATTGGCCGATATATCACTAGCGAAGCGGCAGTTGCCTTTAACGGGGCAGATGATGTTGCGGCAGATGGAACCATCACGCTTGATAGCGACCCTACTACTTGGGCAATAGGCGATCCCGTCATCTATTGGGATAGCGGCGACACGGCTCCGGCAGAACTTACCACCGGCGGCGTGTACTGGATTCAAGCTAAGACTGGTGCTGCCGTGAAACTGGCGGCTACGCGCGGGGGAGCAGCCATCACTCTGACCGATGGCTCCGGCACCACCATGTACCTTATGCGCTTACCGAAGGTCATTCTGCATTGGCAGTAATGGAGAAATAAATGGCTATCGGAAATGCTGACTTTACGAATAAAGAAAAGAACGGCCTTGCTTGGTTTTTCAACTGCGAGAATAATTGGGATGCTATTGAACCGCTTCTAATTGTTTTTATTAAACAGGCCGCAGAGGGATGGCGCTTGCAGAAAAATGAGCAGGCAACCAGCTTTAAGGAAGATATTGGCGCTATTGTGGCAGACCTTAAAGACGATCCCACGCAGATTCCAGCGGTTAAAACCGTGCTGGGCCTATGATTATCATACTGCTTATTTTAGTTCTCTGCGCCGATATTTATACCACATGGCTATTGCTGACCAAGTATAGAAATATGGTTCGGGAGGGCGGGGTTGTCGGCTCTGCCCTTACCGAAGCCGGTTATAACGGCCAAATGATTTGGGTGGCCGCACGGCTACTTGTTTTGTTCGCGGTAATTCAATCGCAGATATGGCAAGTATGGGCCGCTTGGGGTTTGGTGACGCTTTATGCCGTCATTAACAATCTGCTGGTGTGGAGAAAATTACATGGCCGATAAATGCTTTTTATCTGACGATTGGTACGAACTGTTTAGTAATGGTTCTCGCGGCATAGTGTCTGGTAAAAACAATGATTGGTCATTTGATTGGGACAGATTGCAGCGGTGGGTGGCCAAGTCCAGATACGAGGGCATGAACTCTATTGGCGTATTTCTTATGGCCCCATGGGAATCGCAGGGCATTATTGATTTATTCTGCCCGTTTAAACTTGAAGGAGATAAGTTTAATTTAAAGAAAATTGATCCGGTATGGGCGGGTGCCGTCAAGACCATGCTCGATAAGATATTTGAAGTGGCACCGGTTGATTTTGTGGTTAGAATTATCTTATTCGATAATTGCCAATTTCACCATAACGCGCCATCACCATATCTTTCCAACGTGCAGAATAAAAGATCATTTTACGATCTGCCGTTCTCTGTCAATAAAATCTATATAGACGCGGTTATGGGTGTTGTTAAGCAATATCCCGGCAAGATTCAGTTAAGCATTGGGAATGAATTGACGGCCAGGGGCGGCTTAGATACGGTTATTCAGTACCGTTTGGAAAGCGGCCCATATAAAGGCGATACGGTTTATGTGTTCCCCGAAGCCAAATGGGTATGGGATGTTGCCAATTATCTGGTAAATGAATGGGGCTGGAAACGCGCCGATCTCGGTTGGGGATGCGTACAGGGAGATATTAAAGAGGAAAATGGCGAATTTATAGCCGATGAAAAATCCTTGCAAGTTCATGTCAATCGTATAGCCGAAAGGGTAAGTACAAAATGGAATGAAGTTCACCGCGAACTCCATGGAATGTGCGGCAACTGGACTCCGACCACCATGGCGTTTTTTGCGAGGGTGGCCGCGAAATGGTTCTCTGATAGCAATAGCGGCGTTGTCCATATTAGCACCGATGGCGATAATGCGCGGGTAACAGGCCCGGAGTATTCCAGCAAAACCGATAAGCAATCCCTCTATTGGCGCTATAACGGCGGCGTTACTGAGGTTGTGGCCGAATATGTATTGCGCCATTGTGGTAAGAATAAACAGGGCAAAAAGTTATGGCTATCCGTACTGCCGCAGAACTGGAATGAAACGGCGCATATAGAAAACGCTTCGGCCATAACCAGAGCATATAGAAATCGTTATGGTGTGTGGCCCGTTAATTATGGGAAAGAATGGGTTAAACCCATTCCGCCTCCCGAACCGCCTACACCACAACCGAAGCCGAAACCTACAAAATGTGGTGTAAACCGTTGGTATAAGCATCTAAAAACGTGGAATTTCCATGCCGCATGGGATCACTTTTGGAAGAAACATGATTAAAATATTAAAGTGCTTGGCTATATTTTTCCTGTTTATGATCTCATGTTCCATGCCGATTCACGTTCCGAATGTGGCACCGGCCTCGGCCCGGAATGAAATTATAGAGGCATTCCGTTTATATAACGGGGCCATATTTATCGTTAAATCTGAGGTTATCCCCGGTGAGAATTATTGGGAATCATCTACCAGAACGCCGCGCAGGGTTCGGGTGTGGATGGAAATATATATTGCCAAGGATAATCGTATTGTGCTTTATAAAATCATACGGGCGAAGTTGATACCGGCCAAGCCCGAAATGTGGGACTTTAAGGAGTTCGATAGTGAAATCAAAAAGTAGGAGTGTTTCGATGCGTAAATGGACGAGCCGTAAATTTTTACTCTTAACTGCATTATTTATTTCAGCACAGATTTTAAAGTATAGGGGGACAATCGGAGATACCGCGTGGCTTATCGGCTCCACGGTAGGCGTATTTGGTTTTGCCGCGCTCAATGCCTGGATGCAGTACCGTAAAATTTATGGCAAAGAATGACGCAGCAAACCCATCAAGTGCTAAAAGAAGCGGTGGAAATTTTGAATAGGATACAGGGCAAAGACGAAACAAAGAAATGGTTCAAGGAACTCGTACTGCACGACATGAATAAACCTAAAAAGACGGAGAGGAAAAATGACGGATCACGCCTATTGTGAAAAAGTATTGAACATGGAAAACCTGTTGAAGGGGAACGGGCATGAGGGATATTTTGAAAAAGTGGATCATCATGAAGAATTTATACAGCGCGTAAAGGGGGCGTTGATATTCATTGGGGTTATCGGTGTAGCCAATATTGTAACGCTTGCTGTTGCAATAGCCAAGTTGGTGAACAAGTAATGGAGGAACCCCCTCTTGTTTCAGCTATTCGCCGCGCTTGCCGTTGGCTTAGTATCGGAGTTTCTAATAATCCATTACTACAAGTGCATACAGCAAGGGCGAACCTTTGCGGTTGTGGTGTTCAATATTTTAATAATGCTAACCAACGTCCTGTTCATCGGATGGGTGGAGAGCAAAAGCGCCGCAATACTTGGGATTTATTTCGCAGGGCAATCAATCGGGATAGTAATTGCCATGCGTAAGGGAAGTGAATAATGGGGGAACCCGCGCAGCGTAAGATGAAAAAGATTGTAGTTATAACCGACACTCATGCCCCGATGCAGGACGAAAGGGCGCTTGGTGCCGTGTGTGATTACATATCATTCTACAAGCCGGACATTATCGTTCACGCCGGGGATGTTGGAGATTTTGAAAGCGTTAGCCATTGGATGAAGGATAAACGGTTGTCCTTAGAGGGCAAGCGGCTTCGCTCCGACATGGACGCGGCGTTGGCGATCCTTAACCGCTTTAAAGACATTCCAGAAAGAATCGTTTGCATTGGGAATCATGATGCGTGGGTCGAGGCATACGTCCAGAGCAATCCTGCCGTTGCTGGATTCATTGATTTGGAAAAAGAATATAAGGATTCTGGCTGGAAAGTGGTGCCGCTAAACAAGCCGTATCAGTTGGGCAAGTTGCTCCTGTTTCACGGCTTGTTTACCAATGAACATCACGCCAAAAGCACGGTTCATGCTTTTAGTAAATCGTGTATGTACGGCCACACGCACGATGCACAGTTATATACCGCTTCATTTTATGATGGCGAAAAGTCGGCGCAGAGCATTGGTTGTCTGTGCGACATGAACCCCGATTATTTAAAGAATCGCCAAAAGCGTTGGGTACACGGTTTCGCCACGGTGGAAGTTGATACCGTTAATGGCGACTTCTTTCCCGATTTTATAAAGATCGTAAAGGGCAGGTTTTCGAGAAATGGAATTTTATATAAAGGATAAACGGAGGATATAATGCCACTCGGACGACAGGTTGTTCCCACGGATAAAGTATATCATGGCTCTACGGCGGCGCTTGGGGGAACCAAAAAGGTTAATCCATATTCCAGCTCAATGGGGAACTATGGACAACCATATGGGGGAACTGGCAGTACCGCCACAACCCAAATGTACGGTACGGGTGCATATGCGCCAACGACCAATACGCCCGGAACGAATACCACTCCGGGGAATTATGGCGCTCCCCCTGCTACGGGTACTGGAACAACGACCACCGGAACCCCCGGCGGCAACGTCTATAATTCGGCCGATGCCAGCTATATCCGAAACCTCCCCACGGCATACACGCCAGAACAGGTATTGCTCATGAAAAACAATGCCCGTAACCAATCGAGTTCTGCCAATCAGGGGAATGAGTTAAAGATTCGTGAACTTATGGCGCAGCAGGGCATGGGCGGTAGCGGCTTTGAGGCGGGTAACATCTATAATCAGTTAGCCTCGCAGGATAAATCTCTTGGTAGTACGCTAGCTGGAATTGACATTAACGCCGCGAATACCGATCTATCTAATAAGTACGCCAAAGGTGGCTTGCTCAATCAGCTTATGGGCGTTGGTACTGATGAGGAAAAGTTGGGCGAAATGGGTAGGCAGTTTGATGTGGGCCAGTATAACGATCTATATAAGTGGGGCAACGAAACCGATTATCAGAGGTACTTAGATAGATTGAATAAAAACGAATATGGCGACCAGATGAGGCAGTTTTTACAGTTGCTTGGTTTGGGTTAAGCGGAGGGCAATATGGCATTTCGAGAATCAAAAATTCAGTTGGTAGATTTACTATCCGCTGCCGAGTTCGCCCGTAATAAAAAGCGACAGGAAGAAGATGCCAAACGGCAGGCATTACAGAATCAGCTTATTCAGCAGCAGATCGAGGCGGCTAAATGGCAGAATCTTAAAGATAAGGAAAGGCCGACCATGACCCTACCGGCTGGCCCTGGCTTGGGCGGCATGAGGGAAAAGCGATTCCTCGATGAACAGGCCGGTTATATTAGCGGCGTAAGCCCTACCGATACGTTTAATCAATGGAATCAGAATATGCGGCAGGCCATGGCTTCCGGTGGTGGCCGTGGAGGTGGCGGTGGCGGCGGTGAGGATTTGGGCAATACCCATAGCGATCCTTATAGCAATTACACGCCCAATCAGTTGGCGGAATTAAATGCCATAAATGAATATCAGCCGCAGAAAAATGTTAAATCTGGCGGGGATATTTCTCTGGAACGGGCGGCTAATAATCTTGGTGCGTTATTCCGCCCTCCGGTTACACAGTTAGACGGAAAGAAGGGAGTTGGTTTACCGCCATCACCAGATACATCCAATCCACAAACATTGGCTGGATTACTTGCCGATGAGGCCGGTAACATTGGCGGCATGAATTCTTTAGTTGGTCAGGCAATTTCTAAGGGCAAGGGGAATAAATTAACCGGATTTAATGCCTCCGAAGGCATGACTCCTATTCGCAATCAAGTAGAAAAGACGGGCAAGGATTGGGATGCCAAAATAAACACTTGGATGAATACGGGAAGTGCGGTTCCGCCTGATGATTGGCCGGAAGATGTTAGAAACAAAGCGGCTAATATGAAAACCCAAACAGAACAAACCGGGAAGATCAAAACGAAGGCCGCAGAAGATAGGGGTGCCACTAGAGTTGCAGAACAAAAGGATATTGAAAAATATACAAACGAATTATATAAAAATCCATATTGGACTGGCGGAAAACTAAACGGTGAAGTCGTTGAGAAGATGCCGGAAAATATTAAAAAAGAAATTAAAAGAGTTTTACCTGGATTTATATTGGCCGCCAAAAATAAAAATACTGTTCCAGATATTCAATCGTTGATAGATAGTTTTATGGCCGAATAGGATAATGGTGGCAAATGCCATATACATATCAGGATTATCTTAAAGAAACCGGGGGTACAACTGAAACCCCAAACACATATAAATATTCAGACTATCTTGCAGAACAAGAAGCCGATGCACCTATCCGCGAGTGGTTGAAAACACAAACGCTTAAAAACCCCAATCCAGAAATAACGCCGGAGATAAGAGCGCGGTTTGAAAAAAGAAAAACTGCGAATCCAGATTTACAGCCGACAGAAGAATGGATTGAACCCACAACGGCAGATAAAATAAAGGGCGTTCTGGCAAACACCTTGGGTTCTTCCGGTTCGCAAGTGTTCAAATTTACGGGGGATGTTTATGATAAACTGAACAGATTGAGTCAGCCGTTTCTTCCGCCGCAACCAAATAAAAGAATTACAGAGTTTTCTCTTGGCGATCCAGAAACAGGAAGTACCGGAAAGATTGAAACTAAAACCGTATCCCCCAAGAACATACTTGAACTTGCGGCAGAGACACAACACCAAACGTCACAAAACATTGGCGAGGGTGGCTTTGATCCAGGCAGTTTACCGGACACTATAGTTAGGGGGCTTACCGATGCCGCCACCATGGGCGTCGAAATGGGGGCCATGGGTTCTGCCGGTGTTCCGTCTAAGTTGATTTTCCCCGTTCATTCGTCCGTATCGTCAATATCTGAATCTGCCAAACGGGGAGAGGGCATTGGCAAACAAACCATTGAGGGAATAAAGGGATCGGCTACAGGATATGTTTTAGATAAGGTTCTACATTATATACCGGAGAACTCTAAGAATTTAATAAAGGATTACGCCCTCAATATTGCCGCCCTTACAGCCATTCCAGAGGTTAAAAACGCCATAGACCGTATAGAACGTGGCGAGAATCCGCTAGATATTGATTGGGAATCCATGTTTAAGGGCATTGGCGTTTCAGCATTTCTTCCCTTGATATTTGGTGTAGGTGGCGGCGGTATGCCGAACAAGAAGCAAAGACAAGAAATAAAGGCAAAAGATCGGGATGCCCAATGGAGAATTGAGCAGCAGAATATCCAAGAGGCGGATGTTAAGAGTAAATTCGATAAACTGCCACAAGAAATGACAGCCAAAGAAAAAATCTCTGAATTGGCCGAACTCCAAAAGAAGGCCAAGGAAGAATTTGGGGAGAAACAAGACGTTCCCATTGGCCCTACCGTACCGTCTGCTACAAGCACGGCAGGGGTTAAAAAGCCCACGATAGAACGTACAGGGAGAAAGGAGATCGTTGAACCTGGGGCATCCTCGCAAGATATTTTGGAGAAAAAACCGTCCGAAAACGTGTCTGAGCCAGAACGGGACATAAAGCATGGCGGCGTTGATACTAAGGTTGGAATAGAGGTTTTAAACAGAACCAGAGAAACTACTATTGTTTTTGACAAAAATGGAAAGCCAATTTCTGGAAGTTCCAGTAGTGAGGGGGATTTACAGGCCGGGGGAAAGCCGCTTGCTGAAAACGAAAGGAGATTTAAGTTAAATCCACAGGACGGATTTGTTTATGATGTTAGCGGTAAAAAACCAATAAGAGAAACAGACCCCGAAATTTTAAAAGCGTTTGAAGATGCCGGTGGACGCATACAATATCAAGAACAGCCGGAGGTTGTAATATCTGAATCAGAATTGCCATCGGCAGAAGAACGGGCGGCTCTTGGAATTAAGGATGTTCCATCATCCAATAGGGCATCACCACCACCACCGCCAATTCCACAAGAACCAGCCACTCCCGCCGAGGCGTTAAACAAACACGCCGTTAGTACCGCCAATCATGCCATTGAGATTAGAAATAATACATCTGAATTAACCGAGTTAATGGGTGAAGAAGCCACGCACCAAAAGATGAACTTGGCGGAGCAATCCAGAATGGCGGCGGAATTACCGCCAGATGTTGCCAGAAAAGTTGCCATGGGGGAAATGAATCCCCCCAATGTTGTCGGCTCAGATAGTCACCCGCTAAAGGCAGAGGCGGTTTGGGTTGCCGAAAAAAACAGGGCTATCGCCAATGGCGATGCTAAATACCTTATGGAGCTGGCAATAAATTCTCCGGTACAGGAACAAATATCTCAGGCCGGTAAATCATTGTTATTGCTTCGCGGTCATAATGCCACCGATCCTGTTTATCAGATCATGGAGATACACCGTGAGGCCAAGGAAACAGTTAATAAGAACCTGGGAAACAAGAAGGTTGCTGCCGCCACGGATCGCAGGGTAAAGCAACTTGAAAAGATAATTTTAGAGAAAACACAAAAAATAGAAACGCTGGAAAACGCCAAAACCCTAGACGTTATAAAATATGAGGTTAGAAAAACTGGTCGCGCTAGGGCAAGGGAAGAATTAAAGACAGAGTTTGACGATCTGATTAAGCAGTTCAATAAAATAGCAACCGGCGCACAAATGGGGTCTGGCCCCGATGTTGCGCTTATTGCTCGTATGGCTAAAAATAGAATTGAGTACGGCGCAAAGACCATGGCTCAAATTGTAGATGATATATATATGGCGCTTGGTAAAAATATAGACAAGAAGTTTATCAGAGATGCCGTGGTTTCATCTAATCTAAGGGGCGTTAGGGAGAAGCGAGAATTAACACCGGAAGAAAAGGCAGAAAAATATATCAATAAACGTGGCGAGATCGTCACCGACAAGTTGGCAGAAAGGGACTTTTCTGTTAAACCCAAGAAGAATGGCATATTAAATTCAAGGTTACAGGCAGAAAAAGATAATGTTGATCGTCTTGCTAAAACGCTAAATAGCTTAAAGCGCATAAGCCAACTAAGGGAAGTGGGCGTTACTGAGAATGAAGCGAAAAAAATAATCGAACTATCTAAAGCCGCCATGGATAAAAAGAACGCGGTTAAAGATTGGAATGATAGATCGGTTGATGGTGCCGCTAGGGAATATGGCCGATCTCTGTATGACTTTCACGAATATACCAATACCATTAAACAGGAAGCCAGAAAACTAACCAGACCAGAAATATTGAGTGAAATCCGCCATCAGTTTGGAAAATCATTATGGCGTGGAGCAAAGACGGTTTCCGGTACTTCAAAATCAATATTATCATCCATGGACAATAGCGCCCTTGGCCGTCAGGGAATTAAAACCCTATGGACTCACCCAACCGTTTGGGCCAGAAACGCCAAACAATCATTTTCAGATGCCTGGAAAGAAATGGGGAACAAGGATGCCATGAGAGAGGTTATGGCCGAAATATTATCTAGGCCACTAGCAATAGACGGCACATTTGGTAAAATGAAACTTGATGTTGGAAATATTGAAGAAGCATATCCGGCACGGGGGCTTGAAAAGATGCCCTATATACGCAGGCCATACAAGGCCAGCGAATCCGCATTTACTGGATTCCAATATAGAAACAGGGCAGATTTGGCTGAAATTTATTATAAGTTGGCAAAAGAAAAGGGGGTTGACATATCTAATACCAAAGAGGGGAACACACAACTTGAAGGAATTGGGCGTCTGGTAAACTCTCTAACGGGGCGCGGATATTTGGGTAAGTCTGGAGAGCGATCTGCCGAAGCGTTAAATAGGGTTTTCTTCGCTCCTAAGTTTTTGAAAAGCAATTATGATTTTCTGTTTGCTCATCGAGGGCAAGGGGAATCTGATTTTGTTACCAGACAAGCTTCAATCAATCTATTGAAGGCCACCATGGCAACCGCCTCGGCTCTAGCTGTTGCTAAAGCCATGGGGGCTGATGTTGAACTCGATCCACGCAGTTCAGATTTTCTTAAAATAAAGGTTGGCAAAACTAGATTTGATATAACCGGTGGCGTTGGCTCGGTTGCCACATTTATGACCAGGGCTGTTGGTGGATTGCTTGGCGGCGTTTCGTCTTTGGTTGGTGGGCCGGAAATAAAACCGTTTAAGAGTAGTACTACGGGAAAGACATCATCGTTAATTACCAAAAGTGGATTCTCTTACGATTTGCTTGATGTTATGGTTGACTTTACGGTTGGCAAGCTTTCCCCTGGTGGAAGCATAATTAAAAGCATTGGAACCGGTGTTGATACCAACAGGAAGCCAATAACCCCATTGGGAATGCTTATTGACCACGCTCTACCAATAGGTTGGCAAAACATTATTAGAAATATGCCGATAAAAGATAAAAAAGTGTGGGTGGCCGCAATGCTTGGTGATGCTTTCGGAATTGGAAGTTCAACTTATGGTAACGAGAAACCAAAAAGGGCTAAGTGGAAGAAAATTTAACCCAACTATTTCTTATTCCCCTTCTTCGCCCGCACCGGCAATTTCTTCTTAGGCGTTTCTTTCTCCCAACGTGCGGCTAATTCCGGCTTATTGGCGTAAAGGTATTTGCGTTGCTTGATTGATTTGAAGGGCATATTATTCTCCAGGTAGCATGTCTCTCCACCCATTTTTATCATAAATTCTAGGTTTTACGGCGTCTTTTCTTTCCCAATGGCCGCAACATTTCATTCCTCCTTCCCGTTCAATAAATGCGTTATACCATTCGGGGGTTTCTCCACCAGGATAATCATGCAACAAACTACAATAAACAACCCACGGTTTTCCAATTACATATTTTACGTTATCACAACATCCACATTGGCGCATTGCCTCATTATATTTAAGACGTGAGAATTTTTTATTCATTTCATCTTGCAAAAGATTAAACAAAAGTTTTTTAATAAACCCCATATTTAATTCCCCCTCGCATACCCTATCTGGCCAATTTCAATATCCACGCCATTTACTTCGTCTCTGATCGATAGTATTTCATTATCTCTAAGCTGGATGACGCTATCGGTTCTGTCCTTCTGAAAGCGTACACCGGAGAATGAACCGTAATATACCAAGCTGCCGACTTTAATATCTTCCTGCACCTTGGGGCCGATGGCTAGCACCGTGCCATAGGTAAGTGTTTGCTTATACTTATCTGGCGTAACCATAATGCCGTGGTATTCTTCTATAATCGGTTGCACATACAGGATGTCGCCACGCGGCTTCACTTTCTCGATCATGTTATTTCTCCCCTTTAAACATTTTAATTATGGTGGTGACGGCGGAACCAATATTTGTTTCATCTAATTTCTCGTCTATATATTTTTGTAAAAACTCATTTCTTTCCTTTAGTTTTTTGTTTTCATCATTGGCGATTGTGGCCCTTTCTGTGGCAATATCAAAAATCTCGTTTATAAATTCAGCAAATTTCCGAATCAAAATATTGCCCCTAAAGTTATTGCCTTCAGGCTCACAGTAAAATACAATTTGTGTTTTGGGTTTTTCCCCCAACTTTTCCGTGAGGGCTGGCAATACGTAATCTTCCCACAGTTTTTGAAATACATCTGGATAATTTTTTATAATGCCCGTCATCTTCTCGATCATTATTTATCTCCCATGTTCCAATTTATTTTCCAATATTGTAATACGCCACTTTAAATCATCAACCTCATCCTTGCGATTGATTGATAATTCTTTAAATATCTCAGAAAATCTATAACCAATAGTTCCAGTTTTATTAAAATATTCATTCGGTGTTTGTGGATATAGTCCTAAATCGTGACATCCACCACCCACACCAACTATCTTTTTTACCCAAAATGTTACGCCAAGTATTGCCGCTAAAAGTTCTTCAAGTTCCTCAACTTTAATATATTTCCCATCAATCCTTTTTTCAAAAAAATTAGCGACAACTTCTTTTACCTTATAAAAATCATCATCTTTCATTCTTTCCCCCTTATTTCTTCTAATTTATCGACTGGTATTAGCGCGTGTAGTTTTGGGACGTACTGGAATATGGTACGGATGGTTTTACTAACCGTCATTTTATTATACGCCGCCAATTCCTCAATCATCTTATAAATCCCATCGTCTATGCGAACGCCGATGTATCGCTTGGTACTCACTTGGACTCCTTGGGAGCATTGTTTTTCAACACATTGATAAACATATCTTTTGAGCGCATTTCCGTACTTGAAAAATTATCATCAATTATTTTAATGTCCAATTTAGATTGGTGGATTCTTCCGAGTTCATACATCTTATCCATTTCGGCATCAACATTAAGTAAATCTTCTGTTATTTTAACTGGTTGTTTCATGGATGGCCAAGGACACAACTCAAAATCAGATATGTTCACAATGATGTGATCTAATTGACAACCGACAGAACAACAATCATATCTCTCGCACTTAATTTCACCTTTGGGGCAATAAAACTCGCTCATTTTCTTTTCCTCCATGTTCCCCTCATCTGTCCTTTGGGTATAACATAATCATTAAGCCATTTAATTATGTCGGTATCTTCATACTCAAAATGCTTTTCTTCGATATAGTATTTAATATATCCACGGTTACGGGCGTAGCGTAGCACCTCAAAATTAACGCCCTTATTGGCGTACTGCCGGAGCAGATCGCGGCTATTTAGTCTCATTTTTATTTATTAATTCTTGTTCAAGAACTGTAATTCGCAATTTTATATCGTTAAGTTGCCGTTTATTATCAGCCCCCATTGTTTGCATTTCGTCTTTAATGTAAGGCTTAATGTCTTCAACTTCGGCATCAATTCTTTTGTTAATTTTTTTAAGTATATCTCCGGCAAGATAATAAAGATATTTATCGAAATCATCTCTACAGTGCTCCCATAAAAAACTCTCTGCCTTAAATTCAGACCTGACCCTATCTACCCTATCAGCCAATTCATCAATAATTTCTTTTCTCATTTCTTCATTCAGTTTTTTTTTCATTTTTATCTCTCCATAATTTTATTGTCAAACAAAAAGAGGGGATGGCGGAGGGAGGTTGGCTCCGCCGATCCCCAGGAGGCAACAATGACCATAACCAGAATTTCTCATTTAAACGCCCGTCATCGAGATTTTAGTATAATACCGGCAACTATACCCATGCCGACATAGAACACGGCTCTCCGCTTAACCTGGAGCGATTTTCGGGCATACCTACCCACAAGCACGGAGTATTTTTCCTCTACCGTGGATTTTAGAGAGATTAACTCACTTATTTCTACATTCTTTTGTTTTACAACAGCATCATAACTTAATGTCAGGTTCCCGATTTGTATAACAAAATCATCGGTGATTGTCTTTAAATTGTTTTCGCATTGAGTAAGTGTAAAACTTAATGCGATCTCACGGTCGGCGCAGGTCTTTAGCGTGGCGATTTCTTTATGGGACTTCGCTAATTCTCCCTGCATCTTCTTAGATTTGGCCGTAACCCTATCTACTTCCAGCCGTGAATTTTCCAGTTTTTCCGCTAATTGAGCGTTAATAGCCGCGTACTTTTCGGCGCGATCCTTCTCTTTCTGCGCGTACTCGGCCTTGGTTTTGAGTTCCAGTTTAATCGCGGCATAGGCATCTGCCATGGCGCTGGAATTGAACGACATATTGAGTAATATGCCGCACAGGATAAACGCCGCGAAATAAATCCAGTATTGCTTAATGAATTTAAACATTTTTATCGCTCAATACTTTTCTGAATGCTTTAAAATAGCAGTCATAGCAAATGGAAAATATTGCGATTCCGTTTCTGTGGTGCGTCACTCCATATTCTTTACCACAAAACTCACACGGTACAACATTTCCGTCTTGAATGTGATCGGTAGGGGGATGATTAAACAACCACTTAATATTTTTAATCCATCGTTTTAATGTGTTCATTATAATTTAAAATCCTCCCAATATTTCTTAGCTTGCCAAATACCATACGCCAAACACGCGGCGAAAAAGCCCATGATTAAGAATGTTTTTTTATGCTTCGCCATCATACCCCCTTATCTTTTTTTTAACCGCATCTATTGCGTCTTTGGATTGAATGTCGTTTGGATTTTTTTCAATATGCCGATTTAGTTTTCTTATTGTGTTTTTGTTAGACCGATCCATTTGTTTCATATATGTATGCTGCTGTTTATGTTTCGCGGCTCGCATCATTTTATGTTGCTTACTCACTTTACCCCCCTTAATAGCGGCGACAGGTCAACACCGTTGTCAACAAACACGGCATATAGCATGGACGTTAGGGCCGTGATCTGATTATGCTCCAACTGTAATTCGCCCTTAAAATTTACACACTCGATAATTTCGTGTAGCAGCGTTTCCATTCTCGCTTCTGGATTCATTTTGGAGGAAAGAGATATTTGCTGCGTTCTAAACCGACAAGCACCAAGATCATCACTATCAATATCCTCAAATAGCTTAACGGAGTAATTGCTGCCGAGAATTTTCACCGCATCCCCCTTGCCCATGTTGGCTTATCAGGAGCATCCCACCACACCGATAAATTATTTTGGGGCCGAGCCATGCCGACATGAAGGAAATTAGATTTAGTATAAACACGCATTTGGAAAAATGTCAGGCCAGAAAAATATATAATCTCAGCGGTTTTCTCAACACCCTGGCCCACTACGTAAAAATCGTAGGCACCGTCCAAGTGATTCTCAAATAAATGCTGGCTCGTTTTAACACCGCCCACGGCCTTATTTAATTTAGGGCATCTGCCGCCTGACGTAACCACAATCGGCAATCGTACATCATCCCTGATATTTTCCAATAGATATTCAGCGGCATAAGTTAATCTGCCGAGATACGGCTCTTTGGAGAACCATTCTCTATTTTCGGTTAGTAGCTCGGGATGGTCTCGCGTGGGGCATAATTCTAAAAATGAAAAATGTTCGCTTATACGGAAATCTTTCATGCTATTTCACCATAAAGGCCGTTGTTTATTACTTGTACCCATGAAGTGATCGGCTTCATGGAGGGCACAACTGCCAAAGCCATAGGGCTGGCACTTTTGCCGTGCATCCACCGGCTTCGTTTTATTGGGATTAACGCTTCCCTTAACGTCAACGGGCCGGGCGTTACTCCGACACTGTGGGCGATAGGCGTGTTTGGAGTGACGCCTCGTTTTATGTCACCTGCGGCATTACCATACTCATCTCTGCCGCTACACCCGCCCCGTATCGCTACTCCGGGTGATCTCTCGCTCCACTGATTAGCGTGTTCCCGATCCACACCGCCGTTGACGTTATTCATCATATCATAATATGTATCTATTCTACGCATTTGTCAACTAAATAATTATTATTTGTACTCATTGGCTAATACTGAAATACTTGCTGCCAAGTACGCGCTCACTATAACCGAAACCGTGAACATCTGGATTGCCGCCATAATATCTAAGTAATGCCCGGCCAATATCACCGCCAGATTGGGTTATGTAACCGCTTAAAATTCTAACGCCTTGCTGCACGTTGTAGTCTATATCCCATAATTTGTAGGGGTTTAGGTTGTGGGCTTTAGCATTTATCTGCATCACCCCATAGGCGCAGGGCTGGCCGTTGACGTAGGACACGGCCATGGGGTCGAAATTTGACTCACGGTGCGCAATTGCAAGTATCAGCCATGGGCCTACATCGGGACGCTGGTACTTCCACGCGGCGCGGGATATAGCATACAAGTTGCGGTCGTTGGTTTCCATGGCACCGGCGAGAAAGCGCAGCTCATCGACCTCGGCGGCAACAGCACGCGCCCGCTGTACCTCGAACATCTGCCCGGCCAGCTCGCGTTTCAGCGTGTCGATCTGCCTGTTGCGCTCGGCCAGCTTGCCCGTCTGCCAATCGCATACCACCGCAAATAGTAGGCACAGGCAGCAGGCGGCTATCAGCAGGGGGCGGGTCATTTGTTAAGATACGGCCCCCACAAAACCGTCCAACTATTACAGATTGGAAATCCACTTGTTGATCCAAGTAATTTACCAACATGATCCTCACAGGAATCAATAAAATTATCTGGATCGTTTCTTGTGTCCTCCATAATTACAAATTCAGCATTTTTTTCACATTGTTTCCCGTTATCTATAAAACAACAGTGTGATTTTTTATTCGTCATAAGTCCTCCTTGGGATGTATGTTTTTAACTTCTTTTGAAAGTTTAGTTATAATAGAATCGTTAACCCCAAATTCCTTTAGTTTTTTATTTGCCGCAATAGCCATTGCCGCAACTCCGGCATAAAATGCCGCCTTACGTTGTAATTTGTTTGAAATATTATTTGGATCAAGCAAATCGAAAATTGATTCATTTTTCATTTCCCCCTCCCTATATACTCCATCACCCTTTTCGCCGCAGGCCACTCGATCAGCCAATGGCGAATCACTTTGGGATCGTAGGTCATTTGATCGCTGCCAGTTGTTTTATTTTTGATTCGATTTTTTTTAATACGTCGGCCTTGGCGGTCCTGGCGGCGTTAATGGAGGCCCTGTAGGCGGCCCAGGAGGCGTCACTGGAGACCCAGGAGGCGGCCCAGGAGACGTCACTGGAGGCCCTGGCGGCGTCACTGGCGGCGTCACGGGCGGCCCAGGAGGCGGCCCAGGAGGCGTCACTGGAGGCCCTGGCGGCGTCACTGGCGGCGTCACGGGCGGCCCAGGAGGCGTTACTGGAGGCCCTGGAGGCGGCCCAGGAGGCGTCACTGCAGGCCCAGGCGGCGTCAGTGGCGGCGTCAGTGGCGGCGGCCCTGGAGGCGGCCGAAGGTTTCCGTAAACACTCTTTAGTCGCATCAATGGCTTTTCGCGGCCGCTTGTCATTCGGATATTCTGTTTCAAATATAGGCAAAACAAGTTCGGCGGCATATATCGCCAATTTCATGGACATCGTTTTTGTCCATTTTTTGCGCGATATAATCATCATGTCTGACCAGGCCGATTTATCGCTATCGGTTGCCGATTCTCCCTTGACCTCTACTCGGCATATCCACCCAGGGGCAACGAAACCCATGGCGTCAAGGATGGTTGGTGATGCGTGGAAACCGTTTTGGCAAGTAGAGATTTCCCCATCCACATGGAACCATTTTTTCATTTTCCATTTGTGGCCGCGTGATTCAAATTTTTCGGGTATTGTTTTCCAAAGTTTCATTCATTCCTCCTTTATCCCATTGCACTTTGGTTTATATTTATAACCGATAGGTGTTGATCTCCACCCAGATTTTAGTTTTGCCTGTAATGATTCGCTTATTTTTTTTCTCGTTTCTTCCGAGTGGTGTCGTGGATGGTTCTTGTGGGCCAATCTCATTTTTAATTTTGTTTCTTCAGACGCCTTTAGGTGGTGATGGCCGTTAATATAAGATATACGCCTTTTTTCTCTATGCTCGGCAGATTGCTTTCCGAGTTTTTTTCCAGTATTTGATATGCTAATTTTTTTCTTTGTTTCCTCACTGTGATGATGCCCACAAAGTCCATCACCCCCCGCCGTGCAGTTATATCCCCTAGGAACCATGCAGTTGAATTTTTTAATATAATATTTTTCCAACTCTATTGCCGATTCATTGAACAGGCATTTATCAATGATTTCCCATTTGAAATTATTCCACCCATATTTTCTCATTGCCCTATAAAGAGGATAGTGACCGCCTTCATGTTCCTTGTGGAGATATAAAAATTTATGCAACCCCTTTCTTTCTGGTAATGTTTTTACTGTTTTACCAATATAAATTTTATTGTTTATCGTATTGGTTATCTTATAAACTATTGCCGCTTTCATTTAGAAATTCCATAGCATTTGCAGAACAGCTCCACGATGGCGGCGGGTTCGGTGGCAACATTTAATAGTTGATATTCGTGCGGCATTCCGTGTCCCTTAAATGCGGCGGCATTAAAATGATCTTTACCGTATTGAGTAACCTGGACTATCCACCCATCACCCTCCACCATGTGCTGCTGGAGGAGCTTGGCATCCTCGATAAAATTTAGATTTATCCAACCACCATTCCTGTAAATCCCGCCACCAGCAGTTCTCCACCCCATCACCCCCGCCACTTTCTCATTAATGCTTTCCATGGTCGGCCTCCTTGGCGCGGCGGTTTTCCACATCATACTTATCATAGATTTTGTATGATTCTTGGAACATACTGTCATGTTGATTTGGTGTTTTAGAACGATTCGCTTGTAAATGTAGGGTTACTCGATAAATGAATGATCGAACATCTTCTGGAAGTTTTAGTTCAGCCATTTTTTCTCCTCCGGCGC
>Ga0172380_10003481_pt1 | contig 21535 bp, 15 predicted proteins | sample Leawe162metaG_FD_119747 | JGI IMG/M metagenome (GOLD analysis project Ga0172380, IMG submission 119747) | Leachate microbial communities from a municipal landfill in Southern Ontario, Canada - Leachate well 162 metaG | ecosystem: Engineered > Solid waste > Landfill > Unclassified | place...
TCCATCGGCGCCATCCAGCGCAACCTGCTGACCCTCGGCGAGCAGGGGGGCGATACCTTCTTCGGCGAGCCGATGCTCGACATCAACGACCTGATGCAGACCGACAACGGCAAGGGCGTCATCAACGTGCTGGCTGCCGACAAGCTGATGTCTTCGCCGCGCCTGTACTCCACCTTCCTGCTCTGGCTGCTGGCCGAACTGTTCGAACAACTGCCGGAAGTCGGCGACGTCGACAAGCCCAAACTCGTCTTCTTCTTCGACGAAGCGCACCTGCTTTTCAACGAGGCACCGCCGGCGCTGCTGGAGAAAATCGAGCAGGTGGTGCGCCTGATCCGCTCCAAGGGCGTCGGCGTTTATTTCGTCTCGCAGAACCCGCTCGACATTCCGGACAAGGTGCTCGGCCAGCTTGGCAACCGCGTCCAGCACGCACTGCGTGCCTTCACGCCGCGCGACCAGAAGGCGGTGAAGACAGCCGCCGAAACGCTGCGCGCCAACCCGGCCTTCAGCGCCGAAACCGCCATCACCGAACTCGGCGTTGGCGAAGCGCTGGTTTCCTTCCTCGACGAAAAGGGCCGGCCGAGTATTGTCGAGCGCGCCTTCGTCCTGCCGCCGGCCTCACGCATCGGGCCGCTGTCGGCGGAGGAGCGGCAGTCGGTGGTCAAGGGGTCGCTGGTTTATGGCGTGTACGAGAAGGCCGAGGATCGTGAGTCGGCCTACGAGAAACTGAGGGCGCGTACCGAAGCGGCCGCCCCGGCGCCGGCTGCCGAGACGGCTGAGGCGCCGGCCAGTGGCGGTGGCTGGATGGAAAGCCTGGGTGGGCTGTTCGGCGGTGGCGCTGCAAGCAGCGGGCGCCCGGCGGCCCGTGGTCACGAATCGGTGGTCGAAGCTGCGGCAAAGAGCGCCGCTCGCGCCATCGGCTCGCAGGTCGGCCGTGAAATCATTCGTGGCGTGCTTGGCTCCATCCTCGGCGGCGGCAAACGTCGGTGACGCGTGCGACACCGGCGCTCAAGGCAGCGCGCAGCTGTTACGGCCACCTGGCCGGCGAGGCCGGCGTCGCGTTGCGTGAACGACTGGAGGTCGCCGGCCTGCTGTGCCGGTTGGGCGACGCGTATCGGCTTACAGATGCTGGCCGGTGCTGGGTGGAAGCGCTGGGTCTTGATGCCGATGATCGCGATGCCGCCAAACATGCACGTTGCTGCCTCGACTGGACCGAAAAATTACCGCATGTTGGCGGCAGGCTCGGGCGTTCCATGCTCGAACGGCTGATTCAATGCGGTGCCGTGGTGGCTGGAGCCAACCGTGTTCTGTTAGTCGTGGATCACGGCGAAATGTGGCGAGCACTGGCCATCTGACGGCGTCGTGAAGCGACACGGGTTTACGGGTGGCTGCTGGCCGCCTGTAAAACCGTTGTAGCTCCCTCTCTCACCCCGGAAAGCTACAATCTTCAATCCTTAAGGAGAGTTTCCACCATGTGTTGTAGCTCCCTCTCTCACCCCGGAAAGCTACAATCGACAACGTCAAGACCCTGCGCCACGTCTATGTTGTAGCTCCCTCTCTCACCCCGGAAAGCTACAATCCGGGCGGTCGGTACCAGCCCCGGCGCATTGGTTGTAGCTCCCTCTCTCACCCCGGAAAGCTACAATCCCATGTTTGACGCACAGTCTCAGCCGCTATGTTGTAGCTCCCTCTCTCACCCCGGAAAGCTACAATCCATGGTAATCCCAACCGCGAGGAAGGCAGCGTTGTAGCTCCCTCTCTCACCCCGGAAAGCTACAATCACACGCCAGCGGCGCCACCGAACGGTTCTAGTTGTAGCTCCCTCTCTCACCCCGGAAAGCTACAATCACTCGGTGGCCTGGCAGAAGGCAGGCGCCAGTTGTAGCTCCCTCTCTCACCCCGGAAAGCTACAATCGGAAACGAGAAGGGCTTGAACATCAGTACCGTTGTAGCTCCCTCTCTCACCCCGGAAAGCTACAATCGGACCGGCGCCCAGCCGTTTTATCAGGTGAGTTGTAGCTCCCTCTCTCACCCCGGAAAGCTACAATCCATCGACCCTGGAATGCTGTCGCTTGACGGGTTGTAGCTCCCTCTCTCACCCCGGAAAGCTACAATCGCCTTCCTCTCGATCTCGTAAGGAGAACAAGTTGTAGCTCCCTCTCTCACCCCGGAAAGCTACAATCGCCACGCCGTCGGCATCGATCACCGTCTGCGTTGTAGCTCCCTCTCTCACCCCGGAAAGCTACAATCCTTTCAGTTCTTCCTTGCGCGAGATACGCCGTTGTAGCTCCCTCTCTCACCCCGGAAAGCTACAATCAGCGCTCTAACTCGGCACTCGAAAAGGACGGTTGTAGCTCCCTCTCTCACCCCGGAAAGCTACAATCTTTACTTCCGCAGCAGCTTGGTCAAAAGTTGTTGTAGCTCCCTCTCTCACCCCGGAAAGCTACAATCAGAAGATCGTCTCTTGCGAATGGTTATTGGGTTGTAGCTCCCTCTCTCACCCCGGAAAGCTACAATCGATAGACAGACAGCGGGTTCCGCACCCGTTGTTGTAGCTCCCTCTCTCACCCCGGAAAGCTACAATCACGTCAGCGTCATGGCGGTCATAAGCAGAGTTGTAGCTCCCTCTCTCACCCCGGAAAGCTACAATCTTGTGCTGTGACTACTATATGCGGGGTAACGTTGTAGCTCCCTCTCTCACCCCGGAAAGCTACAATCTATGTTCGCCCTGTCATGCACGTCGTATCCGTTGTAGCTCCCTCTCTCACCCCGGAAAGCTACAATCGACTGCCGTAGCGAATACCGGCATGTATATGTTGTAGCTCCCTCTCTCACCCCGGAAAGCTACAATCAACTCGGCGCGCGCTGTCGGCCAATCGCGAGTTGTAGCTCCCTCTCTCACCCCGGAAAGCTACAATCGATCTGTACGAGGTTTATGTGCACTGGTGCGTTGTAGCTCCCTCTCTCACCCCGGAAAGCTACAATCGGCCAAAGCCGGTTCTACATAGAAAAGAAAGTTGTAGCTCCCTCTCTCACCCCGGAAAGCTACAATCTGGTCCGCCTGTGATTCCCACCCCGCCTCGGCTGGGTGGGAATTTTTTTGATTTTTTCTGGTTTCAGAAGAGCAGCATTTGCTCTGCTGTAACCTTTTTTTCCTGAAAAAGTGGCAGGCCGACGAGTAGCCGTATTCCTGCAAATTGCTTTTCCGTAATGGTCATGCAGCGAATTGACCCCGCTGGCGGCAGGGCGTCGACGAGGCGTTTGACATGTTTTTCTTGTGCGTCTGCTCCGTTAAGCAGGCGGCCATAGACCGACCACTGGATCATGTCGTAGCCATCGTTGAGCAGAAAGCGACGGAACTGCACATAGGCTCGCTTCTCAGCCTTGGTGACCATGGGCAGATCGAAGAACACGAGCAGTCGCATGAACCGTCGCGTCTCGCTGCCCACTGGTCAGCACTCCAGCCGGTGCGGCTGAAGGCCGATCAATGCGGGGAGTTCGAGATTGCTGTCGTCGATCTCGAATAGTCTGACCAGACTTTCGACCGCGTACTCGACGGCGGAAAGCGCCGACATGCGGCCTTCTGGCATGCCGACATCTACGTTGAGCAGTGCCACCAGTGCCGCCTTGTCGGTTGGCTTCAGTTCATCTTCGTCGAAAGGCAGGTTTTTAAATACGTGCAGATCGACCAGCGGCCTGAAGGGTTCGATCAGGTCGTCGGCAAGGTTGAAAGCATTCTGTTCGCTGTCGTGGAATAGACCGATGGTCGGATGTAGTCCGTGCGCCACGAGTCCGCGCGCGATGGCACCACGCAACACCGCATAGCCGTAATCGAGCGCGGCGTTGGCCCAGCGCTCTTCGGCGCGATGAAAGCCGGGGCCGAAGAGCTGCACGAAATAGAAGGCAGCGGCTTGGCCCTCAAGGTTTTCTACATCGCCGGAACGCACACGGCGGGCGTAGGATTCCATTCGCTGGCCACCGTCGCGCCCGGCAAGCTGCAGGCATTGCGCCTGATTCTCGATCTTTTTGCGCACGATGTTGGCCCAGGCCTGTTTGGCGAGTGGGCGGGCAATGTCGAGTTGTAGCCGCAGCAGGCGCGTGGTGCGCGAATGCGGCAGAAACGGCAGAAAAACGCCGCTCGGCTGATGGTTGGCGCCAGTGGCGTAGAGGCCGATGCCGTATTCGGCGCAGGCCGACAATACTGGGTGCGAAAGGTTGATTTCTCGGTGGTTGAGAACGATGACGGCGATGTCTTCGAAGGGTACGAATGCGGTTTCTTCCTGCTCGATGGCTAGGGAGAAATGCTCCCGCCGCAGCTTGGCCGGGCGGGAAATCATGATGCTACGCCAGCCCACGACGCGGCTCCGGTGGCGCGGGGTAGATGTTGCCGAGGACGTCGACGTGGAATTTTTCGAGAGCGAGAGCTGTTTTGACGCCAATACTCTGAATCATTCCGTCCTTGCCAACGAGCGTATTTCTGTCGTGTGCCCATAGATTGACTGCCGCTGTGGAGCGATTGCAACTCCCGTAGTAACCAAGGTGTGTTTCATTCCGAAGCGTTACTTTTACCAAATCATTCGGATAAAGCGAAAAACGGAATTCGAAACCAATATCTATCGGCGTCCACCCATCTTCATCCTTGAACGCCACAATCGCTCGTTCCGGCAACTCCTTCGCTACGCTGTGGTGCACATAAACCGGCACCAGATGAAACTTGCCGGCCTTGGCAAATACATCGACCCGCAACATGCTGTCATTCTTGGCGATGCCGCCCCGCACCGAAATGCCGGAGAGTTTGTCGATGACCATCGTCACGGTGCGCACGACTGGCCCGGTCGGGTTGCCGTCACGGTCTGGCTTGTGTAGCGGGTTGTCGGCCGGGAACGCCTTGTCGCCCTTGCCGCCGTGTGCTTCGAGACGGGCGCGGATGGCGGCGTAGAGTTTTTCGTTGCGGTGCGGGTCGATCAGTTGGTCGAGGTCTTTCAGTGTCAGGCTCGAAAGCGCCACCTTCTGGGTGACGCCGCCTTTCTGTTTGAGCCTCTCCGGTTGGGCATAGATGGTGTCCTTGTGCGCGGCGCCACTGTTGCGCCGTTGCGGTGCGCGGGAAACGAAGAGCGGTCGCAGCGTTTCGAGTACTTCGGCCGGATAGGTGCCGAGGTTGGCGATGGTCTCACGCAGCAGGGCCGGGTCGTCGATCTTCAGCCGTGCCTCCAGTTCGTGGCGGAAATTCGGCCATGGATCGGGGAAGTGCTGGTGCAACTGGTGGTACATCGCCGGGTTGCAGATTTCACCGGTGGCAGGGTCGACAAATCCTTCGCGAACCTTCTCCAGTTCCTTGTTCCGAGCGTAGTTGGCCAGGCGCTGCTCCATGCTGTGGCTGCAGGCAGCCACCACCGCAGCATCCAATGCGTGATGCCGATCACTGTCACTGCGCACCTTGAGCAGCCCCCAGCGTGCGCGCAGGAAGGCGGTCAACTGCCCGCTGACAACGACGCAGCGTTTGACCTCACTGCCCTCAGCGAGTGCAAGATGCTGCTCGACGTAGTTCTTGAAGAAGCGGCAGATGTAGCGGGTGTCGTTGAGGTTGCGTTCGCGGAACTCGCCGGCTTCCTTTTCGCCGTAATCCTTACGCAGAAGGCGGCTGCGCTTGGCCAGCCGGTAGGTCTTGTTGGTCTCGACAAAAGTCTTGAATGCCAGCCAGCGCGGGCTGTCATTCTTGCCATCCAGATACTCGTACGGCGTGCGATTGCCTTTGTCGCGATTCTCTTTGGCAAGTACCAGCGCCTTGTTGTTCTTGCTGTCGTCAAAGCTGCGTGAGTAGGGCAGGGCATGGTCGACCTCGACATAGCCGGGTTCGAGCAGGCGATTGAGATCAATGGCCTCGATGGAGTACGCGCATTTTCCCTGCTGTTCGCGATAGAGCCGCCATTTCTCGAATTCGACGCCCTTGGGCGCTTGCCCGAAGTGTTCGATGAATAGTGCTTTGTCCTTGTCGTTGCGATCCCGGTATTCCTTCTGCTCTTTTTCGATGTTTCGCCGTTCGTCGAGCGGCCGTGAAAGATCGCGCGCCATTTCGATGTGCACGGCTTGTGGCGCGCCGTATTTGCGGACGATGGCATTGACCACCTTGCGAGCCTGATTCAGAGAGCGCAGTACGACCGGGTTTCGCGGCACGTCGAGGTCTTCGCTGAACACCATGCGACCATCCTTGTCGCGTTCGGCATAAAGTGGCGGCAGATATTTCAGCTTGCCGTTTTCAGCAGGAGGCCTCTGGCTGTGGTGGCCGTATTCGGGTATCGCAGCGACGGCTTCGTCGTAGCGCAGGCCGCTGTCCATGAGCGGCACGATCCGGCGCAAGGCCTTGAGCGAAAGTGCGTGAAACTTGTCGAAGCTTTCTTCCGACAGTGCTTGGACTGCGGCGTTGCCGCCCGGCAAATCAAGGGCGTGCAATTCGCGCTCGACCTCTGTGCCGTCCTTGAAAACGCTGAGTACCCAGGCAATGTCGTCGAGCATTTTCGGTTCCCCGCTCATCGCGGCGCCGGCCATGCCTTGCCATTCAGTTTCGAGTCCGGCTTTCTTGAATGCTGTCCGCAGTGTTTGCCAGGCGTCGAGTTTTACCAGCGTGCCGGCTTCCGGGTCCTTGGCTTTGCCGTTCTCGATCTGTATAGCGCTGGGGTAGGCCAGTCCAGCAAAGCGGAAGGTTTCCGGCAGTCGACCAGCTTTTATCAGGGCTGCGCGAAGTTGCTTGTAGGTGAAGGCGCTGGCTTGCTGGTAGGGCAGCGGCAGAGCGAGTTGCCGCTCCTGCTCGTTGAGCGGCCGAGTGACGCCATCGACGACGATGCGCAGGTTGTTGAGCCGTGTCAGCCAGACGTGGCGCTCGGCGGTAAAGCTCGCTTTGGGGGCGCGGTACTCGGATTTTTCGAAGGTGCAGTGGCCGAGCATCTTGAGCAGATCGGCTCCCGCCAGCGCCGGTTTCTGCGCCCAGAACAAACCGCTTTTACGATCACCGTTACCGAGAATTTCGTTTTCCAGTCCGACGCCGGCATGCGGGTTGCCGAAGGCACGCTGCTGCTCGAAGAGCAAGGCCAGTTCCTCGCCGAGGGCGGCGCGTGACAGCGCCTTGCCGTAATCACCGGCCTTGTTGCGCTGTGCATCGGGGAATTCGGCAAGCACCATTTCGGCAACGCTGCGATAGTTCTTCTCGGCCATCAATTTTTTGGTGCCGGCCAGCCCTTTCTTGACCTTGCCACCTTCGCCCGCCTTGTCGCCTTCGGCACATTTTTCCTCGGCGCGGCTGATCCAGTGAAAGCCCCGGTGCTTGCTCAGGTGGTAAATGACGCGCGCCCATTCCTCGGCATTCAGCATGCGGTCGAGCGCTTCGACTCTGAGTTTCCAGAGTGACGGCAGGAAAGGATGTTGTGGCTGGAATAATTGTGTTTCCCGGATGACGCCATGGCGCTTCAGCGTGCGTGCCAGTTTGGTTAGTCGCCATGCGCGTCGGCGCAACCGCCGACGCATCAGCCGTGCATCGCGGCGCACCTTGTTGAGCGATTCGCCTTCCTTAGCGGTCTCTGCCTTGTCGAAGGCGCGAACGCCAAGATCGATGATGCGGGTTTGGCCGAGCAGGCACCAGCCGACCGAGGCGATGCCGATGTCGAGTCCGAGCGAATAGGTGGGGGTTTCCATTTGCCTGACGCCATCCAAAAGGAATAGAATAACGTCATTGTAGCTTTCCGGGGTGAGAGCCGTTGCTGCAATAAGGTGTCACCTTCGGGTGACGACCGAATCCAGGCCCGGCGGGTTAAACCGTCGGGCCTTCTCTTTTTCGGGATTGGTTGTTCGCCAGCATCTCGGCCCGCCTCGGCAGCGCCAGCGCTTTGGCGAGGTGGCGATTGGTCTGCGCTTTGGCTGCCCGCAGAAAACGCGGCTACGGCCTTTTCAGGCCTTCTTCAAAAAGCAGGCCTTGAGCATGAAGTTGCCAGCGTCCATCTTGCAGTCGACTTCGTGGTCGCCATCGCCGACCAGGCGGATGCTCTTTACCTTCGAGCCCTGCTTCAACACGGTCGACGAGCCTTTGACCTTCAGGTCCTTGATCAGCACCACCGCATCGCCGTCCTGCAGCACTGTGCCGTTTGAGTCACGGACGATGCGCGCGTCGTCATTGGCGCTCGCTGCGTTTTCGGAGGCGGGCCACTCGAAGCCGCAGTCGGCGCAGACGAAGTTGGCACCATCCGGGTAGGTGTTTTCCAGGGTGCATTGCGGACAGGGCGGGGTGGCGGACATGGCGGACTCCAGAGGGCGGAAGGTTTTTTGGCTGTGCAGTATATCAGCCAGCTCCGCAGCCAGCCCCGGCCGGTTTGGCCGCAGGGTGCGCATGGAGCAAGGTCAAAATGCAGGCACCTGCTATCATGGCGCAGTTAACGATCAACACTTCCTCCGGCTTTTGCCGTGACTCAAAGGTAATTTCATGGCAAAACCAAACTATCAGTTCGAAAAACGTCAGCGCGACCTGGCCAAAAAGGCCAAGCAGGAAGAAAAGCGCCGGCAAAAGCTTGCCGGCAAGGCCGATACGGCCGAGGACGGGTCTGACAACGCCTCGGTAGCCGAGGCCAACGAAGCGGAAGCCCCGACCGACAGCGACGCAGCGCCGACCGCTTGATGCGATAGCCGTACTACCGGCCACCACGAGCGTGGCCGTCTTTTTTTGTTTTTCGCCGCAGTCTTTACCCATCGACTTGTCCAGGTTTCTGAAATCCAGTTCGGCGCCCCGCCGGCAGCAACCCAGGCGACCCCCTGAAGAGTTTCACCCATGATTACCCTCAAGAATGTCGTCCTCCGTCGCGGCGCCAAGGTGCTGCTCGACAGCGCCTCCGTGACCCTCAACCCCGGTGAAAAGGTTGGCCTCGTCGGCCGCAACGGCGCCGGCAAGTCGACGCTGTTCGGCTTGCTCAACGGCACGCTGCACGAGGACGGCGGCGATTATTCGATCCCGACACAGTGGCGCATGGCGCAGGTCGCCCAGGACATGCCGGAGACCGAGCAGAGCGCCACCGACTTCGTCATCGAAGGTGACATCACGCTGCTCGCCGCGCAGAACGAAGTGGCCGCAGCCGAAGCCAGCGACGACGGCATGCGCATGGCCGAGGCCTACATGGCGCTGCACGATGCCGGCGCACACGACGCCGAGGCCCGCGCCCAGGCGCTGATCCTTGGCCTTGGTTTCAAAGTCGCCGAATTGCGCCAGCCGGTGAACAGCTTCTCCGGTGGCTGGCGCATGCGTCTGCAACTGGCGCGTGCCCTGATGTGCCCGTCCGATCTGCTGCTGCTCGACGAACCCACCAACCACCTCGATCTCGATGCGCTGGTCTGGCTCGAAGCCTGGCTCAAGCGCTACGCCGGCACGCTGATCGTGATCAGCCACGACCGCGAGTTTCTCGATTCGATTACCTCGGTCACGCTGCATATCGATAACGCCAAGCTGGTGCGCTACGGCGGCAACTACAGCCGCTTCGAAGACATGCGCGCCGAGCAGATGCTGTTGCAGCAGTCGGCGATGGCCCGCCAGCAGGACAAGATCGCCCACCTGCAGTCCTTCATCAACCGCTTCAAGGCCAAGGCCAGCAAGGCCAAGCAGGCACAGAGCCGGGTCAAGGCGCTGGAGCGCATGGAGAAGATCGCGCCGGTGCTGGCCGATGCCGAGTTCAGCTTCGAATTCCAGGAGCCGATCAACCTGCCCAACCCGATGCTGTCGATGGTCGATACCGCCATCGGTTACCCGCCACCGGAAGGAGCGGCCGATGGTTCCGGCGCCACCGTCATCGTGCGCAACATCAACCGCTCGGTGCAGGCCGGCCAGCGCATCGGCATCCTTGGCGCCAACGGCCAGGGCAAGTCGACGCTGGTGAAGACCATCGCCCGTGCGCTGACCCCGATCAGCGGCGAAGTCACCGAAGGCAAAGGCCTGAACATCGGCTACTTCGCCCAGCAGGAACTCGACGTGCTGCGCCCGCGTGACACGCCGCTCGAACACATGACCCGCCTGGCCAAGGAAACCATCGCCGCCGGCCGCAGCGGCAAGGTGGCCGGGCGCGAGCAGGACCTGCGCACCTTCCTCGGCACCTTCAACTTCAGCGGCGACATGGTCAAGCAGCCGGTCGGCACCATGAGCGGCGGCGAAAAGGCGCGGCTGGTGCTGTGCATGATCGTCTGGCAGCGCCCCAATCTGCTGCTGCTTGATGAACCGACCAACCACCTCGACCTCGCCACCCGCGAGGCGCTCGGTGTGGCGCTCAACGAGTTCGAAGGCACGGTCATGCTGGTCAGCCACGACCGCGCGCTGTTGCGCTCGGTCTGCGACGAATTCTGGCTGGTCTCGCGCGGCGGCATCGCCCCGTTCGAGGGCGATCTGGAGGACTACCAGCGCTATCTGCTGGATGAGGCCAAGCGGCTACGGGAAGAGGCGGCACTCTAGGCGCCTTAACCAGAGAACCGCAGTTGCAACCGCCTTCGACCCAGAGGGCGCAGAGACACAAAGGGCACAGAGCGAAAACCGACATCTCCTTGAGGGAGAATCGCGGATTCATGATGCCCCGCTGCGTTCGCCGGAATCCGACCGAAGGAAGTGCAAAGCCAGAAAATTCAACGAACTGGACGCCCCGCAGGAAGTCCCCCTGGGGGACACCGGCTTCCGCCGGTGTGACGGGCTTAATCAGCGTTTTCTTAATAACAAATAACGATAAGCGGCAGACAAAAAATTATTTTTTGCTTCTACTGTGCCGCGCTAGACTCGTGCGTTGCAAAAAAAACCATGTTGCTGCTCTACCGACGGGAAGGAGACCCCATGAAGCGTTTTATTACTGCTGCATCCTTGGCTGCGCTGGTGCTGGCGGCTGGCCCGGTGGCTGCCGATGACCCCAATCTGGCGCGTAATCTGGCCGCCAATTGCGCCAACTGCCATGGCACCAACGGCAAGGCCGTGGCCGGCGCCGGCATGGCAACACTGGCCGGTCAGCCCAAGGAAGGGCTTATCCAGCGCATGAACGAGTTTCGCTCGGGCGCGCGCCCGGCGACCGTGATGCACCAGATCGCCAAGGCTTACACCGACGCGCAGATTGACCTCGTTGCCGGCTATCTGGCCGCGCAGAAATAAGGGGATGACCATGTTCAATCGTCGCGATTTCCTCAAGACAGCCGGGGCGACCGGCCTTTCGGCAAGTGTTGCCACCCTCGCCGGCTGTGCCGCTGGTGGCAGCAAGGCTACGGGCCACGTGGTTGTGGTCGGTGGCGGTTACGGCGGGGCCACTGCCGCCAAGTATCTGCGCATGTGGAGCAACGGCAGCGTGCAGGTGACGCTGATCGAGCGCAATACCGAATTTACCTCGTGCCCGATCTCCAACCTCGTCATCGCCGGCGAGAAAACGCTGGCCGACATCACGGTCAGCTACGAGGGCTTGAAAAAATGGGGTGTGCGCGTGATCCACGACGACGTTGTCGGGATCGACACCGCCAAGCGCAGCATCCGCCTCGCCAAACAGGGCGAACTGACTTACGACCGTGCCGTGCTTTCGCCGGGCATCGAGTTCCTCTGGGACCAGGTGCCGGGGCTGAAGAGCGCCGAGGCGCAGGCCAAGATCCTGCATGCGTGGAAAGCCGGCCCGCAGACCGTGGCCTTGCGCAAGCAGCTTGAGGACATGAAGGACGGCGGCGTCTATGCCCTGTCGATTCCCAAGGCGCCGTACCGTTGCCCGCCGGGGCCGTACGAGCGGGCCTCGATGATTGCGCACTATTTCAAGGCGAAGAAGCCGAAGTCGAAGGTACTGGTGCTTGATGCCAACGCGGACATTACCTCGAAGAAAGGCTTGTTCGTCAAAGCCTGGGACGATCTCTACAAAGGCATCATCGAGTACCGCCCGAACAGCGAACTGCGCGATGTCGACGTCGCCAGCCGCACGGCGATTCTCGAATTCGACAAGGTCAAGGCCGATGTGCTGAACGTGGTGCCGCCGCACCGCGCCGGCAGTGTCGTCACCCAGTCGGGCGCCAAGCTGGCCAACAACCGCTGGGCCGAAGTCGACTGGCTGTCGCTGGAGTCGGTCAACGTCAAGGGGATTCACATCCTCGGCGACTCAACCCTCTCGGCGCCGCTGATGCCGAAATCGGGTTTCATGGCCAACCAGCACGGCAAGGTCGCTGCGGCCGCCATCCTCAACCTGCTGGCCGGCGAGGCGCCCAGCCTTGAGCCGATGATGACCAACACCTGCTACAGCTTTGTTGATGCGAAGCATGTCATCCACGTGGCATCGGTGCACCGCTACGACGCCGAGAAAAAGACCATGGTTACCGTGCCCGGCTCGGGCGGTGTCTCGGCCGAGCGCAGCGCGCTGGAAGCTTCCTACGCGGTGGGCTGGGCGAAGAACATCTGGGCCGACATGCTGACCTGAGCTTCTGTTTGATTGCTATAGCAACAAGGGCCGGTGGAGTGATTCACCGGCCCTTTTGTTTGAGGCATCGGGCGGCTGCCGGCGGTACCTCAGCCTGAGGTCGATGCGGTCGCGGCGCGTGCCCGTTGCTTCGCGGCAATGTAGTCGGCGTGGCCGACATGCAGGAGATCGGCAATCTTCCGCATCAGGTGTGTTTCGTGGGCGTCGAGGTGGCCGTCGGCCATGGCGACCTGCCACAGATTTTCGATGATCTGCACTTTCTGTCCGGCATCGCAGGTCTTGTTGATCAGCGAGGTGAACTGGAAATAGCCGCTGGCCTGGCGCGCTTCTTCGGCGGCCAGCTGCACGAGGGTTTCCAGCTGCTCCGCATCAAGTCCAAAACGCTGTTGCAGGCTGGCCGTGATGGTTTCCCGCTCGCTCTCGGCAAGGTGGTTGTCCATGCGCATCATCTCCAGCAGAAGTGCTGCCGTAGCGATCTGCAAGGCCTGCGCGCTGCCGTGTTGCTGCTCGCGGGTGCCGGGCTCGATGAACTGGGTGAAAAATTTCCGGATACCGGGAATCATGGTTTCTCCTGCAATGGCTGTCGCTGAAGCGGGCGGTCTGCTGCCTCAGAAAGTGGACGAGATCTGGGCGGTGATCTGGTTGCGCTTGTATTCGTAGAGGCTCAGGTTCGAGTCGTTGTCGCTGTAGCTATAGCCGAGGGCGACGGAGATGCCGGACTTGCCGAATTCCTTGGCCAGATTTGCGGTCAGCGTATAGAGCGTGTCCCGGCGCCGCGAATCGAAGGCGGCTTCCTGCGCGGCGTAGCGGGTGCGTGTCACGCCGGGGGCAAGGTAGAAGGAGAATCCGGCGGGCAGGCTGGCATGGAAGGCGAGGCTGACGCCGTTGCTGTGGTTGTCGAGAAAATCCAAGCGGGTCTTTTCTTCGCCGTGGCGATACGTTGCCTGCAGAAAGGCGTTCTGTCCGAGGTAATAGCGCGCGCCGGTGCTGGCCGACCAGAGCGTGCCGTCGCGAACCCCGTCGCTGACGTGATAGTCCTTCGCCTGCCCGGTCATCGCGGCGTTAATGAAGAGCCTGTCGGTCACCGGCAGCAGCACCTGCGGCGCGATGCCGACGGCGGTCGAGAAGCGGCTCTGGCCGATCAGGATATTCTCGAAGAGCAGCGGCAGCGAGAAGATGTTCCCGCCCAGCCGCCAGGTCGGCCCGCTGCTGATCGAGAAGATGTCGGCATTGAACTCGTCGAGTGTCGTGTAATCGGTGCGGCTGTACTGGAGATCTGTCTGCAGGGCGAGCGAGCCGTCGAGTGGCAGCTGGTGGCTGGCGCCGAGACTGAAGGTATAGCCGGAATCGCTGCGTTTCAGGGCCTCGCGCGAGAGCAGGAAAGGCAGGCCGAACATCAGCACCGAGCCATTCGTCGGGCCGGCGCTGACGTTGCTGTCGTAGAGATAGCCGCCGCTCAGGCGGAGGCTCCAGCGCTTCTCCGACGGCATCGATTCGATGAAGGCCCGGATGTTGTCGCCGACTGCGTGTGGCGGGTTCGCCGCCAGCACGGTATGGAATTCGTTCCGCGCCTTCTCCGCCTCACCGAGGGCGGCATAGGCCCGGCCGAGCTCCAGGCGCACCCGTGGCAGGTTCGGATTGCGGGCGAGGATGGCCTGGAACAGCGTCACCGCCTCGGCTGGCCGCTGCGACAACAGGGCGGCTTGCCCGAGCAGGAAGGTGGTGTCGATATCACCTTCGTCGCCGGCATGAAGCGGCTGGAGCAAACGGTAGGCCGCATCCGGGCGGTTCTGTTCAAGCAGGCGGACGGCTTCGCTGCGGATCGCGGCTGCGCTTGCCGGTGCGCTTTCCGTAGCGCTGGGCGTGATGCTTTCCGGGGCCGCCAGCGCCGGGCTGGCGAGGAGGCTGGCGAGCAGCAGGCCGCCGAGGAAATGGGAGGGTGGTGTATGCGCCATCGTCGGCCGCCTTGCTACTGCTTGTCGCCGACGAAGACGCCGGAGGCCTGATTGCCGCCGCCACTGAGTGACCAGCTGCCGCCGACGTGGTTGGCGGCCGGGCCGAAGAAGCTGGCGTTCACCGTGCCATTCATGCCGTTGGCAGCATTGAGGGTGCCGCTGATCTGGTTCGTGCCGGCACCCCAGGTGGCGTTGACGGTGGCACTGGTCCAGGCGGTGCCGTTGGCTCGCTTCATGTTGTCGAAACTGCCGGAGAGGCCACGGTTGTCGAACAGGACGGTCAGCGCGGAAGTGCCGGTGACGGTGGTCACCGCGCCGCCCTCGTTAAGCTTGCCGACGACCTGCCCGTTGTAGTTGGCCGTTCCCGTTGTCGGGATCGCCACCGCCGGCGTCAGGCTGCCGGCGATCCAGTGGGAGTTCTGGTAAACGGGCCGCTCCGGTGTCGCCTCACTCCCCCAGAGCCCCCAGGAAAGGTAACTGTAGGTGCCCAGCGGTTTTTCGTAGGCGAGGGTTTCCTGGCGCCGCATCTCGGCGGCGATCTGCCCGGCAGTCGCTGCTGTTCTCAAGTCGAGCGCGGCCGCGTTGAGCAAGGCGTCGATCTGCCGCAGCAGCGCCAGCAGCTGCGCCCGCTCTGTCGCACTCTGGCTGCTGCCGAGCAGCTCGGAGAGGCGCGCCTTCAGTTCGTCGAGATTCGATAGCGTGCTCTGCAGCCGCTCCATGGCCTCCGCGTACCACGCCTCATTGAGATGGCCGATGGGGGCGAGGGTCATCTGTGTGGAGAGGGCGCTGCGTTCTTCGGCAAGGTTGCCGAGCTGCGCCGCGACGTTGCGGATTTCCTCGGCGCGTGTCGTGGGTGAGGGGGGAGATTTGAAGAGATCGGGCCGGGCCATTTTGCCCGTCTCCGCCTGGTAGCCTTGCAGCTGGGTCTGTGCCGCAGTCACCTGGCGCAGGTAGCCGGAGAGCAGCGACTGCGTTGCCGCATCCGTGGCCGTGCCCAGTGCCTGCTCCACACGCAGGCGGAGGGCGGCGAGCAAGGTTGTATCGACGGCAAGCCCCGCCAGCTCCTGCTCGCTGCGCCTGCTGAACTGGTGGGCATCGTCGGTCTCGACCCCGTCGCGCGAAAGCAGTGAGCGGAATTGTGTTGTGACCTCGCCGAAACTTTCCCGTCGCTCATTCTGCACGGCGTGCAGCAGTTCGGCGATGTCGCCGATGCCGATCTCGCTGGCAAGCCGTACCAGCGACTGCGCCTGTTCCTCGGGCGGGGCCGTTGCCCCTTCGCGCAGCAACAGCGCCGCCAGATGGCGCAGGGCCGGCAGCCGTGCCTCGGCGCCGCTGTCGCCAGTGGGCGAGACGACGATGCCGGTCGACCAGGCCGGCGTGGGCGCGGCAATCGCGACGAGAAGTAACAGTGGGAGCAGCAGGAGGCGACGGATCATTGCCGGAGGTGAGAAATGCATGGGTGCGTTGGCGATCGCTGGATTGTACAGATTGTCACCCCCGAGGGCGGAGCCCTGCGCAGCTGTGGGCGTGGTGGCCCCCGTCAGTTGCTGGCGGCGGGGTTTCCCAGTTGTTCCACCAGCGCCGCAGCAAAACCCGAGAGCGCCGCCCGCTTCCGGACACAGACCTGCAGGTCGCGCTGCGCCCATCCTTCGTCGAGTTCGACAATGGTCGGCGGTGCATGCAGGCCGCTGCTGCTGACGGCGCTCCGTGGCACCAGCCCGAGCCCGACGCCGGCGCCGACCATGCGGCAGACGGCCTCGAAGCTGCGCACCTGGATGCGCACGTTGAGGTGGCGGCCGAGCGCGGCGGCGGCGTTCATGGTGAAGGTGTGGATCGCCGAACCGGCGTGCAGCATCACGAAGGGGGAGTCGAGCACATCGGCGAAGCGGGTACTCGCCTTCGCTGCCAGCGGGTGGGTGGCCGGGGTGATCAGCACCAGACGGTCGGCGCGGTAAGGGGTCAGCTCGACTTCGGCACCTTCGACCGTCTCGGCGACAACGCCGATTTCCACCTCGCCGCGCGCCACCGCCATGACAATCTCCGGGCTGGTGTGCTCTTCGAGCGTAACGCTGACCTGGGGATGGGCGCGCAGGAATTCGGCGAGATCGTCGGGTAGAAAGCTGTGCGTGGCGTGGGTGTTGGCCCACAGCGAAACATGGCCGCGCACACCTTCGGCGTAGGGGGCGAGGTCGGCGTGCATCTGTTCGAGTTGGGCGAACACCTGCCGGGCGTGGCGCAAGAGCGCTTCGCCGGCACGGGTCAGCGTCACGCCGCGTGCCTGCCGCTTGAGCAACGGCGTGCCGATGGCTTCTTCAAGCTGGCGCATGCGGTGGCTGGCCGAGGAGGGGGCCAGGTGCGCGCGCTCGGCGCCGCGTGTCAGGTTCTGCGCCTCGGCAATGGCGACGAAAAGGCGGAGGTCAGTGAGGTCGTATTGCATTAGCGTTCGTATTCAACGAATTGTGTGCTGCGATAATACCAATTGTTTTTGAGCGCGTGTCTTGCCACTATTGGGTTTCTGGCAAATGGCTGTTTTTCGCTGTTTACGCATATTTCGTATAAACCGCACGCTACTTCACGGGACACAACTGGCTCATGCCCTGGAAACACTGGTCTGCCGAACGACTCGGCATCGCCCTGGCGGTGCTGGCAGCCTTCGGTTTTTCGTTCAAGGCAATCTTCGTCAAGCTGGCTTATGCGGCGGCGCCGGTCGATGCGGTGACGCTGCTTTCCTTGCGCATGGTCTTCGCGCTGCCGGTTTTCCTGTGGATCGGCTTTGCCGCCAGCCGCGCGGCGCCGCCGCTGACGCGGCGCGACTGGGGCATGCTGATCGTGCTCGGCCTGCTCGGCTACTACGCGTCAAGCATGCTCGATTTCCTCGGCCTGCAATACATCTCGGCTGGCCTCGAACGCCTGATTCTGTTCACCTACCCGACGCTGACCGTGCTCATCGGTGTGCTGTTCATGGGCAAGGCGCTGGAGAAGCGGCAAGTCGGCGCGCTGCTGCTCTCCTACGCCGGCATCGGCCTGGCCTTCGCGCACGACCTGCAGATCGCCAGCGACACGCGCACGGTGCTGATCGGTGCCGGTTTCGTTTTCGGGTCAGCGCTCACTTATGCGCTGTACAGCGCTGGCGCCGAACCGGCCATCCGGCGGCTGGGCTCGGCCCGCTTTGCCGCACTGGCCATGCTGGTGTCGACGGCGGCGACGCAGATCCACTTCTTCATCGCCCAGCCGCTCTCCGCCCTGGTGCAACCGCTGCCGGTGTACGCCTACGGCGCGGCAATGGCGCTCTTCTCCACCGTGCTGCCGGTGCTCTGGCAATCGGCCGCAATCCGCCGCATCGGCTCGGCACGAGCAGTGCTGATCGGCACGCTGGGGCCGGTGCTGACCATCTTCTTCGGCTGGTGGCTGCTGGCGGAGCCGATCTCGGCAGCACAGCTGGTGGGTGCCGGGCTGGTGCTGGCGGGAGTGATGCTGGTCAGCCGGAAGTGAGTGGCGGGTTGCCGGACAGTGCTCTTGAGGGTGGCAGCGGAATGGTCGCTTTCATGTTGCGCACCTGCGTAGTAACGACCCTAGGCTGTGCGCATCGGCTTACGCATCGTCATCGCCTTGCTTGTCGCCAGACTTGATCTGTCTCAGCAGCCGGTCGAAATCGCTCTCGAACAACCTGTCCTGCACGATGCGGTATTTTTCGAACTCGCTTTCCGCGTGGGCTTTGGCAATTTCCGCCGACACTTTGCCAGCATCCTGCAAAACGTCTCGGTCCCAGAGTTTCAGGAAGCCGCTCAAGCGCTCTTCCCAATCCTGCATGGTCATCGGGATTTTGCGCATAGCCTGCAGTTCGGCCATGTCCAGATAGGCCGATACGATCCGCTGTAGCTGCGCAAGCTCGAAATCCGAGAGGTAGTTCTTGGCGACGGTCACGTCGTATTTGTGGATCTTGCCCTGGGGCGCACCTTCCCAATGGGTTAGACCCATGTTGTCTTTCTGGTGATCCGCACGGTCTACGATCACCTCAGCCGCGGTCTGTCCGTGGATGGCGTAGTGCAGCTTGTTCTGCACGGCGGCAAAGAAGCGCTTGGTCGCCGTGGCGGACGCGTCGTAATCCAGCGCCGTGGTGTAGATGTCGGTGATCTTCTGGTAGAACTTGCGTTCGGAGAGCCGGATTTCCCGGATTTTTTCCAGTTGCCGCTCGAAAAAATCTTCGGTCAGCACGCTGCCGCCGCTCTTCAGGCGCTCCACATCCATGACCCAGCCCTGAACCGTGTAGTCCTTGACGATCTGGTTGGCCCACTTGCGGAACTGCACCGCGCGTTCGTTCTCGATCTTGAAGCCGACGGCAATGATGGCTTGCAGGCTGTAGTGTTCGACCTTGCGCTGAACCTCGCGGTCACCTTCAGTCTGAACCATTAAGTACGGCTTAACAGTTGCCTCGCGCTCCAGCTCGTTGTCGGCATAGATGCGTTTCAAATGCTGGCTGATGGCCGGCACCGACACATCGTAGAGCGTGGCCATCATCTTCTGCGTGAGCCAGAGGTTTTCATCCTCGTAGCGCATTTCCACACTGGCATTGCCATTGCCTGTCGCCGCGACAAAGGTCAGGTACTCGGCCGCCGAAGAACGGATGATGGAGACCTCGGTTTTCTTCGGAGCCTGCGGAAGCTTTTTCTTGGTCATTTACGTCACCGTGACCTGGCCGTTCATCAGTAGGGGGAGGAGCCAGTCGCGGAGTTGGGCGAGCTGCTGGTTTTGTCGAAGATTGTTCTGGATTTGCAAGAAAAAAGGTGCCGCCTTGCTGCTGTAAGCACTTAAAGCTGTATCGTCAGGAATCACCAGAAGAGATTCATCCAGCGCCCCTTTATTGATGTGCGGCTGTTGCGCCCCTGTACGAAGAGCCATTAGCCTTGGTATTTCCCGAACAATGTATGGATAGATAAAGTAGTGCTTGAGTTTTTCAGTCTCGACAATGCCAACGACTGATTGATTCGTCGCAGCGTCAATTCCCAGTATTGAGGCTCTAAGGTGACGAACGATTGAAAGAATCACCGTGCCTCGGGGCAGCAGCTTGGCTGGTGAATTTTGCAAACCGAGCGTCGAAATTTTCTCATCAGGTGCCACGACAAAAGTGCTCGGGTTCTCGCCGGAACTTAGCCAGTTCACATCGCCAGGCTTCCAATATTCGTCAACGTCACGGGATGGCGTGCCACCGAGATGGGTTCTGAATGTCTCGCCAATAGTCGAGATATGCCACCCCACCGGAATTTCCCGTTTCAGCGTGGCGTTGTAGACCATCTTGCCGCCGGAGGATTTGTAGGGTTTGCCGTTGGCATCAGGGAAGTCGAACTGCACGAACCAGTAGTCGTACAGCGTCTTGGCCATCGCCTCCAGCTCGGCATTGATGCGGATGTTGCAGTCGATTTTGGCGTCGAGGGCTTTCAGAACATCCGCAATGACAGATTGTTCTTCGAAGCTAAGGTTTCGAAGGTGTATGCCAGTCAAAATAGGCATCGTGAGAAACTTTGTCTGAGAGCCTTGAGAGCGTTCTCGAAGCCGCTTCAACTCAAGTTTGAGCGCGTAATAGATGTAGTCGATATTGAAACCATCTTTAGCATTTAGGATGTAGGTTCGTTGGTATGCATTGAACTTTCCACTAAAGCGACTGACGTGAAAGTTGCCTTGTGCATTGTTCCCAGCAACGAGCACAACATCATCATCAAAAGCGAAGTTGTCTATGGTGTCTGGGTATTCTGCACAAGTGAAAAATGGATAGCGCCCACCTTTTACTGCTTGGTTTGCATCCAGCTTTCCAGTTACTACGCGACAAGCAATCCCAACATTCTTATCCATGAAAACGCAACCCTACCAACTGCTTTTTGATCTCCTGCTCTAGCCCTGCCGATTCCTTAAATAGCGTATCCAGATCGTCGGTAAAACCCTGCATCTTCTCGGCAAACTGCGCCGGGGTCAGGTCGCTGTATTCAATTCTCACGTCGAAATACTGCCCGGCACTCAAGGAATAATTCTTGGCGGCAATCTCGGCGTAACTTACCACCACCGAGAAATCTTCCACTGCCTCTTTACTGTTGAAAGTGGCGATGATGCGGTCTTCTTCGGCTTCGGAGAGCAGGGTTTTCTGGTTCTTGCCGTCCTTGACCTTGGTGCCGAGGTTGGAGGCGTCGATCAGCACCACGTCGGCCTGGTTGGCCGCGTCGATGAACAGGATGGAAACGTTGGTGCCGGTGGTGGCGAAGATGTTGCTGGGCATGGAGACCACACCGGCGAGCATTTTGTTGTCCACCAGATGCTGGCGGATGCCTTTATCGATGCCGCTTTGCGCGGTGATGAAGCCGGTGGGAACGACCACCGCCGCTTTGCCGCCGGGCTTGAGCGAATAGATGATGTGCTGCAAGAAGAGCTGGTAGATGGCCATTTTGTCCACGGCCTGCTTGGGGATATTGGGCACCCCGGCAAAGAAGCGTTCGCGATGCTCCTTGCTGTCCAGTTCGTTGCGGAAATCGCTGAAATCCATCTTGAAGGGTGGATTGCTGACGATGTAGTCGAACTTTTTGAGCGCGTTTTTTTGTCCCTGTCCCTGCGCCTCCCGGTGGTAGGGGTGGAGCATGGTGTTGCCCTGGATGATGTTGGGGATGGAATGCACCAGGTTGTTCAGGATCAGATTCAGGCGCAGCAGGCTGGATGACTTCTGCGAAATATCTTGCGAGTAGATGCTGCAGCGTTGCTCGCCGATGGCGTGGGCGATGTTCATCAGCAGCGTGCCGGAGCCGGCCGAGGGGTCGTAGCAGCTCACATTGCTGACTTTGCCGCGCACAGCTTCTGGCACGAGGATGGCAGCCATGATTTTGGCCACGGCGTGCGGGGTGTAGTACTCGGCGTATTTGCCGCCGCTGTCCTTGTTGTAGTCCTTGATCAGGTATTCAAACAGCGCGGCGTAGAAATCGTATTTCTCGTTGAAGATGCGCTCGAAGCTGAAATCGCCCAGCTTGTTGATGATGGCGCGGCAAAAGGCATCGCGCTTGGACGTGTCGGTGATGAATTCGCTAACCCGGTCGAACAGGGTGATTTTGGCGCCGCTATCGGTTTTAACAGCGACGATGTCGTTGTTGCTTATCGCGATGTCGCGCA